>Ga0326726_10001074_pt1 | contig 25160 bp, 35 predicted proteins | sample MHFenrmetagenome_2_FD_207603 | JGI IMG/M metagenome (GOLD analysis project Ga0326726, IMG submission 207603) | Lab enriched peat soil microbial communities from Michigan Hollow, Ithaca, NY, United States - MHF15MN | ecosystem: Environmental > Terrestrial > Soil > Wetlands > Peat | place: USA... | reverse complement strand
AATCCCTCATCGACCTCGCAGAAAAGTGTTCCAACCTGCGGTTCCCTTCCCGCACCGCTGACACCTGATTTTGCATCAACTATGATAGAGGTATCGTCAAGCCAATCTGCCCTCAACAGCGGGGCAAGACCAAGAATAACACTGGTCGGATAACAACCTGGATTGGCAACCAATCTTGCAGCAGCAATAGCATCCCGGTATAACTCGGGCAAGCCATAAACCGACTCCTTAATGAAATCCGGGGCAGTATGCTTATCATACCACTGTTCATAAATGGCAGCGTTATGCAGGCGAAAATCCGCACTCAGATCGACCACCTTCTTCCCAGCCCTTAAAAAAATGGGCGCCACATCCATGGAAACACCATGGGGCAGAGCCAAAAAAATAGCATCTACGAGAGCAGCAACATCTTCCGGAGATGCGTTAACGAAGGCAAGATCGGTCAGGCCAACGAATACAGGGTAAATATCAGAAACAGGAATTCCCGCATATCTCCTCGATGTCACTGCCGCAATCTCGCACTGCGGATGTCTGAGCAGTAATCTTAACAGTTCCTGACCTGTATATCCGCTCGCACCATATATACCTACTTTAATCATATGCATTACCTACGAAATCATAGTAAACAGATATTTCATTTCATGATAAATTAATTTGTTTAAGAACTCTTATACAATAATGTCAGATCAAACGCCAAAAAAAAGGAGGCCAAGAAGCCTCCTTCAGAAATGTTATCTTTTAGAAAATTGGAAACGCTTCCTTGCTCCCGGCTGGCCGTATTTTTTTCTTTCCTTAATGCGCGAATCTCTCGTCAAAAAGCCTGCCCTTTTAAGGATAGACCGCCATTCCATATCGTATTCCACAAGTGTTTTAGCTATGCCATGCTTTATCGCTCCCGCCTGCCCGGCTATACCGCCGCCTGATACATTAACAAAAAAATCAAACTTATTCCTTGCCCCCACAATTTCAAGAGGCTGCATTATGATCATTTTGAGGCTATCCCTTGTAAAATAGTCATCAAAATTCCTTTTATTCACTGTCAGATTTCCACTGCCTTCCTTCATATATACCCTGGCTATGGCATACTTCCTTTTCCCTGTGGCATAAAAACGTTTTTCCATTAATTTCCTCTCCCTATCAAGTTCCTAATATAAAAAACTTTACTAAGTATTCAATATCTCTAATCAATAAAACCATATTGTTTTATAACTTCATTACCTGTGGGCACTGGGCCTCGTGAGGGTGATCATTTCCTATGTATATCTTGAGCTTTTTCAGCATTTTTCTACCCAATGAATTCTTTGGGAGCATCCCCCTGACTGCATAGAGCAAAACTTTATCTGGATTTTCCTTCAAAAGTTTCCCTGTGTATGTCTTCTTCAAACCACCCGGGTAACCGGAATGATGATAATAGACCTTGTCCGATAGTTTTTTGCCTGTAAGGGAAACCTGCCCGGCATTGACAACAATAACAAAATCTCCCGTATCTACGTATGGCGTATAAATGGGTTTGTGTTTACCCCGCAGGCGTCTTGCTATCTCACTGGCAAGTCTGCCTAGAATATGTCCTTGGGCATCGATAAGATACCAGTTTCTGATAATATCCTCTTTTCGTGCATCATATGTCTTCATAAATCCACCCAAGTATAAAAAATTTAAAAAGGAAAGTTACGAGATTTCAAAATATTTGTCAAGAGAAAACATGCAGCTATTTTGAATCATACAACATCACTGTCCTCCGAACTTACCAAGCCCGTAAAGATAGAGGGCGATTGTAAATCTCTTATCATCCTCAGTTTCTGTATATTTTACCTCTATACTCCAGCACTGCTTGTGATAATTGAAACCAACGGTGTTTTCCAATGTTTGCTTATTAAATTCATCCCTTCTCAGAACATAGATTAAATCGACGGATTTTGTTATCACAGCCTTAAGGGAAAGGTCGATCTCCTCAAGGGGCGCTACAGTATATAGATACGGATAAAAAGGTATATTAGAGGCGGAAGCGTTGATTCCATTATTAGTCGAGAACTGAGAACTGGTATGTCGATACCCCACGGTTGCTGTATCTCCCCGCCAGTCACTTATGTTTAAATCATAATTGGTCTGATCCCAACTGTTTGAATATACATTATATTTATTGCGTGCCAAAAATGAGAGATATTTAAAAGGCCTCACATCGAGTTCAATATCAACATCACTGAACGGTCTTTTATCTATAATGGTTCCGGTGGTGGGATCAAATTTGTCGCCTCTTTTCGCTTCATTGAAATCATATGTCTGGGACACCTTAAGTCGAAGGAATTCGAGATAACTGCTCCCCCCTCCCTTTTCCTTCGTTTTCGCCATAATAGTGTTTATCAGTGCAAATGTTAAGGTGTTTTGTTCAGGTATTATAGTCGCAAAATCAGGAAGATTTTCCTGATTGACGTTGGGGATATAGGTGTATGTTAATTCAGGCTTAATACCATGCCTTATTTTGTCGATCTCCTGACTATTTATATTGAATATTCTATGGATCTCAGTAGTAGCGGTTGCTCCGGTAGTATAAATTATTCTGTTATCGTGCTTGTTTTGGCCTGTATCAAGACTGTCAACCCTGTCCCATAATGTATCCTTCACCCCTATTTGAGGTGTCAACTGGAGATAGTTACCCATGCGCAGTGGCATGGTTAGAACCGGTTGAATATCGTAAAGATGTCCCTTTTGTCCTTCATTTCTGTAAAAATAATCATAAGTGGCATCAAATTCCAGATTCAGAGGAGTGCCAAATATGGGACGCTTTATCCCTTTCAGGGTGATTTCAGGATATTTCTGTAAAGTTGCATCATTTGATGCACTCGCAAAATCATCGGTATAGCGGGCGAGGGCTGTCAGGTTGTACAGTTGCCAGTTTTTGACCAGACGCGCTGTCGAATCGAGAGAGCCAAGAGATTCGTCACCGAAAAAAGGAACTTTTTTAAACCTCTGCGCTTCGGTTGTTGAATAGTTATCAAGATAGTAATTATGAGAGGAAAAATCCCGGAAATACCATGCATCAGAAACCTTTCGGATATCTGTTCTGAGGTAAAATGAAGGGTCGAAATTAGTCTCATGATTCAGGAAGTATGACCATCGATTATGGTCGGACTGCCAGTCTCTGTTTAAATTTCCTATCGTCTCATTAATGCGCCAGGAATCATTCATGAAGTCACCATAAAAGGTGCCAAAGGTGTTGTTACCGATGAAGTATCTGAATTCAACCCCCTCTTTAAATCCCCTCTTATCCATATAGCGCTGATAAAATGTCGCATCCGTACTCTCTGAAATCGCCCAGTAAAAGGGAAGCTCCGCATCCCAGCCTAACTTATTCTGAGAATAGTTTAGATAGGGAAAAAGGAAACCCGATTGTCTGGTTGTCTTCGCAGGAAATAGTAAATAGGGAGTGTAAAAAACGGGGAGGTTTTTGGCCAGTAACTCGCCGTGTTTAAGGGTGCCATACCCGTCGATGGTAACATCCAGTTCTTTACCCATCAATCGCCAATCTGGTGAATCCCCATCACAGGTTGTTGCTGTAGCATCTTTTACATAGTATGTCGCCTCACCTTTTTTTTCAATTCTTGATCCTGATATATAAAAATGATTCCTTTCAAGAAACATTTTGCCTTCATAGGCGACACCTGTTTTAGATTCAATGTTGAATTCCACTTTGTCTCCCTCAAGAATATCACTGTCGCTTATAATCAAGACAAATCCTTCGGCAGTCGCCTCGTTCGATGTCTTGTTGAGGGTGACAGACTCAGCCATGAGGACACCCCCAGAATAGACTATAAGGACATTTCCTTTTGCATGGTAGGTATCATCATCCTGGTCATAGGATAGACTGTCTGCTTCAATTGTTACCGGTCCCTTGGATATATCGGTTTCAGCAGCGATTAAATCATATACCGGAATAATACAGAGGAGAAAAATTAAACCAGTTATAAAGCACAGTCGCCTCATCATATAAATAAACGGTTTCTTCATCGTTGCCTAAAGGATTTCTCACAAACTCAGACTATTTTTTAGAGGTCTCAATTCATGATTTGGGATTTATTAATGCATTCCTGAAAATGCCCGCTTAATCTCACCAACAAGATATAGGGAACCTGTTACACAGATAAGATCATCCGGATTCGCTGTAGATAATGCCCGCTTCAGGGCTTCACAAGAGTTCCCCACGACCTCGATCCGCTTCCGGTACAATTTCGCAGCCCTCATTATTGTCTCCGGAGACATCGTTCTAACCGTATCTGGTTTTGTAACAATCAGCCGATCCGCAAGGGGGATCAGCTTTTTCAACATTGTTTTGTAGTCTTTATCGTTCAGAACACCAAAGATGAGGATTAACTTTCGATAGGTAAATTCCTCTTTCAGTGCCTTTGATAGGACAGCTGCACCAGCCGCGTTATGAGCACCATCCACAAGTACCATTGGTGCATGCTGGAGGATCTCTAAGCGACCTTCCCATTGCACGTCCCGAATACCCATAAAAACGGCATCGTCATTAACATCAAACCCTTTAATTGATATATAGTCAATGACACCGAGAGCAACAGCGGCATTCTCAATCTGATGTCTGCCTTTCAGAGGACAAACGAGGTTGCGATATCTTTTCCTTATACCACTATAGGAAAATGAACCATCGCAGGATATGCCTACCTTTATATCTCTACCTGCTCTGTATATTTCTGCCCCTCTCTTGCGGCATATATCTTCCAGAAACTCAAAGATGCGTCTTTGCTTCACTGCGGTGATACATACCCCACCATTCTTTATGATGCCACCTTTCTCGCGGGCAATATCCTCCAAGCGAACCCCGAGATATTCTTGATGTTCGAGGGAGATATTGGATATGACGGATACCAGGGGTGTGACCACATTGGTTGCATCAAGTCTTCCTCCCATTCCTACCTCAATAACTGCCACATCCACGCTTTTCTGAAGAAAATAGAGAAAAGCAATTGCAGTAAGAAATTCAAAGTAGGTTATATTTTCTGTAGACTGTTTCTCTATTTCTTCTATCCATTCAATCATCTCCTTCTGGGAGATCATGTTACCATCCACTTTTATCCGCTCCCGGACATCGATCAGATGGGGAGATGTATACAGACCAACACGAAAACCACCACGGGACAGGATCGATGCCACCATGGCCGCAATGGAGCCTTTTCCGTTGGTTCCGCCGATTAAAATGGTCCCATATGCATTCTGGGGATTGTTCAGGTGTTTTAAAAGTCGTGAGATAGGACCAAGTCCAAAACGAATGTCAAAGCTTTTTAATCCATGAAGATGTTCAAGAGGATCTAGCATGCAACTCGCATATTGATAATGTATGGCCGTCTCACAAAAAGTCAGATGTCAATAACCTCGCCATCTCGAAGGATATGAATACATCTGTCTTTTATCATAGCTATCTCACTTTGAATGGAATCACGGTACTGGAGTTTCATGTGATAAAGATAAATATCAGGATTGCGCGAATTTAATTTCTTCAGCTCTTCTTTCAGACCGGAAGGTGTCAGATGACCTGTCATATCCGCAACATCTTTCATACTGTTAGGAAGGGATGTTTCAATGAATATAGCTTTTAGATTACTAATATTATTTGCTATAGTCCATACTTCTTCAGTGGGGCCGGTGTCTCCTATAACAAGAATTGAACCTTCTTTGGATTCTATGGCATAACTGACTGTCTCGATGACATGATGAACAAGGACAGCCGTCACATCGACATTATCGAGTTTGACCTTTTCACCAGTCTTGATCGTCTTAAATTTTAAAACCGGATTTTCCGGATTTGGCAACAAAGAAAAATCCGGCCACACAATATTATTAAAAAGATATGTCCTTAGGGTACTAATAATATTAAGGGTACCAACTACAATGAGAGGACGAACTTTTTGCAGATAGCAAATATTATCCGCAAGAAACATTATATCCCTTACATGATCTAGATGCGCGTGGGTTACGAGGACATAATCTATTCTGGCTTGCTCTTCAACAGTTAGTAATGATGTGATAGTACCGGCATCGATAAGAATATTCCTGTTCAATAAAAAACTCGTTGTATTGCATCCAGGCGTTTGTGATCCATGGCAACCCAATACAGTGATTTGCATCCCGCTGCATCCTCTTTGTGAATTCTAAAACTTAAAAGATGGAAGGTCGCCGGCAAGGAATCCCTATTAATTATACCTCATCGCCCTTCATCTCACTTAAAAGAGCTGGAATTGCATGTTGTAATAGTGTATCAGAAACTGGTGAAACATTAACACAGCTCCACATCTCAGGCAATAACTTTATCAGCCCGTGGCAACTCCGTGGAATGTCCATCCCCCGGTCTTCTAAGTCAATGGACTATTCCGGCACAACCTTAAAAACTTCATCACCCGGGCGAACGCGATCGGATACCTTGATACCAATAAAATCTCCTGCCACGGCTTTTTCAACCTTCTGATTGTTGACCTCCATCGATTCAAGTATGTTCGTTATACTCGTCGTATGACCGGTAATCTTAATCGTATCTCCTATCCTCACCTCACCACCAGTCATTTTTATTGCAGCAACACACGGTTTTGCAAAAAATTTTACTACTTCGCCTATTTTTTCTTCTGCCATAGGAATCCTCCTTACCTCATTTCTTATACGTGTTGAGATAGAATAACAATCCTACTCTGTAATGATAAACAGATAAGATATGATTATGGAAACACCGCATTACGGTATGAAGTATATTTTTTCTGCTGAAAAAACAAGTAAAAAAAGAAAGGCAGGGTCAATGAAGAATCCCTGCCTTTTCAAGACATCAAATCAAATTATCGATGGGGCCTTTGAGAGGCACCCCATCAAGTTAAGACCTTTTGTAAGGGTTATTATTGTTATGTTACTTTTGTGAGATAACCTTTTTTTTTGCCGGGGGCGGCTCTGCTTCCCGGATGAATTCAATTATTGACATGGGAGCATTATCACCAGTTCGATTACCCATCTTTACGATCCTTGTATAACCACCCGTCCAATCACGATAGCGTGTCGATAGCTCATCAAAAAGCTTCCCTATGACTTCTCTGTCCCTTACATAAGAAAGCACTTGTCTCCGCGCATGAAGATCGCCTCTTCTTCCCAGGGTAATTATTTTTTCGGCAACCTTCCTTAACTCTTTGGCCTTGGAATCAGTAGTTGTAATCTTCTCATACTTCAATAAGGAAGTAACCATGTTTCTCAGCATGGCTTCTCTGTGACTTGCAGTTCTACCCAGTTTTCTTCCAGATTTCCCGTGACGCATTTGATATCTCCCTTCTCAGCCAACACAACCTTTTAAATTTTTCACGCTGAAGCCTCATTTCCTTTCTTCTCTTCCTTATTCCAAGGAGGAAAATCTAACCTCATGCCAAAACTGAGCCCCATTTCTGCAAGAATTTCTTTTATTTCATTCAGAGACTTCCTGCCAAAATTTTTCGTCTTCAGCATTTCCGCCTCTGTTTTTTGAACAAGCTCTCCGATAAGGTTAATGCCTGCATTTTTTAAGCAGTTCGCCGATCTTACTGAGAGTTCCAGATCGTCAACTTGTCGCAACAGGTTTTCATTAACACTTTCCTTTTCTTCTACTACTTCATGCTGTTCTTCCTCATCAACCTCATCAAAGTTTATAAATATATCTAACTGTCCCTTCAATATCTTCGCCGCATAAGCAAGAGCATCCTCCGGGAGAACACTTCCATCTGTCCACACTTCGACGACGAGGCGGTCATAATCGGCAACCTGCCCTACCCTCGCATGGGTCACCGTATAATTGACCTTCTTAATTGGTGCGAATGTGGCATCGATATTGATCGTCCCCTCAGGCTGATCTGCTGCCCTTTCACTTCGTGCCGGCACATACCCCTTACCTGTCTTCACAACAAGTTCGGCTTTAAATTTCTTACCTCCAGAGAGGGTTGCAATATAGTGATCAGGATTGAGAATCTCAACTGTTCCATCGGTAATAATGTCAGCCGCAGTTACAATCCCATCACGCGAGGCATCAATATTAACGACTCTTGGCCCATCCTGATTAAGCTTCAAGCGAACACCTTTGAGGTTCAGTATAATATCGGTTACATCCTCTTTAACACCTGAAATTGTCGAATATTCATGGAGAACACCATCAATTTTCACAGAGACAATGGCTGCTCCCTGGATAGAAGAAAGCAACACCCTTCTGATAGCATTTCCGAGGGTAATGCCAAATCCCCTCTCTAAAGGCTGACAGGTAAATTCGCCATAAAAGCGGGTATGGGTATTTTCATCAATGTCAATTCGCTTCGGTCGTATTAAACTGCGCCAGCTCTTTTGCATATTTTAATTCCTTACCCTTCGGGCATTTATTTAGTATATCATCGTGTTACTTGGAATAAAGCTCAACTATTAACTGTTCTTGAACGGGCATAACTAATTCTTCACGAGAAGGAAGAGCTTTTACCACACCGCTAAAATTACTTTTATCCAATTCCAACCATTGTGGTATGCCACGTCTGGCAACTATTTCCATTGCCTCCCGTATCCGTTCCACCTTCCTGCTCTTCTCTCGTACCTGGATTTGCCCACCCACATTAACCAGATAAGATGGTATGTTTACCGGTTTCCCATTTACTAAAAAATGATTATGCCTTACCAGCTGTCTCGCCTCAGTCCTCGAATTGGCAAAACCCATTCTGAAGACCATGTTATCAAGACGTCTTTCCAAAAAAAGCAACAGATTGGTACCTGTTATTCCTTTTTGTCTGTCAGCCTTTTCAAAATAACCCCTGAATTGTCTTTCCAACAGACCGTACATCCTTTTAAGTTTCTGTTTTTCTCTCAATTGCACCCCGTAATCGGAGTATTTCTTACGAATCTGACCATGATCCCCCGGGGCATATCCCCTTCTTTCAAAGGCGCATTTTTCACCATAACACCTGTCCCCTTTGAGGAATAGTTTTAAGCCTTCTCTTCGGCATAACCTGCACACGGATTCTTTATATCTCGCCAAAAAAACCTCCCATTAAAAACAAATTCTAAATATCTAAATTCTAATCATACTTTAACCGTTTAGTGCTTAGGGTTTTGTATTTAGGGTTTCCTCCCCCTATACTCTTCTTCTCTTCGGAGGACGGCATCCATTATGGGGAATCGGAGTAACGTCCCTTATTAAACTAATGTTCAGCCCGGCTACCTGTAGAGATCTTAACGCAGACTCCCGGCCTGAACCGGGCCCCTTCACGTACACTTGAACTCGCCTCATACCCTGTTCCTTCGCCTTCTTGACTGCATCCTCGGCTGCGACTTGCGCCGCAAAAGGTGTACTTTTCCTCGAACCTTTAAATCCCTGTGTCCCGGCAGAAGACCAAGCGACTACATTGCCGCTGAGATCCGTGATTGTGATAATAGTATTGTTAAAGGTAGATTGTATATGTACAACTCCCTCAGGTATGTTCTTCTTTTCCTTCTTTTTCCCAGTTTTTCTTGCCTGTTTTGCCATGTCTCCTCCGGATCAATACTTTCTTTATTTTTTCTTGCCGGCAATTGACCGTCTCGGCCCTTTCCTCGTCCGCGCGTTCGTACTTGTTCTCTGACCCCTGACGGGAAGTCCTTTCCTGTGTCTTAATCCGCGATAAGCCCCAAGATCCATCAGTCGCTTCACAGCCATAGACACATCACGCCTTAAATCACCTTCAACCTTAAGTTCCTTATCAATAATATTTCTTATGGAGGTTATTTCCGAATCGCCTATATTATCCGTTTTCTTATCAAAATTGACGCCAGCTTTTTCTAGAATATCCCGCGCCTTACTCCTTCCAATTCCATATATGTATGTTAGCGCGATTTCCATTCTCTTGTTTTTCGGTAGATCAACTCCCGCAATTCTTGCCACCTCATAACCTCCTGCTTACAAAGCACATCGTCTTATTTATCCCTGCCGCTGCTTATGTTTTGGATTCTCACAAATTACCCTCAACACGCCACGCCTTTTTATAATTTTACATTTATCACAAATCTTTTTAACAGAAGACCGCACTTTCACGATAATCACTCCTTAAAAGATGCGTTAGCCAATCGCTACGCACCAAACTATCTAACTATCCATTGAAGCAGCATGTTAAGGACGGTTTATTTTGTTCGGTATATGATCCTACCCCTCGTCAAATCATATGGAGAAAGCTCAACTGTAACCTTATCGCCCGGCAATATCTTAATAAAATGCATGCGCATCTTTCCTGAAATGTGGGCGAGTACCCGATGCCCATTTTCGAGCTCAACCCGGAACATTGCATTGGGTAAAGTTTCAATAACTTTTCCTTCAACCTCGATCGGTTCCTCTTTTGCCATAATAACCTGTCTCAACCGACTTACTAATGACTTAGTAAAAAAAGTCCTTATGCTGACCTGCCTGTTTAGCTATCTTGCCTTTCATTGCAACACGCTGAGAATATCCGGACCATCCTTAGTAACAGCAACAGAATGCTCAAAATGGGCTGATAATTGCCCATCTTCCGTCACAACCGTCCAGCCATTATCAGTCACTTTCACCTTGTAAGCGCCTTCATTAACCATCGGCTCGATAGCTAAAACCATACCGGCCTTCAATTCTATTCCTCTCCCTCTTATCCCGTAATTTGGTATCTGTGGCTCCTCGTGAAGCTTCTTGCCGATTCCATGGCCCACAAAATCTCTCACGACGGAGAATCCAGCAGACTCAACGCAATTCTGAACAGCAGCCGATATGTCACCGAGGCGGTTCCCGGCCTTCGCCTCCCTGATACCGTCATAAAGTCCCTGTTCAGTTACCCTAATCAACCTCGCCGCATCCTCAGAAACGTCACCGACGGGAACCGTTACAGCAGCATCACCATAGTATCCATTATAATACGCTCCAAAATCGAGGCTTACTATATCTCCCGCAAGTAAAATCCTGTTTGAAGGCAATCCATGAACGACTTCTGAATTAACCGATATGCAGAGGGAATAAGGATAACCCATGTATCCCTTAAATGCCGGCTGTGCCCCCCTCTTCCGCACAAGTTCTTCTGAATAGCTGTCCAGCTCACCGGTGGTTATGCCAGGCCTAACCTTTTCCTTCAGCATGCTCAATATCTCAGCAACAATGTGATTGCTCACCCTCATTCTTTCAATTTCTTCTGGCAGCTTCAGGATAATCATACTACTAAAAGTATTATCAACGCCGCTTTGCAATGCGACCCTTCTTCATGAACCCCTCATATTGTCTCGTCAACAAATGCGTTTCTATCTGACCTGCCGTGTCAAGAGCCACACCAACCACTATCAAAAGTGCTGTCCCGCCGAAATAAAAAGGTACATTAAACTTAGTTATGAGTATACTGGGAAGGACACAAACAGCCGATACATATATTGCCCCGCTGAAGGTCAATTTTGACAAGACGTCATCAATATATTCCGCCGTTTTTTTGCCGGGTCTTATCCCCGGGACATAGCCACCGTATTTTTTCATGTTATCAGAAACGTCAGCAGGGTTAAAGACTACTGCAGTATAAAAATAACAAAAGAATACAATAAACACGACATAGAGCAATTCATAAACCATCTTCCCCTGGCTCAAGGCGTTCGAAACTGCCTTCATCCATGGGTGGTCAATGAAGTTAGCGATCGTAGCCGGAAACATTATGATAGAGGAGGCAAATATAGGAGGAATGACCCCTGCCGTATTGACCTTCAAGGGTAGATGGGTCGTCTGTCCTCCGTACATTTTTCGTCCGACAACTCTCTTGGCATACTGTACAGGTATTCTCCTTTGGCCACTTTCAACAAATACGATGACTCCTGTAACACCGACCATTAATACAACAAGAATCACAATGAAAAAAATACCCATCTCGCCCGCCGACAGCAAACTGAAAGTTTGGTAGATAGCCGCGGGCCCTCTGCACACAATACCGGCAAAAATAATGAGCGATATCCCGTTGCCTATACCCTTTTCTGTAATCTGTTCTCCCAACCACATTATGAATGCCGTACCCGCAGTCAATGTTATCACTGTCATCAGACGAAAGCTCCAGCCAGGCTCCATCACAATAGAAACCCCTGAGGGTCCGGCCATATGTTCAAGTCCAACGGAAATACCGAAGCCTTGAATGAGGCTTAAAATTACCGTCCCGTACCGGGTATATTGGGTGATCTTTCTTCTTCCTGCCTCGCCTTCCTTGGAAAGCCGCTCTAAATGGGGAATAGCAATAGTCAGCAACTGAAGTATAATGGATGCGCTGATATATGGCATGATACCAAGAGCAAATACGGACACATTCGAAAAAGCCCCGCCGGCGAACATATCAAAAAAGCCCAACAAGGAGCCTTTCGCCTGTTCGATAAAACCGGCCAAGGCCGCCCTATCAATGCCGGGTGTTGGAACGTGTGCACCTATCCTGTAAACTGTCAAAAGTAGAAATGAGTAAAGAATTCTCTTTTGAAGCTCTGGGATCTTCCCAATATTTTTTAAACCATCTAACAAATCATACCACCACAGTGATCGAGCCGCCGGCGGCCTCAATTTTCTCCCTGGCTCCGCGACTGATCATGTCAACCTTTAATGAGATAGGATATTCTATATTCCCTTTGCCCAAAATCTTGATACTATCCACTTTTCCCTTCACTAGACCAGCGCTTACAAGGACCTCCCTGTCGATAACTGAACCCTTAGAAAATTTATTCAATTGCTCTATATTGATGGTAACAATCTCCTTGCGAAACGGATTGCGAAATCCTCTTTTCGGCAATCTTCTCGAAAGGGGCATCTGTCCGCCTTCAAATCCAGGCCGAACTCCACCACCTGAACGTGCATTCTGACCTTTATGTCCCTTGCAGGATGTACCGCCATGTCCTGATCCGTCACCGCGGCCTACCCTTTTTCTTTTTTTCCTTGAACCATCCGGCGGTTTTAATGAACCCAAATTCATGTCTTATCCCCTTTAAGCTCTTCCATACATACCAGATGACTGACTTTATTAATCATACCCCGAATCTCAGGCGTATCTTTCAGCATAACCGTCTTGTTCAGTTTCCCCAGTCCCATCCCACGCAGTATTTGCCGCTGTTTCTGCGGCCTACCTATATAACTTTTTATCAGTGTTATTTTAAGCTTTTTTTCCACTACTTACCCCTATGTAAAGCAACTGCCAATTTTGAAGAATTAATAGAAAGTCTGTTATAAACTACGCTTTTGACATTTAGGCAATCGTCAATTTTCCGAGCCGCTTTTCCCTCTCAGTGACGATATTTCCAGCGGGTCTTTCAATTGGCTCAGACCATCGATGGTAGCCTTTACCAGATTGTGCGGGTTATGCGAACCTAAACATTTCGTCAATATGTTATGGACACCGGCAACTTCAAGAACCGCTCTGACAGCTCCCCCTGCTATAAGACCAGTCCCCTCAGAAGCGGGCTTCAGGAGAACTCGCCCTGCCCCATATTTTCCAATAACCTCATAGGGAACCGTTCTATTAGAAATGGCGACCTTAACCATGCTCTTCTTGGCTTTTTCCATGCCCTTTCTGATTGCCTCCGGAACCTCATGGGCCTTCCCCAGACCGGCTCCTACAGATCCCTTTCCATCGCCTACGACGACTATAGCACTGAACCTGAATCTCCGCCCGCCTTTGACCACTTTAGCAGTTCTGTTAATCGTTATCACCCTGTCAAGAAGTTCTAATTCTTCCATATTCTTAATAAACAACCATTCCCTTCAAGTTATATAGCCCCAAACTTAAAATTTTAAACCAGACTCCCTGGCCGCATCTGCAAGTGCCTCTACACGCCCGTGGTAAAGGTATCTACCTCTATCAAAGACAACATGATCGATTCCTATGGCCTTCAATCTTTTTGAAACAAGCTTACCCACTTCCTTCGCTACATCAACCTTCTTCAATCCCTCAAAGGTGTCCTTTATTTCCTTACTCAGAGTTGAGGCTTCAACCAGTGTCCTTCCAACATCATCCGCAATAGCCTGAACATATATATGTTGAGCACTTCTAAATACAGAAAGACGCGGCCTGGTTTCCGTACCGAAAATTTTTCCTCTCACCCTTTTTTTTCGTTTTACCCTTATCTTTTCTATTTTCTTTGATGCCAATGCTTTACCCCTTAGATGTTCAGTACCCTGCAATTAATCGTGATATCATACCACTTAAGTGCCGATACTTAATTAGGCCCCAACGGACTTACCAACCTTCCTCCTTACCTTCTCACCAACGTAACGTATCCCTTTTCCTTTATAGGGTTCCGGTTTTTTAAAATCTCTTATTTCAGCGGCAACCCTTCCCACGAGCTGCTTATCAATACCTGTAACGACAACATTCACCTGTTTATCTATCTTTACATCTATTCCTTTGGGAATCTTATATTCTACGGGACTGGAATATCCCAGAACCAACCTGAGAATGTCACCGCTTCTTTCCGCTCGGTACCCAATACCGGACAGTTCAAGACCCTTCTGAAAACCAACACTGACACCCATCACCATATTCGCAATCAGTGTCCTGACAAGACCGTGATACGATTTCTCTTTTCTGCTCTCAGCAATTGTTTTCACCTCTATAGCCCCGTTATTAACGGTAACCTCGATACTATGGGGTAATTCCATAGACAGGGTTCCCTTGGGACCCTCCACCTTGATGGTCAATTTATCCTGACTGATTTTTACCCCTTTAGGAATTACAATGGGTTTTTTACCGATTCTTGACATTTAATAAATCTCCAGAGATTAACTAACCACATTCAATAAAATACCTACCACACATTGCAGAGTATCTCGCCACCTACTTTAGCATCACTCGCTTCTTTATCTGTCAAAACCCCTCTAGACGTGGAAAGAATAGCAATACCATAACCATTTAATACTTTGGGAATCTTTTCGCTCCTTACATAGACCCTTCTTCCCGGTTTGCTGATCCTTTGAATTCCCGTAAGTACTGATTTTTTCATATCAGCATATTTCAGGTATACCCTCAATACCTGATGCCCGCGTGTGTCCTTCTTTATATCGTACCCACTTATATACCCAGATTTTTTCAAGACCTTTGCAATGTTGAGATTTATGCGGGACAGTAGTACATCCACACTCTTAAATCGTACCTTGTTAGCATTACGGATTCTTGTCAACATATCAGCGATAGGATCTGTCATCCCCATATATATCTCCTTACACAAATTACCAACTGGACTTTATAAGTCCGGGAATTTCACCCTTCATAGCAAGATTTCTCAAGCATATCCTGCACATATCAAATTTTCTGAAGTAAGCTCTCGGTCTCCCGCAAAGGGGGCAACGGTTGTACGTCCTTGCCGAAAATTTTGGTGTCCTTTTCGCTTTTGCAATCAGGGATTTTTTTGCCACACTTATTCCTCCAGATATTTTTCCTTTTCACGCGTCAGTTTCTAAACGGTAGCCCCATGAGCCTCAAGAGTTGCCTCGCTTCTTCATCCGTTCTTGCCGATGTCGCTATCACAACATTCATCCCTCTTATTTTATCAATCTTGTCATACTCTATTTCAGGGAAGATGATCTGTTCCTTCAATCCCAGAGCGAAATTACCTCTCCCGTCAAAAGACCTTGGTGAAATTCCTCTGAAATCACGGACCCTTGGAAGCGCAACATTCACAAGTCTGTCAAAAAACTCGTACATTCTATCTCCCCTCAAAGTAACCCGACATCCTATAGACATCCCCTGACGAAGCTTAAATGTGGCAATTGACTTCCTTGCTTTTGTTATCACAGGTTTCTGCCCGACAATCAGAGAAAGATCGGCAACTGCACTATCAAGAGCTTTTATATTCTGAATCGCCTCTCCAACGCCCATGTTTACCACTATTTTCTCGAGCTTTGGCACCTGCATACGGCTTTTATAATTAAACTCTTTAATTAAAGCAGGTACTACTTCTTTTTTATAATAATCTTTCAGCCTAGCCATTTTTTCTTGACCTATGCGTCCAATATCTCGTTGCATTTTTTGCAAACTCGCGTTTTCCCTCCATCTTCCAGGATTTTGAACCCCACCCTGACACCCGTATCACACTTGTTACAAAGGAACATCACATTGGAGATGTCGATCGGCCCTTCCTTTTCAACGATGCCACCTTTCCCCTTCGCATCCGGTCTTTTATGTCTCTTCATGATGTTCAGCTTCTCCACAACCACCTGGTCTTTATCGCTCACTATCTTCAGAACTTTGCCGGTTTTCCCTTTATCTTTGCCGGCTATTACTTTCACCATATCGCCTTTCTTCAATCGTTTGACCTGCATTTCCAATACCCCGCTCCAATCCTTTATAACACCTCGGGTGCCAGAGAAATGATCTTCATAAACTGTTTAGCCCGCAGCTCCCGAGCTACAGGCCCAAAAATTCTCGTCCCGATAGGCTCCAATTGATTAGTAATCAGGACAGCAGAATTATCATCAAACTTCAGGTATGATCCATCGGGTCTCCTTACTTCCTTTGCGGTACGTACGACAACCGCTTTCATAACATCCCCTTTTTTTACCTTTGAATTCGGGATTGCCTCCTTCACAGATACGACAATTATATCGCCAACGCTTGCATACCTTCTTTTTGACCCGCCAAGAACCTTGATGCATGCAACCTTCTTCGCACCTGAATTATCTGCTACATTTAAGATAGTTTGCATCTGAATCATGATATCACCCTACCTGGTCAGTAATATCATCGCTCACTGACCAGATTCTCTTATGTTTATTTTAGTCACTCGGCCTTTTCAATTATTGCACGCATTCGCCACCGTTTTTCTCTGCTCAATGGCCTCGTCTCGACAATAAGTACCTTATCACCAATATTACAGCTATTGGCCTCATCGTGGGCTTTATACTTAACATAGCGTCTTATATATTTATGAAATACGGGATGCTTGACTAGCCTCTCTGCACGGACAATTATTGTCTTGTCCATCTTATTGCTGACTACCACGCCTTTAATGATTCTCTTATTACCGCGCTCCCTCATGTCTATTGAACCTCCCTCTCCCTCAGTACTGTATTTATACGCGCTATATTCTTCCTTACGGAACGCATTAAGGCAGGAGATTCCAACTGCCCGGACGTATGTCGCAGACGGAGCTTGAAAAGTTCCTCAATAAGCTCTTTATTTTTCTGTACCAACTCATCTATACCAAGATCTCTTATCTCTTTAATCTTCACCCAACCATCTCCCTCGATAGAAACTTAGTCGCAATGGGAAGTTTATGAGCAGCCAGCCTGAAGGCCTCACGGGCAACATCTTCAGATACGCCCTCCATCTCATAGAGCACTACACCCGGTTTTACTACTGCGACCCATCCTTCCGGTGCTCCCTTTCCCTTCCCCATACGAGTTTCAGCCGGTTTTTTAGTTATTGATTTATGAGGAAATATCCTTATCCAGATTTTCCCTCCCCGCTTCACATGCCGGGTCATGGCAACACGTGCAGCTTCAATTTGCCGGGCTGTGATCCAGCCGCACTCGGTGGCCTGAAGGCCATACTCACCAAAGGCCACGGAACTTCCCCTGGTTGCCTTACCACTCATACGACCCCTTTGCAACTTTCTGTACTTAACCCTCTTTGGCATTAACATAACTCAACAACTCCACCACAAAAAACTCTAAATCCGTAAATATGAAACCTTAAATCCTAACCAATATTGAAATCCAAATGTCAAACCGTTCAGGATTTAGGTATTTGAAATTCATCTTTATTCAGAATTTCGATATTAGGATTTCGGATTTTATTCTACTTAGCAGTTACTTCTTTTTTACCGGGCAGTACCTCCCCATGGAATATCCACACTTTTACACCAATAAGTCCATAGGCCGTATTTGCTTCTGCAAACCCCCAGTCGATATCAGCCCGTAGTGTGTGCAAGGGAACTCTTCCTTCTCTGTACCATTCTGACCTCGCCATCTCAGCTCCACCGAGTCTACCGGCACAATTCACTCTAATTCCTTTGGCTCCGAATTTTAAAGAAGATGTAACACATTTTTTCATTGCTCTCCTGAAAGCAACACGCCGCTCGAGCTGAAGGGCAACATTCTCAGCAACAAGCTGAGCATCGACTTCAGGTTTACGCACCTCAAGAATGTTGATAATAATCTCGCTCTTTGAAACGTCTTCAAGCTCCTTCTTCAGTTTCTCGATCTCTGAGCCTTTCTTACCAATAATGATTCCTGGACGAGCTGCGTAAATGTTGACCTTGGCCTTGTTGGCTGCCCTTTCTATCTCTATCCTTGAAACACCCGCGTGATATAATTTCTTCTTCAGATATCTTCTGATCTTTATATCTTCATGAATCAATTCACTGTAATTTTTCTCCGAAAACCACTGTGATCGCCACGTCTTTATACCACCCATCCTGAAACTGATCGGGTTAACCTTCTGCCCCAACCTTTCACCTCCTCAAGATTTATTCTTCATCCAAAATAACGGTTATGTGACTCATCCTTTTTTTTATCGCGGCTGCCCTTCCCTGTGCCCTCGCTCTCCATCGCTTCAGCGAAGGGCCCTGATCAACAAATATTTCCTTCACGTAGAGGATACTTTCATCTATGTTAGGGTTTTGTTTTGCATTGGCAATAGCGGATTTCAAAACCTTATTTACAACGCCCGCAGAATATTTCCTCGTAAATTGCAGTATCTTCTTCGCTTCTTCAATGTTCTTCCCCCTCACTAAATCCACCACTAATCGCGCCTTCTGAGGAGAAACCCGAATATATTTGGCAATTGCTTTTGCTTCCATTTCACTAAACTCCAGACCGCTGACCGCAGGTTAAGCTTATTATTTACGTACCTTCGTTTTCCTATCACCTGCGTGGCTAAAAAACGTTCTCGTTGGTGCGAATTCACCGATTTTGTGTCCCACCATATTTTCAGTAACAAAAACCGGAATAAATTTTTTCCCGTTATGCACTGCAAAGGTGTGCCCTATCAATTCAGGAGTAACCGTTGAACGGCGAGACCAGGTCTTAATAACACTTTTACTTCCCGATTCTTCAGCTTTCCTGACCTTTTCGAGAAGTTTCTCATTGATATATGCTCCCTTTTTAACTGAACGCGCCACCTTCTAACCTCTTCTCTTTACGATGTATTTATCAGTCTTCTTATTTTTTCGCGTTTTATGTCCCTTTGTTGGAACACCCCACGGTGTACAGGGATGTCTTCCACCGGATGATTTACCTTCACCCCCACCCATAGGATGGTCGACTGGATTCATAGCCACACCGCGTACCTTCGGACGCCTTCCCTGCCATCTCGTCCGACCGGCTTTACCGATGCTGATATTCTCATGATCAATATTGCCCACCTGCCCGATAGTCGCTTTACATGCGAGCAATATTTTTCTCACCTCTCCGGAAGGGAGTCTAACCTGGGCATACCCTTCTTCCTTGGCCATAAGCTGCCCATAGGTCCCCGCAGATCGGATCAGCTGACCTCCGCGTCCAACCTTGAGTTCTACGTTGTGAATAAGGGAACCCAGGGGAATATTTTTCAAAGGAATCGCATTCCCTGGTTTGATATCCGCCTTTTCAGAGCTTATAATTGTGTCACCGACGTCCAGCTTTGAAGGAGCTATAATATATCTCTTTTCTCCATCGAAATAATTCAACAATGCTATTCTTGAACTCCGATTGGGATCATATTCTACTTGAGCCACTTTGGCGGGGATTTCCAGTTTGTCGCGCCTGAAATCAATTACCCTGTATCGCCTCTTATGACCACCCCCAATATGCCTGCTTGTCATCCTCCCGTAACAATTCCGCCCCCCTGTCCCTTTGAGAGGCAGGAGCAAACTTTTTTCAGGTATCGTTCGGGTAATTTCCTCGAAATCCGAGCAGGTCTGAAACCTTCTGCCCGGTGATGTAGGTTTGTATTTTCTTATAGCCATCCGACCTTATCTCTCTTCCGTTTAAACCCCTTCATGAATTTCAATACGGCTGCCTAAAGCAAGGGTGACAATGGCCTTTTTCCATGAGCGCTTCTCACCCATTATCCTCCCAACCCTCTTTTTCTTTCCTATCACATTCATGATACGAACATCCAATACTTTGACTTTAAAGAGCTTTTCCACCGCTTTGGCAACCTCTATTTTATTTGCCCATTGATCCACTTCAAAGATATATTTATTTTCATCTTTTGCAATGGTACTCTTCTCAGTAATCAACGCCCTTCTAATAATGCGATACATATCCATTATGATAATAACGCCCCTTCAATCATCTTAACAGACGGTTCAAAGAGAACCACATGATCATAGTTCAGAAGGTCATAAACATTAATTCCTTCTGACAGAATTAATTTGATTCCCTGAATATTTCTTGATGATTTCTCCAAGACGGGATTCGATTTATCCGCAACAAACAAGGCTTTTCTCAAACCGAATCGATCAACAATCTCTTTGAATCTCTTTGTCTTGATTTCATCCATGGGAAAGTCTTTCAAAATCAGCATCCTTCCTTCCTTTACCTTCATACTCAGGGCCGACATCAAGGCAAGTTTCCTCACTTTCTTGCTGACTTTGTACGCATAACTGCGAGGTGTGGGTCCGAACACAATGCCACCGCCTCGCCACAGAGGAGATCTTATTGTACCTGCCCTTGCCCTACCTGTACCCTTCTGGCGCCATGGTTTCCTGCCACCACCTCTGACGTCCTGTCTTCTCTTAGTCGATGCCGTTCCGCTTCTTCTGGAAGCCATCTGCATTCTGACGACGTCATACAAGACCGCTTCATTTACCTCTGCTCCAAAAACGGCCTCACTCAATTCGATCTCTGAGATCTTGTTATTCTCAATATCGTATACCCCAGCAACTGGCATTTTATCCACTCCAGAACCTGTTTAACCACCCAGTTTGCTAGATGGCCTGATGGTGATGACACTATTTCTAAATCCCGGAATCGATCCCTTAACCAAAATGAGATTTCTTTCCGGCCTTATACCCATGACTAATAAATTCTGTACAGTTTTTCTCACATCCCCCATATGTCCCGGAAGCTTTTTCCCCTTGAAAACCCGGGAAGGTTCTGCACTTGCCCCAATAGAACCCGGAGCCCTGTGAAACATCGATCCATGCGTTGCCCGGCCACCCCGGAAGCCATGTCTCTTCATAACACCAGCGAAACCTTTGCCTTTGGTGATGCCCACAATGTCCACATAATCGCCTACCTGAAACATGTCAACCTTGAGTTCCTGCCCCAACTCATAACTGTCCGTATCAGCTCCAAACTCTCTGAGAAAGCGGAAAAACCCTTTATTCGCTTTCCCAAAATGGCCCTGCAAGGACTTTGTCACATTTTTCTGGCGGATGCGGCCATAACCCAGTTGTATCGAATCATAGCCATCAGTTTTTTTTGTTTTTTTCTGAATAACTACGGATGGCTCCGCCTCAATGACCGTTACCGGAACAGCTTCACCGTCTTCTGCAAAAATTTGCGTCATGCCTAATTTTTTTCCGATTAGTAACTTCTTCATGTTCTTCCCACAGTATCTGACATCTTCATGAAAACCCCATATTCAGCATTTGCTTCAGCCTTCACTGCTGCAGCGTACCTCTATGTACGTCTCATTTCACAGGCTTTATGCGCCACACAGTCCTTGCCATGCTGCATAAGACATCAAAAGGATATCTAATCCCTCGTCGATCATGCTCTTACATGATCTATAATTTTATCTCAACATCCACACCTGCAGACAGGTCCAATTTCATCAGGGCATCTACTGTCGATTGCGTTGGTTCAATTATATCTATTAATCTTTTATGTGTCCTGATCTCAAACTGCTCCCTCGATTTTTTATCCACATGGGGAGACCTGTTGACGCAGTATTTGTTGATTTCCGTGGGCAGCGGAATGGGTCCAGCCACACGTGCACCGGTTCTTTTTGCCGTCTCAACAATATCCTCTACAGACCGATCCAGCAGTTTGTAATCATATGCTTTCAGGCGGATTCTTATTTTTTGATCTTTCATCTTTAATTTATCATCTATATTTTATTCAATTATCTTACTGACCACACCGGCTCCGACAGTTCTACCACCTTCTCTGATGGCGAACCTGAGCTGTTCTTCCATAGCAATTGGTGTAATCAACTCTACTTCCACCTCCACATTGTCTCCTGGCATCACCATTTCAACACCCTCAGGCAGCGTACAGATTCCCGTTACATCAGTGGTCCTGAAATAGAACTGAGGACGATAACCTGCAAAGAATGGCGTGTGCCTGCCACCTTCTTCCTTGGTGAGAACGTAGACTGCTGCTTTAAATTTCGTGTGCGGGGTTATTGACCCCGGTTTCGACACAACCTGTCCCCTTTCAACTTCCTCACGCTTGGTACCCCTCAGGAGAATACCGACGTCATCACCCGCCCTGCCCTCATCGAGGGTCTTGCGAAACATCTCAACGCCTGTGCACACTGTCTTAAACGTTGGTCTGAAACCGACTATTTCTACTTCATCTCCTGTTCTTATAATACCTCTTTCCATCCTGCCCGTCACCACAGTTCCTCGACCTGATATGGAAAACACGTCTCCAATGGGCATAAGAAATGGTTTATCAAGATCACGGACAGGCTCCGGTATATAGTTGTCGACGGCGTCCATTAACTCCCAGATTGACTTCGCGTCGGCTGAATCGGGGTCATCAGTCTCCAGCGCCTTCAGGGCCGAGCCTCTGATTATAGGAATTTCGTCACCGGGGAATTCATACTGGGTTAAGAGCTCTCTTAATTCAAGTTCTACCAAATCAAGAAGTTCCGGATCATCCACTAGATCGACCTTGTTTAAATAAACTACAACATAGGGAACCCGAACCTGTCTGGCGAGGAGGATATGCTCTCTTGTCTGGGGCATGGGACCGTCTGAGGCAGCTACCACCAGGATCGTTCCGTCCATGTGAGCAGCTCCCGATATCATGTTCTTGATATAGTCTGCGTGGCCGGGGCAGTCAACGTGGGCATAATGTCTTTTCGCCGTCTCATACTCCACATGAGCTACATTGATGGTAACACCCCTTTCCTTTTCTTCCGGTGCATTATCTATGGAATCAAAGGGCCTGAATTCGGCTAATCCCTTTTTTTGCAAGTGCTTCGTAATCGCAGCTGTCAGGGTTGTCTTACCATGATCTACGTGCCCGATTGTGCCGATATTCACATGTGGTTTGGTCCTCTCAAACTTCTTCTTAGCCATATCCATTACCTCCTTCAACTTTAATGGTTCGTTTGTTCACTATACCTTTAATTTCTCATCGAATGACTTTATTCTGTCAATAACCAGTCTCGCTTGACTCTCGGACACAGCATGGTAATTCAGAAAACGCATGGTAAAGGTCGCCCTTCCCTTTGTTTTTGATCTGAGGTCGGTGGCATAACCGAACATCTCTGCCAGAGGAACCTCGGTATTGATGGCCTCCAAAGATGGCCTTGATTCAATACTTACGATATTTCCCCGTCTTCCCGTCAGATTCCCGATTACGTCACCCATATATTCCTTGGGAACGATGACTTCCACTGACATTATTGGTTCCAGCAAGATAGGGTGAGCCCTTTTTATCCCACTCTTAAATGCAATGGAGGCCGCTATTTTAAAGGCCATATCAGAAGAATCTACTGCATGAAAAGAACCATCCACAACACTGACAACCACATCCACTACGGGAAAGCCTACCAGAACACCTTCTTCCATAGCTTCAGAAACACCCTTTTCCACTGCCGGGACATACTCACCGGGTATTACACCACCTATTATCTTGTTTCTGAATTCAAAGCCTTTGCCCGGTTCATTAGGTTCAATCTCCAGCCAAACATGACCATACTGGCCCCTGCCACCTGACTGTTTAACGAACCTGCCTTCAGATCTGATACTTTTTCTAATGGTCTCTTTGTACGCTACCTGTGGATTGCCGATGTTAGCGCCTAATCCAAATTCTCTCGAAAGGCGATCAACAATAATCTCTAAATGTAGCTCTCCCATTCCTGATATTAAAGTTTGACCTGTATCTTTATCGACCTTAACCTTGAAGGAAGGATCCTCACGGGAGATCTTTCGGAGCGCCGTGTCCAGTTTTTCTTCATCTGCCTTCGTTTTTGGTTCTATGGCTATAGCAATAACTGGATCGGGGAACTCCAGAGTTTCCAAGATAATAGGATATTTTATATCACAAAGAGTATCACCTGTCGTCGTCAGATTTAGACCTACAGCTGCAGCAATATCACCGGTTCGGACTTCCTTAATCTCCTCCCTCTTATTGGCATGCATCTTGAGCAACCGGCCTATTCGTTCTTTTTTTCTCTTAGATGCATTATACACATAGGAACCAGCGGCGAGGATGCCAGAATACACCCTGAAATAGGTTAACTGGCCGACATATGGATCCGTAACAATTTTGAAGGCTAATGCAGAAAAATGTTCGTCATCACTCGCTACCCTTTCTATTTCCCCTCCTTTCAAATCCTTTCCAGATACCGAGGTCATATCCGAAGGGGAAGGGAGGTAATCGATAACGGCATCCAAGAGTGGTTGAACTCCTTTATTCTTGAAGGCAGAACCACACAACACTGGTGTGGCCTTCAAGGACAGCGTGGCCTTCCTTAGGGCACTTATAATTTCTTCCTGTGAAAGAGCTTCTTCATTGAGATATTTTCTCATCAGGTCCTCATCATAATCAGAGAGAAACTCGATGAGCTTTTCTCTTTCCTGAAGAGAAGAATCAAGGAGATCAGGAGGAATCTCACCAACGGCAAACTCGGCCCCCATGGAATGTTCATCATAAATAACCGACTTCATGCGAATAAGATCGACAATTCCCCGGAAATTCTCTTCAGCTCCAATTGGGATCTGGATAGGAATTGGATGCGCTCCCAGCCTGTCCCTGATAGAAGCGACAACCTTTCCGAAATTGGCTCCTACCCTGTCCATCTTATTGACGAAGGTGATCCGTGGAACCCGGTACTTGTCTGCCTGCCCCCATACTACCTCGGACTGGGGTTCTACACCGCCCACGGCACAAAACAGGGCAACAGCTCCATCCAAAATTCTCAAAGATCTCTCAACTTCTATCGTAAAGTCTACATGACCGGGTGTATCAATAAGGTTTATACGGTGATTACTCCATGTACATGTGG
>Ga0326726_10001073_pt1 | contig 25180 bp, 22 predicted proteins | sample MHFenrmetagenome_2_FD_207603 | JGI IMG/M metagenome (GOLD analysis project Ga0326726, IMG submission 207603) | Lab enriched peat soil microbial communities from Michigan Hollow, Ithaca, NY, United States - MHF15MN | ecosystem: Environmental > Terrestrial > Soil > Wetlands > Peat | place: USA... | reverse complement strand
TGAAGCAGCTGCGGATGTACCGAATGAACCGATCTCACCAAAAACGGAGAGGTGCTCACCGATTGTAGCGCCGTAGAAAAGTGCAGCGGTGCTCGGAGCATTGTAGTTGAGCTCTTCTTTCTTTACTTCAACGCCATTTTTCGTGGTGTTGGTTTTATAGCTGATGATGTTGCCGGTAAGAACAACGCTCAGCGGATCGAACTGAGGGAAAGAAGCTGAAACCGGGGTAAAGAGACCCTGCTTTTTCCACTCGTCAGTACCGATCTGGATATTCTTCTGTTTGGTGAAAGCTTCGTCGCCTCCGCCCGGAAGACGGTAGCCGTTGTTTTTGAATGCTTCACCGACGGCGTTTCTCTGCGGCATGCCGGAGTGGCACATGTAGCAGGATGCTTCATACTTTCTTGCCCAGGATGGGACTGCAGAACCCTCATTACTCCAGAACAGCATGGGTAACATACAGATCGATGCAATAGATGCAAATCTCATTTTTTTCATAAGCCGGATACTCCGTGTTTTGTTGAGTTAATTGTTTTTTACGACCAAGGGTATAAAAAAACAAGGAAATGCATCAGTTCAAATCCTTGTATGGTATCGCTATTCAAATGCTCGAAAATGTAGATCGAGTTACAGCACGAATGACGCGATTTATGTAAAAGTCTGATTTTTCTTATAAAAAACCAAATATTTTGTTTGAGAATATATCACGAAATGAAATATCAGTCCGATGAATGATATTTTTGGCGTAGTGTGGAAATCTTTTGATTCTGTTTTTTCTGAAAAAACCTTATGGTATGCATTGAAAATGACTTTTTGTATATAAATATATATGATTATTGCATGGTTATATATATTAATTCTGTGTAAAAATATATATTGTCTTATATAGATATTGGCCCGAAGGGATGACTGGAGATCAGGGAGTGATTGGCTGCAGCTTCATGTTCCGAACTTTTTTCTTATACTATTCGTATGATGCTGGTTTGAACGGGTAGCTGAATTATTGATATCGGTAATCATTTCGTCCCTGTCGTGGCAGACGGTATGTTACCTGCGTGTACAGCTCATTTTTCTGACAAGTATCACATTCTTTCGATGTATCAGGTTCATGCAGGTGTTGTTTTTGGCGAGCCCGACCCGTTATTTCTGAACAGGCGGTTGTAAAATATGAGTGAAACCATACTGCGTCTTGAGGGTATCCGCCGGGAGCTCGAACTTTCCAAGGATATTCGTCAGACCATCATACCCAACCTCTCTCTTGAGATTCAGAAGGGAGAATTTATCGCCATAACCGGACCATCTGGTTCCGGCAAGTCGACCTTGCTTTATATCATGGGTGGGCTTGACAAACCTACATTCGGCCAAGTCTGGCTGGATGGAGAAGAGATTACCGAAAAAAATGAATCGGAAATGACCCGTATCCGGAATGAAAAAATAGGGTTTATCTATCAGTTTCATTTTTTGCTGCCTGAATTCAATGCAGTTGAAAATGTCAGCATGCCGATGATGATCAACGGCCGGAGAAACCGCAAGGAGATCCGGGAACGAGCGATGCTGCTGCTGGATATGGTGGAATTGCAGAACAAATATACCAATAAGCCGAGTCAGCTTTCCGGAGGCCAGCAGCAGCGGGTAGCCATTGCCAGAGCACTTGCCAATGAGCCGAAAGTGCTTCTTGGCGATGAGCCGACAGGTAATCTCGATTCCCGGTCGGCAGACAATGTCTATCAGCTTTTTGACCGCTTGAACAGGGAACTTAAGCAGACGATTATTGTTGTCACCCATGATGAGGAGTTTGCCAACCGTGCAGGACGACGGATTAACCTTGTGGACGGAACGATAGAGAGCGACCGTCAGCTCCGACAGATGCTGGATTGATGTTCAGACCCTATTATCATTGTTAATGCTATGTCTTTGTCTCTCGATCAAATCAGGTTTACCCATCCCAATCTCTATCGGGCATTTTCATCGCTTCCGGATGGAGAGCAGCATCTTCACCGGATCAGTGAGCTCGACAGATACTGGTCGCTTCTGAAACAGCCTGTCAGGGAAGTCATAAAGCCTGCAGGTTCGCTTCCTGCAAATATTTGTATAAGCGGCGAGTATGATATGATCTATGCGGGAGGTACGCTCAGTCTGCTTCATGCTGCTGTGATGGCTGGAAAATATGGCCGGAAGGTTATGATTTTCGATAGCCGGATTCCTGCAAAATCCACCCGGGACTGGAATATTTCAAGAAACGAGCTTCTCAATCTCTCAACCGCAGGTCTCTTTACCGAACGTGAAATTGATTCAGTTATCGTTCGGCGGTACAAAACCGGATGGGTCGGGTTTTACAAGCCCGACGGAAGTCAGAAGAGGCTCTATATGGACAATGTGCTTGATTGTGCAGTGGATGCAGACCGACTGCTCGGTATGGCTGAAAAGAAAGTAATGGCTGTCCAGGGATGCGCCGTTCTTGCTGAAACAGTTTTTACCGGATGTTACCGGTTTGATGATTATATCATTGTCCAGGTTGAGGATCGCAAGGGCAAGACCTGCTATTACAAGGCTAAATTGCTGGTCGATGTCATGGGGATTCTCTCGCCGGTTGCGCTGCAGCTGAATGAAGGGATTCCGCAGACCCATGTCTGTCCGACAGTCGGCAGCATCGCGAGCGGATTTGAAAATGTGGATTTCGATACCGGTGAGATTCTTGTCAGTACAGGACCGGCCGACACTGCATCGGGAAGCGGGCGGCAGCTTATATGGGAAGGATTTCCGGCTGAAAATACACAGTATATCACCTATCTTTTCTTCTATGATGAAGCCGTCTCTCTGAATGATAAATCTCTGATCGGGTTGTTCGAAACCTACTTTCGAACACTTCCGGAGTATAAAAAACCGGGCAGGGAGTTTGTAATCCATCGCCCTGTGTATGGTATCATACCGGCATATTTTCATGACGGCTTCAATCGAACCAGACAGATTGCCCATGATCGTATCATTCTTTTCGGTGATGCTGCTTCACTCGGTTCTCCGCTCACCTTCTGCGGATTTGGCTCCATGGTTCGCAACCTGGCTCATCTTACTGCCGATCTTGACCGGGCGATCAGTGACAATAACCTTTCCAAAAAGCATCTGGAAAAGATCAGCGCCTACGAGCCCAATGTTGCATCGATGGCCAATCTTATGAAGTACATGTGTTTTAATTCCGCCACTGATGAGCCGAATTTTGTTAACGATATGATGAATGAGGTCATGATTGTGCTTGACGAACTTCCACAGCGATACCGTCAGGCTATGTTTCGTGACGAAATGAAGATTGAGGAACTGATGCTTGTGATGCTTCGGGTGGCCTGGCGCTATCCGAAAGTGCTCACGGCCACCTGGGAGAAGCTCGGTGTTCAGGGTTCTTTTGGATTTCTGAAAAATCTTGCCGGATGGGCTTTTTCACCCGTCAGATAATTGCAGTCATCGATGACCGATATAGTCCACGCATCCCAGGAGATCCTGCAGCTTCGCAGGGAGATTGAGCGTCACAACCGACTCTATTACATTGAAGCAAAGCCTGAAATCTCCGATCACGATTTTGACAAGCTGCTTGAAAAGCTTATCGCGCTTGAGCGAGAGTACCCGGACCTGATGACCCCCGACAGCCCTTCGCAGCGGGTTGGAGGAACGATTACCAAGGAGTTTCCTTCAGTGCAGCACCGGGAAGCTATGCTGAGTCTTTCAAACACCTACTCACTCGAAGAGGTGGCGGAGTTTTACAACAGGGTAAGAAAGCTTCTATTGCTTGAAGGAGTTCATGAGCAGGAGATTGTTGCCGAACTGAAGTTTGACGGTGTTGCCGTCAGCCTGATTTACCGTGACGGTATGCTCATTCGCGGAGCGACACGTGGCGATGGTCAGCAGGGAGATGATATTACGGCTAATCTTAAAACCATCTCGACGATCCCCCTGCGGCTTGAGGCCCCTCTCTTGGCAGATATTCAGGGGGATGACCGGGAGATCGAAGTACGAGGTGAAGTCTATATGCGCAAGGAGGATTTTGAGATCCTTAATGATACCCGACCTGAGGAAGACCGGTTTGCCAATCCCCGAAACGCCACGGCAGGTACGCTCAAGCTGCAGGATTCCGCTGAGGTAGCCCGGCGCAGACTCCGTTTTGTCGCATACTATCTCAAAGGTCTCGGAGATGAAAGCACTACTCAACATGCCCGGCTGAAAATGCTCGAACGGCTGGGTTTTGAAACGGGCGGCCAATATCTGCTTTGCAGAGCGTTCAGCGAAGCAGAGCGCTTTATCGGAAAGTGGTCGGAGAAACGCTGGAAACTGCCATATGAGACCGATGGTGTGGTACTGAAGCTCAATGATGTCAGGCTCTGGGACAGGATCGGCGCAACCGCCAAAAGTCCTCGCTGGGCGATTGCCTACAAGTATCCCGCTCAGCAGGCAGTAACCGAATTGCTTGGCGTCATGTTCCAGGTCGGCCGTCTCGGCGCCATAACTCCTGTCGCAGAACTTAAACCGGTATTTCTTGCCGGTTCAACTATTTCACGTTCCACCCTGCATAATTTCGATGAGATCGAGCGACTCGGCGTAAAGGTACACGACAAGGTCGTCATAGAAAAATCCGGTGAGGTGATCCCGAAAGTCATCCGGGTTGTCGAAGAGGATCGATCCCTTTTTACTGAATCCATAACACTTCCTGAGCGATGCCCCGAGTGCGATACACCTCTTGCAAGGCCTGAGAACGAGGTGAACTGGTACTGCCCAAATGAGGAGAAGTGCCCGGCTCAAATCAGGGGACGGCTGCTGCACTTTGCTTCGCGAAATGCCATGGATATCAAAACACTCGGTAAAGCACTGGTCGATCAGCTTGTTGAAATGCAGCTTGTCAGGGATGTTGGAGATCTCTATCTCTTGCAGGAGCCGCAGCTTGAAAATCTTGAACGTATGGGCCGCAAGTCGGCGCAGAATCTTGTGCGAGCGCTTGATGAGAGTCGTGAAAAAAGCTACGAACGCCTGATTTTTGCGCTCGGTATCCGTCATGTCGGCCGGGCTACAGCCCGGGAGCTTTCGGGAGCCTACCCATCACTTGAGCTTCTTAGAAAGGCAAGCGAAGAGGAACTCGCTAAAGTTCCGGATATCGGCCCGGTCGTTGCTCACAGCATTTGCGACTTTTTTTCGAAATCGTCGGTAAACGCTCTTCTTGAAAAACTGCAACAGGCCGGCCTGCAGATGAGCGCTTCCCAACCGGTACAACAGGTCAACCGGAATTTTGAGGGAATCAGCGTCATTTTTACGGGTGGGCTTGAACGGTATGATCGTCTGAAAGCCTCGGAACTGGTCATCGAGCGTGGGGGCCGGGTTGTTGGATCGGTCAGTAAAAAGACCGGTCTTGTTGTTGCCGGTCAAGACCCTGGCAGCAAACTTGAAAAAGCTCTGAAGCTCGGAGTCAGGGTTATCACCGAGGATGAATTTGAAGCAATGCTGTAGGGAAACCTGTTCGCCTGTTGCGGCTTGTCGGATTTGGACGTGATTCACATCCTTCCCCGATCCGGTCTGAATCGGGATACATTCCTTTTATAAAATAATTTCACTCAACAGAGACGTAGCTGGTTTGGGTAACTTTTTCATAAAACAGTTGTTACAGAGTTACAATGAAACCTCATTACAGGGTGGCAATATTCGGATCGGCAAGAATCGAAGAGGGAGACAAGGATTATTCAGATGTTTTTTCGATAGCCAGAGGGCTTGCCGATGCCGGATTCGATATCGTTACCGGCGGTGGACCCGGGCTGATGCAGGCAGCAAATGCCGGTTCGAGAAGCGCCCGCACAAAGAGTCACTCGATCGGCCTGAACATATCGCTTCCGCGTGAACAGGAGCCGAACCCTTTTCTCGATATAAAGGAGGAGTTTTCCCGATTCAGCAGTCGTCTTGATACCTTTATGGAACTTTCCGACGCGGTAATCGTGGCTCCGGGTGGTATCGGCACACTGCTTGAGTTGTTTTACTCGTGGCAGCTTGTTCAGGTGAAGTATATATGCGATATTCCGATTATACTTTATGGTGAAATCTGGACCAATCTGCTGTTCTGGCTGAAGAATGAGGTGATGGAGCGCAACCTTTTCAGCAAAGAGGACATGCATATGATCTTTCATGTGACCGAGCCGCAGCAGGTTGTAACGCTGATGAAAAAAATTCACTCAGACCGGCTTCAAGAGGAGCATGCCTGCAAAAATTTTTCGAAATACCGCATTGAACTCGAATCCCTCAAAAAATAATCATGCAGCCCCTGCCCCTGAAGGTGAAAGAAAAACAACAGCAAGTGATGATTGCCTCGCGACTGATACTGGTTTTTGTTCTGGCGCTCATAAGCTGGCAGGCAACGATCCGGAGCGGGGTGGGTCTGCCTTTTGAGAACGGCGACAAGATTCTTCATTTTTTTGCCTTTGCCGCGCTCGCAGCGCTTGTGGATTTTGCTTTTCCAAAAAGCCGGTTCGGGGCGCTGAAAATCACGGCTCTGATTTTTTACGGGGTTTCAATAGAGTTTGTTCAATCCTTTCTGCCCTATCGCTCAGCCTCTCTTATTGACTTGATGGCTGATATTTTCGGAATCGGTACGTATATGGTTTCAATCCCGGTTCTGAAACGACTCCCTCTGTTTCGGGACAGATGGGGAGTTGAATCCGGACCCCGCAGCAAATAGATGTCGAATTCCTGGACCCGACTGAATCAAGGGTTCAAGTCGGGCGGGACAGCGGAGCAAAACTGTAAGCCGAGTGCGGGTAGCAGTTTATTTCTCTGCTATGTAAAGAATCGAGGTTTCCATTGTCATGGGGAAATACTCCGCTTTTTTGAATCCGGATTTTTTCAGGATCGAAGTGAAGGCTTCTGCCTGAGGAAACTTTTCGACAGAGTGGGGCAGGTAGTCGTAAGCAAAAGTTGATTTACTGAACAGACCCGCTATTTTCGGCAATACCTTTTTGAAATAGATGAGGTAAAGTTTTTTCATCAGCCCGTTTCGCGGTATCATCGGCTCTATGATCAGAGTATGACCGCCCGGTTTAAGTACACGGTGAAACTCCCGCATTCCCTTTTCAAGATCTTCGAAATTTCGTACTCCGAAGCCTGCGCTGACGATGTCGAAACTTGCGGTATTAAACGGCAGATTTTCCGCATATCCTTCATGAAAGGTGATCTCCGGGTACTTTTTTCTTGCAAGAGCCAGCATTTCAGGTGAAAGGTCAAGCGCGGTAACCTTGGCGCCGGATATTTTAGCCATGGAAGCTGCCAGGTCACCAGTGCCGGTTGCAACATCGAGAATCCTTGGCGCCGGATTTTTCCCGAGGAGTTTTTTTGCCCTGTTGGTTGCTTTTGCCCGCCAGTAGTTGTCTATGCCGAGACTCAGCAGGTGATTTAAAAAATCATAAGTAGGAGCGACCTCGTCAAACATCTCTTGAATCGAAGCTCTGGATTTGGTCCGGTTAAGGGATTTGGCGCTCTCTTTTGATTGACTTGCCGTCATGTCAGCTTTTTTTGCCATAAACCTCGTCCGGATTAAACATAAGAGTGTCACAGATTTCCATGGTCAGATCATTTGTGGCTTTACGATAAAAGCATGAGTGGTAACCCACATGACAGGCTCCGCCAGTCTGGGAGACTTTCAGTAAAAGGGTGTCGCCATCGCAGTCTATAAGAATGTCATGAACGTCCTGCATGTTTCCGGATGATTCACCTTTAAGCCAGAGCTCCTGGCGGCTGCGACTCCAGTAACAGGCTTTCTTTTTATCAAAAGTCATCTGAAGGCTTTCCCGGTTCATCCATGCCATCATGAGAACCTTGCCGGTAACATGATCCTGAACAATTGCCGGTACAAGTCCTTTTTCATCGAACTTTACGGTTTCAAGAAAGCTTTTCCGGAGATCTTGATTATCGCCCATTGATACTGTAGATTAAGTGTTTTTAATGCAATGCCTCCGGTTTGGGGGGCGGGGATAGAAAATGTTTTTAAAGATTGATAAATTTATGGAAAAACCAAGGTCGGAATGGAGAAATAGTGCAAAACTTGTAACTTCCCAAAGCTGAATTATTAACGTAAGCACCCATGAAGACCCTGCAAAAAGTTTTCCCCAAGTATTCCATCGCTCTTGGTATAGTTTTTGTTATAACTGTTTTTGTTCTGATTACCCGGGGCAACACCGTTGATGTTGAGGCTGGTGAAGTGACCTATGCCGAACTTGTTCAGGCTATTTATGCTACCGGCTTCGTTGAGGCGGATGCGATAGCCAACCTCAGTGCCGAATTTTCCGGAACGGTCAGTAATGTCGGAGCTCTTGAGGGACAGCGGGTTAGCGCCGGCCAGAAAATCCTTGAATTTGACAGCCCCCAGCCGCAACTTGCAGTTCGTGAAGCCAATTCGGCTTTTGCTGAACAGCAAGCTCAGGCAAGGGAAAGTAAGGATCAGTTTGCCAGAAAGCGTAATTTGTATCGTGAAGGGGCCATATCCCGTCAGGATCTCGATGAAGCCGAGAAGAACAGCATTCAGGCAACTGAATCGCTTCAACAGAAAGCGGTTCAGTTGAAGATGCGTGAGGATGATCTGAAAAAGCTTACGGTAAGGGCTCCGTTTGCAGGTATACTCACCTTGCAGAACGTCAAGAAGGGTGATTATGTTACAGTCGGTACGCTTGTAGCCAGAGTTGTTGACCCGACAGGATATCTGGTAAGTGTTGAGGTAGATGAACTTGATATTCCCCGGATCCGCAACGGTCAGGCTGCCACGGTTGTGTTTGACGCCTATCCCTCCGAGCGGCTGCCTGCAGTTGTTTCACGGATCGTACCCCAGACCGACAGGATAACGAAGACGTCAAAGATCTATCTGACAATCAGTAAGCCTGTCGGTAACATTCAGGCGGGCATGACAGCGACTGCAAATATCATCTACAACATCAGGAAAAATGCTCTTCTTGTCAGAAAAAGCTCAGTGTTTGACGAAAATCGTCAGAGCTATGTCTGGAAAATCGAAAAAGGCCGCCTGAAAAAGCAGCTGATACGTCAGGGGGCCAGCGATCTGACTTTTATTGAAGTGGTTCAGGGGCTTAAACAAGGAGACAAAATCGCTCTTTCTCCCGACAAGGGATTTCATGAGGGTATGGATGTCAGAATCATTCGTGCAGGGAAATCCTGAAGAAGCCGGGTATGCAAAGCCACCGCTGCTACAATACAGCGGTGGCTTTGTCGATAAGATTATTGCATTAGCGGCAGGAACGGTTTACCCATTTTGAACAGCTGCTTTTTCTCCCCGGGCATCAGCCGACCCACTCCTGATAGATGATTCCATGGGAAATGATACCGGCAATGTTCGCCTTGTTCTCCGCAGATTCGGAAAAATATGCAAGCACTTCGGCCTTGCTGATCTCCTGCAGACTGTTCATCCAGAAGTCATAGCCGCCCTGATCCGGATTTCTGTCCAGCAGGTGCTGGTAAAGAAGGGTTAGAAAAGTGCTGTCTGCTGGAGAGGCTCCGTACATCAATCTGAACTCGTCGCTGTTTATAAACCCTTCGGCAACAGCTGTTAACGGAGCGCCGCTTTTTTCCATATTGTGGTACCAGAAGCCTAATCCTTCATAATCAGGAGCACGGTCAAATGCTGCCTTGTAGATGCGGTATGATTCCAGAAGAAATTCATCCGGCGTTGCAGCAATAGTTATTGTATCATCGCTGAATTGAAGCTTTTCCACATTAATCACCGAATCAACGCCGTCAATGCCGGAGTTATCCCTTACAAAAAAACCGGTTGAGGATGGTGCAATACTGTAGTTATGTTCATTTCCCGAGAAAAGGGCGATGTCAGAACCAGGGCCACCATCAACAAAATCATTTCCTGCCCCTCCTTTCAGCACATTATCTGCATGATTGCCTGTAATGCGGTCATTTCCGCTTCCGCCAACAGCATTTTCAATTGTGACCCCGAAAGCAATGCCAAGATTGTTGGTGCCGTCATAAAGATCGGCTCCTGTCCCCATATTGGAATAGTGAATTGATGAGTAGTGACCTGATGTCAAATCAACGTCACAGTCGGTGATGAAGTTTTGCAGGTTTATCGTATCGCGTCCTCCCGCATCCCAGATGGCGGCATAAAAAGGGTGTGACGGATCAAATGTGTAGGTATCATCTCCACTTCTGTAACTGTTGTTTGAGCCGTACAGATACTGGATTGCAGCGATGTCCAGAACCATCGGGGTGGCAGGCAGCACAATAATGTATTCATGCAGTGTGGTGTCAAGAAAGCGGGCAGGGCCATAATTGTATGACATGATCGTATAACTCTTGACGTCCATGTCCGCTGGCAGATATGGAGAAGTGTCTCCGGTTCCATAGTTCCCGGGATGTTTAAGGCCGAGACCATGACCGATTTCATGGAGCAGTGAAACGAAATTGAAGCTCCCTCCGGACCAGTCAGGATCGGATGCAGTTGAGGGATTGATCCATATATCGGCAGCTTTGGCAAAAAAACAGTTCGGAGAGTAGGACCAGCCCCATAAACCGTCACTGACTGCCGAAGAGAAAGCAAAACGAAAATCACCGACGCTGGCATTGCTTTCAGCTACCTGTGTGAAGGTTACACCACTTACGGCAGCCCATGCCTGGAAGGCTGATGTAACTGCTGATATCTCACTATCAATCAGTCCGAAATGCAGGCTGGCCAGCTGTTCTGATGATGCGCTGTAATTATTCTGCCAATAGGCGGCGGCTCCTTCATACCAGGGAAAGCTGTAGGTAAGCGCTGCTCCGTTTCCAGAACTGCTGTACCATTTACTCTGAAATTCATTGAGCAGCGGATCGATTGTACCCTGACCGCTCGCGGCAAAGGCAGCCGTTAAAGAAGAAGAGTTGGGGGTTGACATGGGGGTGTCTTCTTTTATTATGCAGCGATATTGTTAAGCTGTCAATTTGACCGTAGCTTATTTTTTATGGGCACCTCTATTAGTTTGTTCCGCGATTCGATAGCTTCGTTGGTCCCGACAGGTCGGGATAAATTCCGGTTTCTGCGCTTCGTCCGCCTCGCTCTCAAACCGCTCACGACAATTAATAGAGATGCCCTTATACACATTTTTGGTGAATCTTCAGAGTTGTCGTACCTCCATTTACGTTTTCAGATATGGAGTCACTGTCAGTTTCAGCAATTAAAAAACTTACCGGTAGTAACTGATTGCAACTATTTCTCAATCAACCGGCTCATTAGCTTTTGAAAAAGAGTATGAAACTATGGAGGTCTCAACCGGTTTTTCGGGAAAAAATGAACGTGTTCTTCTGAATAAAAAGAATAAGAGCTTTTCGTGTCGTCACTTACGTTTTGATCGGGGGTAAGGCATGTGTTTTCTTGAATAACAACAATAAATATAGTTCCTGCATTCGATAAAAGCTGTTTTATTTTCAGGGAAAGCAGGGCAGTTACCGCATTTAAATTGTTTTGAAAAGACTCTGAAACCTGAGGTTTTCGCCCTTTTCAGTCATGAGTGATTGATGAGCTTTATAAAAGTTTTTGTTGAGGTGCGGTTGAACCTGACCGTAGAACACCGTTGCTTCTGATAACAGGTTTTTCGATACTTAAGGCACCTTCAACGGGTAAATTACCGGATCTTGTTATCCGGTTCAGTACATTTGTCATTGAAGGGCACTTCTTAACAACTATTCCGTGATTTGATGCGACATAAAATAGCGGTTATTCTTGCAGCCCACGGTGAGGCTGAAACCAACCGCTTCCTGGAAAATTACAGGGTAACAAGCAAAACGCTTGCTCATGTTGCCGAGGTTCTTCCGATGCCGTACCCCCTGCGGCAAGTTATTGCTGCCTCGTCATCGCTGAAAAAACTTCTGCGTGTCCGCTGTGCTAACCCGGGTTCGCCTCAAAATCGGATCACCCGTGACCAGGCAGCAGCTTTGCAGCAGTATCTGGACGCTTCAACGTCTGCCGATCGATTCAGTTTTGAAGTGCATGCGGCATTTTCGGCTTCGCCGCCGTATGTGGAGCATATTATTGACCGTACACGTCAGTTTGACGGACAGGTAATCGTTTCTATGGCACCTGTCGACACCAGCATATCATGCGGATTGCTTTGTTCCTGGCTGGCAGCTTCCCGTAAGTCGGATGAGCTCGCGAAAGTAAGGGTTCTCAGCCGCTTCTGGGATGATGAGATGCTTTATTTCATCTACTGTAATCACCTTTTTGAGAGTGTCTCCCGAGTGCGCCGTCGGCCCTCAGCTCTCAAAGAGAACAAGCGTGTGCTGCTTCTGCTTTTTCACGGTACACTGGTAGCCGATATGAACGGTAACGCTCCGCTTTTCCGTTCCGGTCTTGAAGAAACCATCTGTATGGCCGATCGGCTTCGCCAGGCGATTCTTTCCGATTCGCGGAATGATTATGAAAGCGTCATGGTGGCCTATCTTAATCATGACACAGGCGGAACGTGGACAACGCCCTCTTTTTCTGAAATATGCGCATCGTTCAGCCAGGAAAAAGGCATCATGGTAGACCTTTTCGGCTGCGGGTATTTTGCCGACGGAAATGAAACCATTCACCGTGCCGGAGAGCTCAGGCGATCCTCATCATCTATCGATACCGCAATTATTCCCTGCATCAACAGCTCCTCATCGTTTATTGATTACCTTGCTTCCCGTATAACACGCGCTGCAGTGCAGATCACCATGCTGCAATAATGTGTTCTGAAGCGTTCTTTCGAACTGTTGCAGCATCTTAAAATGGTGTGCTCATTTTGTCACTTCTGCAGGTTATGCTGAATGGTTAACGCCAAGCGTTTGTTTCATTGTTCTGTCCGGTAAAAGTTTATGTCGAAAAAGGAAAAGAAGAGGAGCTGATTATTATGGGAGGCGCAGCTGTTTTTATTGACGGCGCAAATCTGTTCTTTACGCAGCGCCATCTCGGGTGGCAGATAGATTTTTCACGCCTGATGGCTTTTTTTATGACGAGTTATGCTTCGGTACAGGCGAATTACTATGTCCCGGCTACCGAACCGGTATCGGAGGAAAATGCGGCATTTACCAGAGTGTTGACTGCCCATGGGTACCGGATTATCTCGAAGCCGGTTAAAAAAATCGTCAACAAGGAAACTGGCGAAATTATCATGAAAGGTAATCTCGATGTAGAGCTTGTTGTCGATGCACTCAGCAGGGCGGATCTCTACGATACGTTTATTCTTTTCAGCGGTGACAGTGATTTTCTTCCTTTGCTCAGAGCATTGAAAGAGAAGGGAAAAGAGGTTCTTGTCTATTCCACCCAAGGCTTGAGTGCCAGGGAGCTGCTCGCTGAACCGGGTATTACTTATTATGATCTCTCGCTTCTGAAAGATCGCATCGAGCAGCTCAGACCGGGAGATGCTTCGCGTGGCCAGGGCGCAACTGCAGGCAGTGATCTGGAGTTTCCGTTAAGACTTCCTGATATAGGGGAGCAGTTTACCGGTACCGTGCTGAAAGTCAAACCATACGGAATTTTTCTCAGCAACCCCTACCATGTCAAATGTCTTCTTCCCCTGAGTTTTCTGGGAGTAAGCAAATATATCCATGATTTAACCGCGATTGTGCGACTCACAGATATTTTTGAGGTGGCCGTTTTTCATGTCAACACTGCACGGGACATTCCTGAAATTACCGTCAAGCTTGTCGATAAAAGGATGGCCGATGAACTCTCTTCGAGGATTGAGGGTTGAAGAGAGTTTGGATTTTGAATTGGTGTAGGGGCAATCCTGTGTGTTTGCCCAGTGGACGAGATTTTTGATTGTTAAATTTCTCTTCATCCTTGAAGTCCTTTTGGTCCTTTTCTGTTTAATAAAAACCGGAACAAATTATCATGGATATTATCAGCGATGCAATAGGGGCAGTAACCACCCAACTTTCCCATTTATGGCCAAAGCCTGAGGCAAGTCCTCAGCTCATAAATGGAAAACTAAGCCCATGCCCCCTGACTCCTAACTGCGTCAGTAGTGAATGCTCTGACTGGATCCACCACGTAGATCCATTGCCGCTCAAAGGCTCTGCTGAGCAGGCCCGCGTTCAGCTGAAAAAGGTTATCAATGAACTTGGAGGAACGGTGCAGTCAGAACAGCCTGATTATATCTGGTCAACGTTTATCGTACCGCTTTTCGGCTTTATCGATGACGTCGAGTTCAGGTTTTATCCGGCAGGGGGTGTGATCCATGTCCGGTCTTCGGCACGATTTGGAATTTCAGATCTTGGCGTAAACCGTGGGCGCGTCGAACAGTTGAGGAAAGCCCTCACTCGCGGATAATTTTGGATTGAAAGAAAGTGGACGGAGTGGACGAAGAAACTGTGGACGATAGTGGACGGAAGTGGACAAGAGGTAAGAAATTCTGGATGCTGAATTCTGAATTGGAAGAGCCGAATGCGTGAAAATTCGCGGTGGCAACTCTTTTTTTATTCCGAACTCAAAAATTCAATATTCAGAATCTCCGCAGCCTTGCAAGCGAAGGGGAAGTTCGAGGTTGTTGGCAACAAGCAGTGCTCTGTTGCCGAGAATTTCTCTCGTCGGCCCGTCTGCCGATATCCGTCCACGATTCATGATGCATACTCGCCCGCAGGTATCCCATATAAAATCGAGGTCGTGTGATATTGTGATCTTTGTTTTCCTGAATGTATTGACCAGGTTGATCAGCTTTCTGCGATTTTTCGGGTCAAGATCGGATGTAGGTTCGTCCATGACTAGTAGTTCAGGCTCCATAACCATTACCGCGGCAAAAGCGGCAAACCGTTTTTCTCCCTGTGAAAGGTGAGTTGGCGATTTATCGCGAAGATGCCAGAGGTTGAGTTCACGAAGTTGCGCTTCAACAAGAGTCTTAATGCGAGCTGTTGACATTCCGAGGTTTTCCGGTCCAAATGCGATATCGTCATAAAGCCTGGCCGTAAAAAGCTGGTCGTCCGGATTCTGAAAAAGGAGACCGACCAGTTTGTGGATTTGGTCAAGGTTCTTTCTGATGATATTGACATTGCCTATTGAAATTGCCCCTTTCTGAGGCAGATGGTATCCGTTCAGGTGGTTCACCAGTGTCGATTTTCCTGCGCCGTTCGCTCCGACAATACCGGTTGATGTTCCTTCGGCAAAAGCCAGACTGATGTTTTCGAGGGCTCTGGTTCCGTCGGGATAGGAAAAGCTTAAACCTTCAATGGAAATCATCCGGATAACGATTAAAAGATCAGTCGAAGAGAGAGAAAACAGATACCCCACAGCACGACGACTAAACACTCGCCAGCCGTAATTCCAGCTGCAGCTTGTTTGGATGTTCTATACTGAAAGCCCCTGGCGGTCATTGCGCGATAGAGTCTTTCTGCTCGGTTTTTCGTTCTTAAAAGCAGCGACCCGATAAGTGCCGCGGTGTTTAAGATGCCTTTTCCCTTGTTGCCGAACGAGCGGATATCCCTGGCTCTCTGCATTGAGTTCGCTTCTTCCCGCAGCACTTCAATGAAACGGTAGAGCAGCAAAAGTTGCGTTATCAATACTTCCGGCAGGTGAAGCGTTGCAAGCGCGCGACAGATCCTGTGAAATGGTATAGAGAGGGTAACTGAAAGCATACCGGCAACTATGATCGTTGTTTTTGCAACAATAACGGCTCCACTCATCATTCCTCCAGTGACGATGAGCCCGGAAAGGAGGAACATTGGTGCGCGGTCAATGAAGAGATTTCCTGCAGCCATAAACAGTACGAAGGGGGAGAGCCTGAGCAGCGGTCTGGTGATCATCGCCGGAGGGAGCTTTGCCGCATTAACGAGAAAGAGTGGAAATGCCGCAAAAACAATCACTTCCGAAAGGTTGAATTTCGGAACGGAGAGTACTGCAAAAACAAAAAGAGCGATAACCAGAATCGCTGAACGGTCACTTCCGAGATAAAGCGTGTTCGGGGTTGATTCGCACCGGCCGGCAGAGTCAAGCTCCATGAGGTTGAAATGGTTGTTCATCAGAAACGTTTCGGCTGCGGTCGTTTTCTTCCAAGCATCATTCCTGCGCTTCCTGCTGCCAGAAGAATTGACAGCGTTCCGATGACTCCCGAAACAGTGGAACCGAAATTGACAGTGGAGGGCTTTTCGACATTTTTGCCGGTTGATTTGAATGAATAATCCGGGAGAAATGCTGTGTGATCCTGCAGCGAAGCAAGGAGATCATGCATCATGCTCCTGCTGCCGAGGATCTCCTTTTTTCCTTTTACCTTTGCCATTGACCATTCCAGACCGTCTGGATGAGATGATGCAAGCAGGGATATGCCGCCGCCGGCTATCAGCGCTGCGGCTGTAAATACGGCAAGGATCAAGCGGGGCTTTGAATATGTTGGCTGCCCGGTTAGAAGATCCGGTTCCGTTTTCAAAACAAACGACAATATGGCCCAGGTCATCACGCCTTCAATAATTCCTATAGCGAAATGAATCGGGAGCATGAAGAATAGAAACGAGCTGAAAGGGAGCTCAGTTACTTCGGAAAGCACGGTTTGCAAAACGACCGATAAAGAGCCCATCAGTACTCCGGCTGCTGCAGCTGTCATGCTTCCGGCGGCGACTCTTTTCGCAGAGAGAGATGTTCCTGAAATAAGGCGGAAGATGAAGGGGTAGGCGATAAATGCAGGCAAAAATGCAAGGTTGAAAATATTGCACCCGAGGGCCAGAAGGCCACCGTCAGCGAAAAAAAGTGCCTGGATGATAAGGATGGAGGCAAGCGTGATAAATGCCCGGTGAGGGCCGAGCAGCACAGCAAGAAGCAATCCCCCACCAAGGTGCCCGCTGGAACCTGTGCCCGGAATGGAGAAGTTGATCATCTGTGCGGCAAAAACAAATGCTCCGAGTACACCCATGAGCGGTGTTTTCAACGGGTCATTTTCTTCAGTGATCTTTTTTGCAGAATAACGGATGAGGGATCCACTTACAGCCCAGAAAGCTCCGCCGACCAGAGGTGATAACAGTGCGTCTGCCATGTGCATGAGAGCGATCTCCTGAGGATAGGCTTGTCAGTTTAACCGGATCAGCATGATTTTTTTGTCGATGGCATAAATATATTAATTGTGCCACGGGGTTTCAAGGCGGAAAGTGATGATCTTCGCAATATGAGCTTGCGTCACTTTGGTCAGTCGGCGGAAGATGAGATGCTCAGGCTCAGATGCTTGACTCCGACCTGAACCTTGAGGGTTGTGGCAAGTTGTTCAACGTCCGATGCTCTACCTTTTACGGCAATGATTTCAAGGCAGTGATGATGGTCAAGGTGAACGTGCTGGGTGGAGATAATGGTATCCTGAAAGTCATGCTGAATATCGAGTAGCAGACTGACCAGTTCACGCTTGTGGTGGTCATAGGTCATGACAATTGCTCCGGCAACCGTGCCGCCTTCAGTCCACTGTTTTCTTACCAGCTCTTCGCGGATCAGGTCACGCAGTGCTTCTGAACGACTTTTGTAATGCTGTGACTCAATATGATGGTCAAATGCGTTGATCAGCTCTTTTTCAAGGGAGACGCCGAATCTGTAAAGTTCGCTCATCTATGGGCTGTGGGTTGGTGTATAAAATGGACCGGACGGTTGTCCGGTCCATGTCTGTAGTTTGTCTTTCAGGCCAATTTTAATTAGAGCCCGTCAGTTTTTCGTGTATGGCTTTGGCTGCAGTTCGTCCTGCACCCATGGCAAGAATGACGGTTGCGCCCCCTGTCACGATATCTCCACCGGCATAGACATTCTCCTTGGAGGTTTCCATCGTGTTGATATCAACGACAATCGTATCCCGCTTGCTGACAGCTATATCCGGTGTAGTCTGATTAATCAGCGGATTGGATCCGTTACCGATCGAGATGATCGCCATGTCTATCGGGAGAATGAATTCAGAATCTTTAATCGGTACCGGTTTGCGCCGTCCGGATTCGTCAGGCTCTCCCAGTTCCATTTTGAGGCATTTTGCACCTGTAAGCCACTGCTGTTCATTACCGATAAACTCAAGAGGGTTCATGAGAAGAAGGAACTCTATGCCCTCTTCGCGTGCATGATGAATCTCTTCCTTACGGGCGGGCATTTCGGCTTCCGAACGGCGATAGACGATATATGCATGCTCGGCGCCGAGACGTTTGGCTGTGCGGACGGCATCCATTGCTGTATTGCCACCACCGAATACGGCGACATTTTTACCCTTGCAGTTGAATACCGGAGTATCATTGTCAGGGAATTGATAGGACTTCATCAGGTTTACCCTGGTCAGGAACTCATTGGCGGAATAGACTCCAAGCAGATTTTCACCGGGTATACCCATAAACCAGGGAAGACCGGCACCAACGCCGATAAATATTGCATCAAAATCCTCTTCTTTCAGGAGCTCGTCAATGGTTACCGTGCGCCCGGCAACGGTATTGGTCACAAAATTGACACCTAGTTTTTTCAGACCTTCAATCTCACTCTGTACAATGGTTTTGGGAAGCCGGAATTCGGGAATTCCGTACATCAGTACACCGCCGAGTTCATGCAGTGCTTCAAAAACAGTCACGGCATGACCAAGCTGTATCAGGTCATTGGCGCAGCTCAGTCCCGCAGGTCCGCTACCTATAACGGCTACTTTTTTCCCTGTCGAAGGCTGAACTTTCGGCAGCTCTACACTTCCGCTTTCGCGTTCGTAATCGGCAGCAAATCGTTCGAGATTACCGATGGCTACCGGCTTGTGTTTTTTTCCGACCACGCACTCTTTTTCGCACTGGTCTTCCTGGGGGCAGACTCTTCCACAGATTGCAGGGAGAACATTGTCCTCTTTGATTTTTCTGGCTGCTCCAGTGAAATCACCAAGGGCTATCAGGTTAATGAACTGATCGATCTTGATGTTGACCGGGCATCCTTTAATACAGGCAGCATCCTTGCACTGGATACATCGCAGGGCTTCCTGCTGCGCCAATTCTGGTGTATAGCCGAGATTAACCTCCCTGAAGTTCTTGTTGCGAACATCAGGAGCCTGTGCCGGCATCTCCTGACGAGGGATTGCCATGCGTTCTTTTTTTGTGATATGCTGTGCGTCCATAGTAATCCTTCTGTAAAAAAGAGAGTTTGTTGATACTGAATTAAAGTTGTCCTTTGATCGACAAGGGGAGGTACTCTTCAGCTCACTGTAACAGGATAAACGGCCGAATCAGCCGAGCTTGTTGAGGTTGCACTGGTGAGCGAACGTCTCTGCCGACAGCTTCTCTTCCGGAAGATAGAGTTTGTTGCGGTCAGTAAGATTTTTAAAATCGACCAGATGGGCGTCAAATTCAGGTCCGTCTACACAGGCGAATTTTGTCTGGTTGTCTACAGTAACCCTGCAACCGCCGCACATACCGGTACCGTCAACCATAATCGGGTTAAGGCTGACCATGGTCTTGATGTTGTAGGGACGGGTAACTTCGGCAATAGCCCGCATCATCGGGATTGGCCCGATAGCAAGCACGTAATCAATTTTTTTTCCGGAATCAATCAGCTGCTGAAGTTTCTGGGTGACAAAACCGTGAAAGCCGTATGAACCGTCATCTGTTGTAATGTAGGCTTCATCACTGACCGCTTTCATCTCTTCTTCAAGGATAACCAGCTCTTTTGAGCGTGCGCCGTTGATGGTGATGACATAATTTCCGGCCTCCTTAAGTGCGACGGCTGTCGGATAGGCAATAGCTGTTCCTACTCCTCCGCCGATGCTTACGGCAGTTCCGAATTTTTCGATATGCGAAGGGGTACCAAGTGGCCCGACGATATCACTGATGGTGTCCCCCGCCTCTTTGCTGTTCAGTTCCCTTGTGGATTTTCCCATTCCCTGTACAATAATGGTAATGGTTCCTTTTTCAGGATCAGATCCTGCAATGGTAAGAGGTACCCTCTCACCGCTCTGACCAACCCTGATCATGACAAACTGACCTGCTTTTCTTTTTTTAGCAATACGAGGGGCCTCGATTTCAATTTTTTTGATATTTTCTGCTAAAAAAATAGACGAAACTATTTTATACATTGGTTCTTCGATTTCGTATGATAGAGGAGAACTGTCGAGTTTTTTCGGTAAGGTGAAAAAGCTCCTATAATAAGCATTAAATACACAATATAAAAATTGTGCAAAAAGGGAAGGTTTTGGCCGGGTGGCTGTTGAAGTAAAACGCCCTTAAATTTTTAACGTTTTTCTACATGGTATTTATTGCTGATTACGGTGCCGGTAATCTTCGCTCGGTCCAGAAAGCATTTGACTATCTAGGCGTCAAGGCTTCCGTCAGCAGTGATCCGTCCAGGCTTGCCGGTCACAAAAAAGTCGTTTTGCCCGGAGTAGGAGCATTCGGACAGGCGATAGAGACACTCAATGCAACCGGTTTTACCGAAGCAATTCTGGAACATATAGACAAAGGCGGGCAGCTTCTCGGCATATGTCTTGGAATGCAGCTTCTTCTTACGGATAGTGAGGAGATGGGCTCCTACAAGGGATTGAACCTTGTGCCCGGAAGGGTACTGCATTTCAGGAGCGAAACCGATAAAATTCCCCAGATAGGCTGGAACTCGGTCGATCAGCAGAAAGAGAGTGTTCTGTTTCGCGGAATTCCGGATCACTCATTCTTCTACTTTGTTCACTCATACTACTGTGAACCGGAAAATGCTGATTCAATCGCAGCGACAACCTTGTTTGCCGGAAAAAATTTTTGTTCGGCGATAGAAAAAAATGGTATTTTTGCTGTGCAGTTTCATCCGGAAAAGAGTTCCGATGCAGGCTTACAGGTGCTGAAAAACTTTGCCGAATGCTAATTCAGCTTTTTGATTCTTCTCTGGGCTCATCTATTCATTGTCGTGAGTCCCGACCAGGTCGGGATGCGAGGCGGATGGAGCGCAGAAACCGGAATGTATCCCGACACGTCGGGACCAACGAAGCAATCAAATCGCGGAATAAATTAATAGGTGTGCCTTTATGTTGATCATTCCAGCTATAGATATAAAAGACGGAAAGTGCGTCAGACTTACCCGCGGAGATTTCAGCCAGAAAAAAATATACCTCGACAATCCCCGTGATATGGCCATCATCTGGCGCAAGCAGAATGCCAAGATGCTCCATATCGTTGACCTTGATGCAGCCCTGACCGGAGAGATGACCAATTTTGACAAGATCCGGGAAATCGTGACCGAACTTGATATTCCTGTCCAGGTTGGAGGCGGCATACGATCCGTCGATGCCGTCAAACGTTATCTTGATATCGGGGTCAGCAGGGTTGTTATCGGTTCGGCGGCAGTTACCAATCCGAAACTTGTCGAAGAGCTGATGAAAATATACCGGCCCTCAAGGATCGTTGTCGGTATAGATGCTGAAAACGGCATACCGAAAATCAAGGGCTGGACGGAAAGCAGCAATCTTAAAGATTATGATCTGGCTCTCCGTATGAAGGCTATGGGCATTGAGCGTGTGATTTATACCGACATTTCCCGTGACGGCATGATGCAGGGATTTGGTTATGAAAGTACCAAAAGGTTTGCTGAAAGAGCAGGAATGAAAATCACCGCTTCCGGCGGAGTTACCAGTTCCGAGGACATGAGAAAACTTATCGAGCTGAAACCATACGGAGTTGACTCGGTGATAATCGGCAAAGCGCTCTACGAATGCAATTTTCCCTGTCAGAAGTTGTGGTACGCCTTTGAAGAAGGCATCTCTATCGACCATAATTTTTCGACAGCCCGGAAAAAATAGCACTGTTTTTTTTGAGGCTGCCCCATCCTCTTTTCCAACAGGAATAACAGAAAAACGTGCAGACCGAGCGCCAACAGTTTCAGCAGCAGATCGAGGCGATCATTTTTGCCTCTGAAGAGGCCGTTACTCTCCAGACCATCAGGCAGGTTACAGGCCGGCATCTGGATTCAGTCGAGTTCAAGTCGATTGTTGAACGGCTCAATACCGAGTATGAGTCCACCGGAAGGACATTTCGCATTCACCATATCGCCGGAGGGTACCGGTTCCTGACCACACCCGACTTCACTGATACAGTCAAAAAACTGCTCGCCCCGAAAATTCAGCGAAGGTTGTCCCGCTCTATTCTTGAAGTTCTTGCCGTTATTGCCTATAATCAGCCGGTGACCAGAGGGGAGATTCTGCAGATCAGAGGCGTGAGCCCCGAGTATGCCATCGACCGGCTGCTGCTTCGCGGATTCATTGAAGTCCGCGGAAGGGCTGACTCTCCGGGAAAGCCGTTGCAGTACGGTACCACACGGGAATTTCTGGATCTTTTTCACCTCTCTTCTTTAAAGGATCTGCCGAAACTTCGTGAGATCAGAGAAATTCTTCAGGAACATGAAGAGCAGGAGTCCCTGGCACGGCCTGAAGGGAAAGAGAACGCTATATCCGATAACTATCACGAGGATACGATACAAGAGCATGAAAAACAGTACTAATAACGAAGAGGTCAGAATCAACCGGTTTCTGGCTTTATGCGGTATAGCCTCCAGAAGGGCAGCCGATCAGCTTGTTCTGGAGGGCCGCGTCATGGTGAACGGCACGGTGATTACGCAGCCGGGAACAAAGGTCAATCCGGCTCGAGACGAGGTTATCGTTGACGGCCAGAAATATGCGCAGCCGGAGAGCAGAAAGGTCTATATCCTGTTCAACAAACCGCGAAATGTCATTACTACCAGCAGTGATGAAAAAAACAGGGAGATGGTGCTTGATTATATCGATGTCAAGGAGCGTGTCTTTCCGGTAGGCCGGCTTGACAGAAAAACCACAGGTTTGATCCTGTTGACCAATGACGGTACCCTTGCACATAAACTTATGCATCCTTCGTCTGGAGTAAAAAAAGAGTATATTGCGGTGTTGGGCGAAAAGTTTCCGCCAAATATGCTCTCTCAGCTTACGGGAGGCATGCGATTAAAGGATACCGGGGAAAAAGTCAGCCCCTGCAGGGCAAAACTTCTTGATGAAGGCATGCAGGTTCTTCTGAGCATCCATGAGGGAAAAAACCATCAGGTCAGAAGAATGTTTGAATCCCTCGGTTTTGAGGTAAAACGGCTTGAAAGGGTGGCCTATGCAGGTCTTACAATCGGGGAACTCCGAAGAGGCGATTGGCGGTACCTGAGTCACAATGAAGTCAGAGAGCTGTACAAGCTGGCTGAAAGCCCCTGAGCCGTTTTTGTTAACGCAAAAACCCCCATGGTTATGAAATTTCAGGCACTTCTTCCGAAACGTCATACCATGAGGGTAATGACGTTCATTATCTTTATTACCGGATCACTTTTACAGTCCGGCACCGGGTACTGCTACGACAATAATCTTCAGGATCTCGTCGACAAGGCTGAATTTGAGGGAAATATCGAGCGGCTGCTCGAAGTGATCGAAGAACTGAAAAAAAACAGGATATCTCTGAATGACGCTGATGCAGATGAACTGCGTCAGATTCCATGGCTCACTTCGGCCGATATTCATGCAATTCTTGCCTCTCGGCTTCATAACGGCCCCTTTCTCTCCGTGCAGGAGCTTGAGCCCATCATTGGAAAGGAGAAAACCAGCAGTATAACTCCCTGCATTCGCATCAAAAAAGCAGAGTCTGCCCGTAAATTATCCAGGGCTGGTGGATTTAACGGGGTATACTACAGCCGCTACTTCACGGAAACAACAGAAAGGGCCGGCATACTGAAAGGTGCTTACGGCGGAGATAACAGCAAGTTCTACAATCGGCTTCAGTTGTCGGCTTCCCATGTCAATGCGAACTTTGTTCAGGAAAAGGATATCGGTGAGCGGGATTTTGCCGACTTTACCTCACTGAGCGTTCATCTTCACGATGTCGGCGTCTTAAAAAATGCGGTTCTCGGCAACTATACGCTCAATTTTGCCCAAGGGTTGCTCATCGGTCAGGGCCGATATTTTTCAAAGGGTTCCGATCCTTCAGGAAGCGTCCGGTTGCCCTCAAAGATTCTGTTGCCGTATGCATCAAGTTCGGAGTGCGGTTTTTTTCAGGGTGGAGCAGCGACACTGAAGCTTGATCCGCTTGAGGTTACGCAATTTTATTCGGTAAATCGCCTGGATGGCCGCATCAACAGCTCCGGTGTGATTTCCAGCTTCGATGAAGCCGGTTACCATCGCACTGCACTGGAAATGAGCCGAAAGGATAACGTTACAGAAACGGCAGCAGGAGCAAATCTTCTTTATCATTTTCATTCGGGTACTTTCAACGGACGGATCGGGGGCAGTATGCTCTACTACAGCTATTCCGAACCGATTGCGCTGCTTGATGCAAAAGGCGCGCTTACAAGCCTCTCATCGGCAACGCTGTACAGTTTTGAAACAGAGTGCGCTTTTGGAAAGGCATCTTTATTTGGTGAGGCAGCATACTCAGAAATCCCTGCGGATGCTTCATACATAGCCGGAATGGAATATGAGGTGCTCCATGGGGTGAGCACTGTTGCCGCACTGAGGAGATACGGAGAGCACTATTTTTCCCCGTTTGCTGAGGCCTTTGCTGAAAGGGGGAGTGGCGCCTCGAATGAGAACGGGTACTATTTCGGCGTTAATGCGAAGCTTAGCGACAGGGTTTCAATCGGCGCCTGTTATGACCGCTTCACTTTTCCATCGCTCAGCGGCGATTCAGACTATCCCTTTTCTTCCACCGGCCATGACATAAGAGGATTTGCCAAATGGAAAGCATTTCCGTCACTAACCTGGAGTTTGCAGATTCAGCAAAAGTACAAGGAGGAGGCCTGCTTGCAGTTGCCTTCATCATCAAGCTCGGTCAAAATCTGGACAGCACTTCCTGTCGAGACCCAACGTGCCAGACTGGACTGCGACATGCAGCCAATACGCCGAATCAAGCTCAGAACGCGCGGTGAATTGAAAAAAGTGGTAAACACATTTCTTTCGGGAAGTGAAACCTTCTACGGGTGGCTGCTCTATCAGCAGCTGCATTTCGATACAGGCCGATTCTCTTTCAAGGGAAGGGTAACCCTTTTTAATACAGAAGATTACGACGCTGCGATGTATGCCAGTGAAGATGATCTTCCGCTTACTTCGAGCCTGGGGCTTTATGACGGCAGGGGAAAATCACTCTATCTTATAGCATTATGGCAGGCAGTAAAGCAGTTGAAACTTGCTGCAAGATACGAGAAGAGCTGGTATTCAGACCGGACGGTTTACAGCAGCGGCAATGACCTGCGGGCAACAAACGCTCCCGGTTC
>Ga0326726_10001072_pt1 | contig 25201 bp, 18 predicted proteins | sample MHFenrmetagenome_2_FD_207603 | JGI IMG/M metagenome (GOLD analysis project Ga0326726, IMG submission 207603) | Lab enriched peat soil microbial communities from Michigan Hollow, Ithaca, NY, United States - MHF15MN | ecosystem: Environmental > Terrestrial > Soil > Wetlands > Peat | place: USA... | reverse complement strand
GAATTCAACGTCCTAGTCCAGAGCATCCTGGTCGAGCGGCAGCGGCTGTTTCTGTACGAGAACCGGAGTCTTGATTTCTCCTACAGCATCATTGAAGAGGAGAAGATGTACCGTTTCCGGGCGAATGCCTATTTCGACCTCGATCATCTCGCGTTGAATATGCGCTCCATCAATGCGACCGTCCGCCCCTACAAGAACCTGGAGTTTCACGCCAACGTTACCCGGATCCTGAGCCTGGCGCACACGTCCCAGGGGCTCACGCTGGTCACCGGAATCACCGGGTCGGGAAAAAGCACGACGCTCGACAGCATCATTGACGCAAACAATCACACCGTCGATGCGCACGTTGTCATCATTGCCTCGCCGATCGAATATGTGCACCGGCCGGACCGGTGCATTGTTCGCCACCGTGAGGTCGGACGCGACGTTCTTTCGTTCAAGGATGGCGCGGTCCAGTCCCTGCGTCAGGATCCCGACATGATTGTGATCGGGGAAATGCGTGATCCCGAGACCATTCTGACGGCGCTGGAAATCACCGACAGCGGTCACAAGGTGTTCTCGACCCTGCACACCGCGTCGGCCGTGGAGACGATCGATCGCATCATCGGCGAGGTGCCGCCCATAGAGCAGGAGCGTGTCCGCATCCGTCTTGCCGATACGCTCTCCTGCGTCGTGTCGCAGAAGCTTATTCCGAGCCTGGACGGGAAGCTCGTTCTTTCCAAAGAGGTTATGGTCATGACGCCGTCGGTCCGCGCGGCCATCAAGAACAACAACACGGGCGAGATCTATCAGATGATGGCGGAATCGGCGGATCAGGGGATGTGCACGCTGGAGCAGGACCTGAAGCGGCTGTACCTGTTGAAGAAGATCTCGCTGGAAAACTGCATTGTGAATGCGAACAACAAGCGGCGGTTCCAGCAGATCATGAACCTTACGCCGACAGATTAGGACTGATTGTTCAACATCACCGGGAATTCCCCCTATGGCATCGCGAAGTCACAATGTCCTCGGCTTGTTTGTTGACGGATTGGACGTCAAACTTGCCCACCTCACGCTCCGGAAGAGTCGCGTGGTGGTCGAAGACCTTGCCTCCGCTACGCTGGTCAGTAAATTCCAGGAAGCGAAGGCCCTCGAAGAGGTTTCCACAACGGCCGACACGGCGGACGCGTTTTCGGTTCCCGTGGCCACTGCCGAAACCACCGGGGGTGAAGGCGGCGACGACAACAATGCCGTGCTGCTGGGTCTCCTGGCCAAGTATCCGAAGGGTAAGTTCTCGCTGACCTACGGCCTTGCCGAACCGTCGATTTACTACCATATGCTGGAGAGCGATTTTGGGCTGAAGGGGAAGAAACTCAAGGCACGAATCCTCGAAGAGCTGCGGAGCATTCGCGCGTTCCAGCCATCCGAGGACGCGGTCGATGCCATCAAGACGGATGAAGGCAACCTTCTCTGTGTCGTCCGCGAGGACGGCCTGAGCCTGATCAATGCTCTGGAGGGGATCAAAGGCTTCATCGGGAATCGTCTTCCGCTGATTCCGGCGATCGACAGTGCGGACATCTCGCTCATGAACATGGTCCGCCTCAACTATGATCTCCAGCCGGACGATGTCTCGGTGGTGATCTACGTTGGGGTTGAATTCACGCGACTGATTTTCATGCGCGGCGATCACTTCTACCAGTTTGCCCCGATCATTGGCGAAGGGTATGATTCCCCGAACCTGCAGAATACTGTTTACAGTCGATTGCTGCTGGAGCAGGACAATCTGGCCATTCCCCGCATCAATCGCATCATTCTCGCGGGCCAGTGCAAGAGGATCGGATTCAAGGAATTCCTGTCGCAACAGCTTCCGGACCAGGAGATTGAATACCTTCTGACGCCGCAGCTCGACACCAGTATGCTGAGTGCCGAGGATCAGGAGATGATCTCGGAATATGCGATCGCCATCGGCAGCGCCTGGAAGGTCCTCGACCCGGACAACAAGCATCTCTACAACGTGAACCTTTTGCCGGCGGAAGTCCGGGAGGGGCAACGGGTATTCAAGCTTGCCTGGCACGGGTACATGCTGCTGGCGTTGCTGTTTGCTTCCACGTTGCTCTTTACCATGCAGATCACGCAAAAGAACAAGGAAATCAACGAACTGCGCAGTCAGCTGACGTTGAAGGAGAGTCAGCGGGCGGAGAATCTCACCCTCTCCAATTCCATCATGGCGCTGGAAGAGCAGCTCGGCCGGTACCGGGCGTCGCTGGCGCTTTATGATTCTCTGGTCCCTGGTTCGGAGCGCTGGAGCAAGATCCTTACCCAGCTGAGCCACGGGGTGGAGGATCTGAATTCCATCTGGCTGACGGATTTCAACGGGTTGCAGGAAGGGGCAGTGAACCTGAACGGGTATGCCGTGTACCGGACGAGGATCCCGCGTCTTTCCACGCTTTTTGAAAGCGCGCTCCTGCAGGAGGTTACGGTACAGTCGATCCGCGAGCAGACGGTCTACCGGTACAAAATCGATGTGCCGCCGCAGCCGGTGAAACAGTGAATTCTGAGAGTCGAATAAAGGAGGTCAGCCTTGTCCTATAAACTTCGCAACAGCATCGCGCTCGGCGTCCTGTTCCTCCTGATCATCGGGATCGGGACCTACATCCGGGCCTTTAATCTGCCGAAGAAAGTGAAGGCAATCCAGAAGCAGATCACGCTGATCGACGAGGAACTCCAGAACACGCCGAACCTCGTCAACCAGTTCAACGACCTCAGTGCTTTGCTGACGGAAACACAGAAGCGTTGGGAAAACCGGAACAAGGATATTCCGCCGGTGGACGTCACCTCACAGAGTTACGCATACTTCAGCCGGCTGATTGATCTGAGCGGCGAGGTGAAGCTCGATATGGTCTTCCAGGGAACCCAGGCCCGGTCCAACTACGGGTTCAACGTCTACAATCTGCGCGGGGAAGCGAGTTTCGAAAACCTGTATCGCTTCATGTGGTACATGGAGAATGACAGAAAGCTGTACAAGATCCAGACGCTCAATCTTCGCGGCGTGGAAGTGGCGCCCACGGAGAAGGAGGAAGGGAAGATCATGGTGACCTTCACCATGGTGGTGCATGCCTTCTTCTCCTCTGTTGCGGAGCTGTCGAGCTCGGTCGGCGAACGGTCGCTTACACCGAATTCCCTGAACGTGGATCCGTTCGCGCCGGTGATTTCCAGCGGCATCCCCCCGAACACCAGGGAACTCGTGGAGATCGAACGGTCGGATCTGAAGGCGGTCATTCCCGGCAAGGCGTTCGTTCTCGACCAGGGCAATGTCATCCGGACGCTTCGCGAAGGGGACGAGGTGTATCTGGGCTATATCACGAAAATCGATCCTGAGGGCGGTCGTCTCGAGGCCACCCTGAACAAAGGCGGCATCATCGAGAAGGTGGAACTGAAGATACGGTACACCACCGCTCAACAAGTTTCACAACATCAATAGCACCGAGGAGAGCATGAACAGAGTACTTCTCATCGCAGCGATCGCCCTCGTCTTTTGCACAGACGGTGCATGGGCGCAGGGTGGCAAGAGCCAGGCCGAACGACGTGCCTTCCGGGAATACACATCGCCGCAGGAACTCGTGTCTATCGCCCCGTCGACGACGATGGACCGCGCGCTGACGGCGATCGGCGAGGTCAGCCAGAAGTTCGTCGGCAAGGTTATCATCGATCCCGAGCGCAGAAACATGCCGATTAACGTCGACATTCAGGGAATGCAGTGGCGGGACGCGCTGGAGACGATCCTCCGGAAAAATAGCCTCTGGTACGGTGAGTACGAGAACTATATCCAGATCACCGGCCAGCCGACGACAGAGGGGGGCGGGGTGGAGCGGGTAGCGGTAGGCGGCGGTCCAGCCGGAGCGGTCGGGATTTCCCAGGAGGTTGCCAGCTTTCGGAGCCGCGAGATCAAAATCTCGGCGGTTTTCTTCGAAGTGAACCTCGTCCGCCTCGAGGAGGTGGGTATCAACTGGACCTTCCTCAAGAGCACGTCGAACGTCTCCGTGAGCGCGGATTTCGCGGGTGCCGACAAGGTGACCGACAAAATCTTCAAGACGGAGATCGTTCCGAAGGTCAGTTTTGCGAACATGGAATTTCTCGCCCGTCTCTTCTCGAACTATGCCCTGGGTGAAGTCCTCTCCGGACCCTCCCTGGTCGTGCGATCGGGTGAAGAGGGGCGCATCCAGGTGGGGCAGGACTTCTCGATCCGGGAGCGCGACTTTGCGGGGAACCTGATGGACCGCTTCTACAGTGCAGGCACCATCGTGAAGGTGAAGCCGCAGGTCATCGCCGAGCAGGGGGTGAATTTCGTCCACCTGACCGCCGATGTGGAACGGAGCTCCGTGAGTCCCGGTGCGGTCAGCACGATCATCAACAAGACCAAGGCGACCACCAATGTGTTGCTCCTCGATGGCGAGGAAACGATCATCGGCGGGCTGTACAACAACGAGGTGACCACCACCCGTCAGGGGATTCCGCTCCTGAAGGACCTCCCCTGGTACGTGTTCGGTCTGCGCTATCTGTTCGGGTACGACAAGGACGAGGCTGTGAAGAAAGAACTGGTGATTCTCCTGAAAGCGGAACTTGTGCCGACGTTACAGGAGCGCATCACGCAGAAGCAGCGGGAGGATGAAATGATATCGAAGTGGCGCCAGGAGAACATGCAAAAGGAGAAAAATCTCCGCAGCGCGACGTACGGGAAAGAACAATAGAAGGGGAAATGTATGAGCCGCACTTTCGTACTGATCACATTCGCCGCCGCCCTTTGCGCTGCGATGCTGCTGGGGTGCAAGTCGGATGTAGTCTCCGCCGCCGCGGGTGAGGGGGTAGTGAGCGGGACGGTCTCTGACGGCGCCACCGGCCTGCCGCTCGTCGGGGTCAGCATCCAGGCCAAGAGCGTTTCGGCCGGTACGGTGCAGACGACGACCGACGCCGAGGGCAATTACGACGTGAAGTTCACGGTTGACAGCGTGATGACTGTGTCCGTCCGATTCAGCAAGGGGGGATATAACGATACCACCATCACTGCGACGCTTCGTTCTGCCGCCGTCACGCCTGCGAACATCACCATGACCCCGAAATCGAGCATTATTCCGGGGGGCGGGACCGGACTTGCCCAGACCATTGCATTTCTCGGCTCCACGCCGAGCGAGATCTCCGTGTACGGAGTGGGAGGGAAGGAAACAGCGATACTGCGCTGGGAGGTGCGGGACTCTCTCGGTCTTCCCATCGATGAAGCGCACGCAGTGGATCTCGTCTTCGCTTCGATCAACGGACCAAGCGGTGGGGAATACATCAGCCCCATCAGGGTGACTACGAACGGGGCCGGGCAGGCTGCCACGACCCTCAACGCCGGTACGCGTTCCGGCGTGGTGCAGGTGCGCGCCACCGCAACCGTGGCAGGGAGGACCATCATTTCCAGCCCGGTCCAGGTGGTGATTCAGGGCGGATTCCCGGTCCAATCGCATTTCTCGATTGCTACGACGCAGCACAATTTCCCCGCCATGAACTACGTCGGAAGAATGCTGCCGATTTCCATTCTGGCTGGCGATCTGTACAGCAACCCGGTGGCAACACGCACCGCGGTTTATTTCCGGAGCAGTGCGGGGGTAATTCAGCCGTCGATCTTCACGGACAATGACGGCCAGGGAACGGTCCAGTTGATCAGCGGCAATCCGCAGCCTTTCGGGAGCTATGCGTCGGTCACGTATGGCGACGGCTATCATTACGTTGTCGGCCGTACGCTCGGGCAGGGTGGAGTCGCCGTGGAAGACAGTATCCTCATTCTCTGGAGCGGTCTTGGATTGCTTTCCGCCGTGAATCCAACGACATTTGACATACTGAACACGGGGTCGCAGACCTTTCAGTTCACCGTTGCCGACGGTCTGGGGCATCCCCTGTCCTCCGGGACAACTATCTCGGTTACGGCCGTGATCCCGCCGCCGCCGTCACCCGGGGTGCAGCAGAACCAGGTGTTCGTGGTCTTCGGGAACAACGGCACGCAGGCTCTGGGTGATGTGATGTTCCCGGGTGCCGGCACGACCCAGTTCTCGTTTACCCTGAAAGATGGGACCTGGGCGATCACCGACGCGACGCCGGTCAATGTCACGATCAGCGTTTCCGGCCCGAATACGCCGAGCCCCATCAGTTACACGATTGCCGGGACCGTTCGCTGACACGTCGTTGACCGGCAGCGCTACTGTCTCGTATCATCCAAACGCCCCGCTTCCTGCGGGGCGTTTGTCGTTAAGCGCCGGGGTTACGCACAGGTCCCCGCGTGTTGTAGCTCATTAGAAATGTCATAGTGGAAGGACAAGTCCCTGCGATCCTCCTCGTTGATTTTCCCTTCTGTTTGACGTAGTTTACTGCTTCACCATTTACGCCGTTGCGCGACCCATATCCAGTGCAGAATTCCATCCTCATCCGCGGTGCGCGGGTACATAATCTCAAGAATATATCGCTGGAAATTCCCCGGAATGCCTTGATTGTGGTTACGGGTGTCAGCGGGTCGGGGAAATCCAGTCTTGCGTTTGACACCATCTATGCAGAGGGGCAGCGCCGCTACGTCGAGAGTCTTTCGTCCTATGCCCGGCAGTTTCTGGAACGCATGGACAAACCCGACGTCGATCTGATCCAGGGCATTAGTCCGGCGATGGCCATCGAGCAAAAGACCAACACGCGCAATCCCCGCTCCACCGTAGGCACGACCACTGAGGTGTATGACTATCTCCGGATCCTCTTCGCCCGCATTGGAAAGACGTATTGCCGAAATTGCGGGAAGCTGGTCACCAGGGATTCCGTCCGGACGGTGCAGGAAGCACTGCTGAACCTGATGACGGCCCGGGGGTCGGAACCGAATGGGGCTGTCTCACTCAGAATTCTTGTCGCGTTTCCTCTCCCGCATCACCCGCGGGAGAGTGTCGCGCAGGCGCTGGTGAATCTCCGGAAGGAGGGATTTTTCCGGGTCATCGTGGAAGGAACCGTGATTGATCTGAATGTGGCCGGCGTTCCGTCCCGGACATCCGCCAGTGACATCCTTGTCCTTGTGGACCGGCTCGTGATTCGTCGGGGAGACGACGGCGGCCGCCTGACGGATTCGATCGAGACCGCGTTTTCTGCCGGGAGTGGCCGTGCCGTCGTCCTGATCCCGGAACGCGATCAGAAACTCCAGTTCAATCAGAATTTCGCCTGTAGCGAATGCCATATTACCTACGAAGAGCCTGATCCACGACTTTTCTCTTTCAACAACCCGTTCGGGGCATGTCCGGAGTGTCAGGGTTTCGGGCGTGCGGTGGGCATTGACATGGACCTTGTTATTCCCAACAAGGACCGATCCCTCCGTGAGGGGGCGATCCAGCCCTGGACGACGCCGAAATTCAAAGAACACCTCCGCAGTCTCGTCCGCTGTGCCCCGTCCGCCGGGGTCCGGCTGGACGTGCCGTACCGGCTCCTGACCGTTGCGGAAAGGCAGATCCTTCTGGATGGTTATGTTGATTTCGTCGGGCTGACCGGCTTTTTCCGCATGGTTGAGAGAAAGAGTTACAAGATCTACTACCGGGTACTGTTGAGCCGGTACCGGGGATATACGACCTGCCCCGGTTGCGGGGGGGCAAGACTTCGGAGCGAGGCATTGCAGGTCAAGATCGCAGGCCTCACCATTGCCTCGATCGTAAACATGACCATCGCCCGTGCGAGAACGTTCTTTGACAACCTGGTCCTTCCCGAGTATGAGTTCAGCGTTGCTAAACGGATCATGGGAGAGCTTCGAAAGCGTCTTGCGTATCTCGACGATGTCGGCATCGGCTATCTGACACTTGATCGGTTGTCGAGCACGTTATCCGGCGGAGAGTCCCAGCGCATCAACCTTGCCACTTCCCTGGGGTCCTCCCTGGTGGGCGCGGTCTACGTGCTCGACGAGCCGAGTATCGGTCTCCATCCACGGGACAACGCGCGGCTCATCCGTATCCTCTCCGCTCTACGGGACGCCGGGAATACGGTCATCGTTGTCGAGCACGATCCGGAAATGATGCGGGCGGCGGATGTTCTGGTGGATCTTGGTCCGGGGGCCGGAGAGCTTGGGGGGGAAGTGGTGTACACCGGTCCGCTGGAGGGGGTGGTACGGGAAAAGCGTTCACTCACCGGGGCGTATCTGAGTGGCAGGAAGTCGATTCCGGTTCCGCAGCAGCGGAGAGCCGGGAGCGGCCTGGCAATAACGGTTCGCGGGGCGGCCGAACATAATCTCAAGGATATCGACGTCTCTTTTCCATTGAACGCGTTGGTCTGCGTTACGGGGGTAAGCGGGAGCGGGAAAAGCACGCTTGTGCACCGGATTCTCTACGGCGGACTTCAGCGAGGCCTGGGGAATCCCGGCGCGCCCGCCGGCAAGTTCCGGTTGATCGAGGGGATCAAACATCTGAGCGCCGTCGAGATGGTGGATCAATCGCCCATCGGGCGAACACCGCGGTCGAACCCGGTTACCTACATTGGTGTCTTCGACCTCATCCGAAATCTTTTTGCGGCAACCCCGGCGGCAAAGGTGCACGGCATGAAACCTGGCCAGTTTTCTTTCAACGTTCCCGGGGGTCGCTGCGAAGCGTGTGAAGGGGATGGGGTTGTGAAGGTGGAGATGCAGTTTCTGGCGGACCTCTTCCTTCCCTGCGAAGCATGCAAGGGAAAACGGTACAAGGCGGAGATTCTCGACATTCGATATCGCGGAAAAAACATCGACGATATTCTTTCGATGACGGTCGCCGAAGCCATCCGATTCTATGGTACCGAGGGGATGGGGAGGAGGGTGGCTGAGAAACTACGTGTGCTTGACGAGGTCGGTCTAGGATACATCCGGCTTGGCCAGCCTGCGACGTCGCTCTCGGGTGGCGAGGCGCAGCGCGTCAAGCTGGCCGCTCATCTTGGCACACCCCGGGGAGAACGGAACACGCTCTTCGTTTTTGACGAGCCGACCACCGGTCTCCACTTCGATGACATCGCGAAACTCGTGCGGTGTTTTGATGCCCTGATCGAGGCGGGGAATTCGGTCGTGGTCATCGAACACAATCTGGATGTCATTAAGTGTGCCGACTATATCGTCGATCTTGGCCCTGAAGCAGGCGAGGAGGGGGGGGAAGTAGTGGCGAGTGGAACGCCGGAGGAAGTGGCTGCGGTACGTGCGTCGCATACGGGCCGGTTTCTTGGCGCTATCCTGACGCCGCAGCGCGGCTCGAGGAGGAAAACGAAATCCTCATAAACAGACAGGGGTGACGGGCTGCGTGACTGCTGTCACCGCGAGGCCATCCTCGTCGCTGTACATTGTCGTGCGATCCAATAGAAAGGCACTGGAACACAGTGGGTGAAGGGGATACCCAGCGTGTATGCCAGTGCCTTTCGCAATTTCCGGGGGTCCGGGCGAGCAGGCGATGTTAGAATGTTGACCCGAAGCTGAGCGTGATTACCACCCCGCCGAAGTCCCTCTTCGTTCCTTCAATCCTCCCGTTGTAGAGGTTGTATGTTGATGGCAGCGATCCGCTCAGGAGCGTCACGATATAGTAGCGGAAATTGACGCCGAAGACATTCCCCCTCTCAGCCCCGAAGTGGGCTCCAAATCCGATGTACCCGCCGACCGTGTAGTGTGCCTGGCCCATTCCGATTGCTTTGAAAAAGTCCACCTGGTCGACTTGCACCGCTCCGTCGCTGCTCGGCACCAGCCTGGCAAAAGGCATCTCATAGATCATGGTGGGACCCACAGCCGCGTTCACGAAGGGGCGGAAACTCTCGACGATATCCTCGCGGAATAGCCGATACTGGATCCCTCCGTAGAAGGGGAGCACCAAAAATCTGTTGAGCTTGCCCGGGACAAAGGAGAGTCCTGTGTACGGGTCGAACCTCTCCACCTCCCGTTCGTCTTTTGCCTCGGAGATCGAGAAAGTGGTGAACCAGGAGAGGTCAGGGGAGATCTCCCGTTGATAGAAGAGGCCGAGTCCGAACCCGCCGTCCGAGGCCATGATATCAACCCCCCAGGTGTTCTTGTCTGCCTCAAGTTTCGCGGTCTGGCGGGAAGAATCCCGCTGGTTTTGCCCTGTCTGGGCGGCGCCCACAAGGGCTCCCGTGAACAGGAAAACCCCGAAGAGCCCCAATCGAAATTGGCTGCTCATTGTACCCCCTTTTCTGTAGTAAACGCTTCGAGAGCTCGAAACACTCCCATCTTAAGATAGCGCGTTTCCGGGACAGCAGGGAGGGTCGGGTGGTCGGGTGCCGCTCCCCGCCAGTCGATAATCTGCAATAATCGGCCGCACCGGAAGGCCGCATCCTGAATTACCTGCATGAAAGTCTCGGGCTCGATGTGGTGCGAGCACGAGGCGGTCATCAGGAGACCGTCAGGCGGGAGAAGCCTGAGCGCCCCTTCGTGGAGTTCTCTGTAACCCCGCTTCGCCGCGGGGACGTTTTTCCTGGTTCGGGTGAACGAGGGGGGGTCAAGGATGATGAGATCAAACCGTGAACCCTCTTCCCGCAAAGACCGGAGCCGTTCGAAGACATCTGCGGTCTCAAACGTTACTGTTGAGATGCCGTTGAGGTCCGTGTTTCGGGCCCCTCTCTTTGTCTCTTCTTCGGAGGCGTCGATTGCGAGAACAGACGCTGCCCCACCGCGCGCGGCATTCAACGCAAACCCGCCGTCGTTGCAGAAGCAATCGAGGACCCGGGCGCCCCGGCTGTATCTCTGCGCAAGGAGCCGGTTTTCACATTGATCGAGGAAGAAACCGGTTTTCTGTCCTTCGAGAGGATGGAGGAAATACCGGAGCCCATGCTCTTGGATCTCCACCGGGCCGGGCTCACCCCGCAGGACTCCCCGTCGTTCGGAGAGGGATTCAAGGGCCCGGAGCGGCGACTCATTCCGTTCGACGATGCAGCGGGGGTGGAGCAGGTCTTCGAGCGCGTTACAGATATCGTCTTGCCGCATATCCATCCCGTACGAGAACGTCTGGATGACGCAGGTATCGTTGAATCGGTCGATGATCAGGCCCGGCAGGAAGTCGCTCTCCCCGTGCACGAGCCGATAGACGGCAGAATCATGATACGTCCGCAGCCGCAGGCTGAGGGCCTGGGCGATCCTCTTACGGAAGAACTCCAGATCAATTTTCTCGATGTGCGTTGAAAGCAGACGGGCAGCGATCAGGGAATGGGGGTGGTAGAGCCCGATGCCGAGGGTCCGGCCTCCGGCGTTCTGAACTTCCACGACATCCCCAGGTCCGGGACTTCCATGGACCGTAGCGATCTCGTTGCTGAACACCCAGGGATGTCCGGCGGTAATGCGATGGTCTTCCTTCTTTCTCAGGACGATCCGGTGGTCGAGATGAGTGTTCGTCATAGTCCCAAAGTATCATATTGGTCAGGGAATAGCAAGAAAGCCCGCCGGCGGGCTCTTTTGAAAGGGGCGGATTTTCCGTATCTTTTTTTACTATGCCCTGCAGCAGCGCAAACCTATCCTGCGTCATCTTTGATGTTGACGGCACGTTGACTCAGACCAACGAGTTGATTTTCGCGAGCTTCAACCATGTTGCGGCCCGTCATCTTGGACGGACGTTTGCCCCCCCCGAGATCATCGGACTCTTCGGACCGCCGGAAGAAGGCGCGTTGCTGAAAGTGTTCGGACCGGACCACCTCGATACCATATTGCAGGAATTGCTGGAGTTCTATGCGGCCAATCATGCGGCAATGGCCTCCCTCCATCATGGCATGAAAGATTTGCTCCGGTTCCTTCGGTCACAGGAAGTCAAGCTTGCGGTTTTTACCGGCAAGGGGCGTCGCACCACTTTGATCACCCTGGATGCTCTCAAGATCACCCATTATTTTGACTTCATTGTTACCGGAAACGATGTCACTCATCATAAACCGCATCCGGAAGGGATTCTCCGCATTCTCAGCCACTTTGGCGTCGGGCCCGGGGAAGCGCTCATGGTCGGCGATTCCCTGAGCGACATCAAGGCTTCGCACGGTGCGGGCGTCCGTATTGCCTCGGTGGTATGGGACACCTACGACCATTCGCGCGTACAGGCTGCCAACCCTGACTGTCTCTTTGAGACGGTGGAAGACATGCTTGTATGGTTTCAAGGACTTTTCCGGAATGGCAGCATGAACAATCGCCCGGCGGGGATATGAAGAACCGGCAGCATCCGTTGATTACGCAGATCGTCCGTTTCGGCCTTCCGCTGGTGGTCGCGGTCTATTACGCTACCGCGGCTCGCGGATTTGCCTACACAGCTGATCCCGGATACGCCTCGGCTGACTGGGCGACACTCCTGCTCGGGCAGCGATATGGCGTGCCCGGAACGCAGATGTTCAGTCTCTTCTGGACTGTTCTTCTGGCCATGGGCGGGATCCTCGGATTGGATTTGCTTCTTGTGGCGAAGATCATGAGCCTGGTGTTTGCATGCTTCGGGATCCTCGGGCTCTATCTGCTGGGGGTGGAGATTCTCGACGACAGAGTACTGGCCTTTTCCGTCGCGCTTATTGCTGCGCTCGATCCCCTTTTGTTGCAGGCCGGTCCGTCGGGAACGCCCGCCACGGGTCTGCTGGCCCTCAGCATCGCCTCCCTCTTTTTTTCCCAGCGAGGCGATTTCGCCCTGGCTGCGGTTTTTGCCGGCCTGAGCACGATCCTTGCGTGGCCTGCCGCGATGCTGATGTTCTCCCTTGGCATTGACGCTGCGGCACTCCCCGGGGATCGGCCCAGGACCAAGACGCTGCTTGCCGCCCTCCTGGTGTTTCTGGCGGTCGTGGGTCCATGGGTACTTTTCGCCGGGTTGAAAGGGCTTCCGATGATTTCGGGAAGCAGTGTTCCGGGGAGTGCGCTGGCCGTTGGGTGGTGGACGCCTATCCCTGCAGCGATCTGCCTCGTTCCGGCGATAGCGGGGATGCTGGCTGTCCGACGGTTCCGTCTTCTCCGTCTGATAGTCGGTGACCCGCCGTGGGGACTACTCCTCTGGATCGTCTGGACGTTCATCGCCGGAGTATTCCTGGCGCGCGATTTCTGGCTTGCAGGTATTCCGCTCCTGCTTCTTGGAGCGATGCAGGGGTTGCGCGCGCTTGTTCCCGCTTTGCGGGAGGAATCTGCCAACTATTCGGTTGCGTTTGGCGCGGTTGCACTGTTGCTTGTCGTGAATCAGGTGATTTTCCTGAGTGCCGGAAAGCCGGGCATGGCTGGAACGCTCGAAACCGAGAAGGATATCGTTCCGATTGTGCAATGGGTGAGCGCGCGGCTTTCGAGTGCGATCACGATAGAATCCGAAGCTCCCGGTCTGGTGGAGTACCACCTCCGTTCCGGGCAACGGGTTGTGCCTCGCCGGACTCCGGATTCAGCCGAGTACGTTATCTCGGCCGAGCAATCTATCCCCCGCTACCGGGAGATTTTCCGGCCGTCGCAGCCAGGCGGAGACATTCTGGGACAGGCCGGAGGCCGGTTTGCCCTCTTTCAACGATTTGAATCGGAGAGATGAGCGTGAAAACCTACCGGGTCGGAGTCATAGGCGTAGGACACCTGGGGAGTCTCCATGCGAAAATGCTGGCCGATCTCCCCGGTGCCATCCTGAGCGGCGTTTTCGACACCGATGTCGCTAAAGCGAAGCGCGTCGCGGGTGAGAATCAAACATCGGTCTTCAACGATGCCCCATCGCTTCTTGCCGCAAGTGATGCGGTAACGATTGCGACAACGACGAGCACGCATTGTGCGGTTGCCCGGCAGGTCCTTGAGGCAGGCAGACATCTCTTCATAGAGAAGCCGATTACGGAAACGGTTGAGGAGGCGGAGATCCTCTGTCGGCTGGCACGCGAGCATGGCCTCGTTCTCCAGGTGGGTCAAATTGAGCGGTTCAACCCTGCCATCCTGGCCCTGGAGCCATACGAGCTCAAGCCGCTGTTTATCGAGTCGCACCGCCTGTCGCAATTCAATCCGCGAGGGACGGATGTGGCGGTTGTTCTGGACCTGATGATCCATGACATCGATCTGATCCTGAGTTTTGTACGGTCGCCCGTGAAGAGCGTTGAGGCGAACGGTGTGGCTGTGGTATCTGAGACGATCGACATCGCGAATGCGCGCATCCAGTTTGCCAATGGCTGCGTTGCGAATGTGACGGCCAGCCGCATCTCACAGCGGCGCATGCGGAAGATGCGTCTGTTCCAGCCCGACACCTACATCTCCATCGATTTTTCCGAGGGGATGGCCGAGGTATTCAGGCTTGTGGGGGAAGGCGAACCGGCGGTGAAGGGAACGCTGATGCTTGGAGAGCTCGGGGCGGGTACCAGAAAGAAGCGGATCCTCTACGAACAGCCCGAGGTACAGGAGGTCAACCCGCTGAAACACGAGCTCGGGCTCTTTCTCCATGCCGTACGGACAAACACGCCGCCGGTCGTGAGCGGAGAAGACGGAAAGCGTGCGCTGGAGGTTGCCGACAGCATCATGAAGAAAATCAGTCAACAGGGCTTGCCCCGCTAATGCGCGAAACCGGGCGAAGACTGGAACTTCCTCATCCCTTTCTTCCGGAGATCGGGCGGATTGCGGACGTCGCCGGCATTCAGGCGTATGTCGTGGGAGGATACGTCCGTGACCTTCTTCTGGGCCGTCAGGACCAGGATGTTGATATCGTGGTGATGGGTGACGGCGTGTCGTTTGCGCGGCGTGCCGCCCGCTCACTGGGGATTACGACGGTCGTCGCCTTCGAGCGGTTCGGGACGGCGATGATCCCGATAGAGGGAGGAAAGATTGAGGTGGTGGGGGCTCGGCGGGAGGTGTACCATCCGGATTCGCGGGACCCCGATGTCGCTGCGGGGACCCTCGAAGAAGACCTGCTGCGGCGAGACTTCACGGTCAATGCGATGGCCGCATCGCTGAATGACGGGACATTCGGTCTGCTTCTAGATCCTCTGGACGGGCGGCGTGATCTGGAACGCAAAATACTGCGGACCCCGCTCGACCCGCGGCGGACATTTGAAGACGATCCTTTACGCATCATGCGTGCCTGTCGCTTCGCGGCGCAGCTGGGGTTTCATCTCGACCCCGTTGCTCTGGAGGCAATCCGTGCCATGAAGGAGCGTCTGCTCATCGTGTCCCAAGAGAGAATCACCGAAGAATTCCTGAAGATACTGAACGCCGCAAAGCCGTCCGTCGGTTTGAAGCTGATGGGTGAGACCGGAGTGTTGCATCTGGTCTTTCTTGAGATCGCGCAGATGGCCGGCGTGGACCAGCGACGTGACCACCATCATAAGGATGTTTTTCTGCACACCTGCACCGTGGTGGATAATATTGCCCGGACGACGGGCAGTCTCTGGCTGCGGTTTGTGGCTCTTGTGCACGATATCGCGAAACCGCGCACGAAGGCATTCAAAGAAGGAGCGGGATGGACCTTCCATGGTCACGAAGAGATCGGGGCCCGGATGATGAAGAAAATCTTCCACCGAATGCGACTCCCCCTTGAACATCTCTCGTATGTAGAGAAGCTCGTGCGGCTCCATCTCCGCCCGATGGTCCTGGTGGAAGAGGGCGTTACGGACTCCGCCGTCCGGCGGCTCGCATTCGAGGCGGGCGCGGACATCGATGATTTGATGAAGCTCTGCAGGGCTGATATCACCTCGAAGAACCCTGCGCTTGTCGCAAGGTATCTCCGGAACTACGATATCGTGGTGAGGAAGATCGCCGAGGTGGAGGAGCGGGACCGTCTGCGAAACTGGCAACCTCCGGTGAATGGGGAGGAAATCATGGCTGTTTGCGGGCTCGAGCCCGGTCGGAGGGTCGGAGAGCTCAAAAAGGTCATTGAAGAGGCGATTCTGGAGGGGCGAATTCCCAATGAGCACGGCGCCGCACTGGCCTACCTTATCCAGATCAAAGACCAAATTCTGGCCAAATAATCCGGTTTTTCGGGGATATTGTGAAACTTTCCACCCCGGGGATCGTCTAATCATTTACCGTTGCGTATCCTTTATGTAGTAGGGAGTCCACCATGCGCTTTCTCAGCTTGTTTCTCGTCATCCTGCTGGCATTCACCGCGACCGCCCAGAAGAAAACTCTCACTCTTGATCAGGCCAGGCAGATTGCGCTCGAGCGAAACCTGAGCGTCGTTCAGGCAGAGAACAACCTCGTGTCAGCCCAGAGCCAGGTCCTTGCCGCGCGCGGCAATTGGCTCCCATCGCTGTCGGCGTCGACCGGCTGGAGTCGTTCGCAGCAGGAGCTCAAGTCCACCGGGGAGCAGTATATCAATGTCGGCGGCATTCAGGTGCCGGTTGCGGGAGAATCCAATGCCATCCTCCTCAGCAACAGTTTCTCCTCGGGGGTGCGTGCCAGCTGGACAGTCTTCAATGGATTCCAGCGTGAAGCTTCGAACTCCTCGGCAACATCCCGTGCGATCGCCTCGGAGCAGGGTGTTACCCGTACCCGGCAGGGCATAGTCTTTCAGACGATCAGTGCCTATCTCAACGTTTTTCGCACGGCGCAGCTCGTCACCGTGAGCGAGGAGAACCTGAAGCGTGACCAGCGACAGCTTGAGCGGATCACCGAGTCGAACCGTGTCGGGGCCCTGTCGCTTGCCGACGTGTACCGGCAGCAGTCCCAGGTTGCCACAGACGAGCTTGCTGTGATCACGACGCAGAACAACTACGACAAGGCCAAGGCAGATCTGATGGCGCTGGTAGGCCTGGATGTTCTCGAAGACTATGAGATCGTTGACGCGACGATCCCCCGCGATATCGATTCTACGGCCATCCAGGAGAGCGTGCGCATGAGTTCAAACCTTGCCGACCTGGCGACACGCGCGCTCCAGGCGCGGCCCGATTATCGAGGGGCGATCGAGAGTTACAATGCGGCGGAATCAGACGTTACCTCCGCCAAGAGCAGTTACTACCCCTCCGTGAACTTTTCCGGCAGCTACAACCGTTCCGGGGACAACATTGACAAGCCCCTGAAGAACTCGTTCCTGAGCTGGGGCGCATCGCTCTCCTGGACACTCTTCGATGGTTTCCGCACCAATCAGAGCGTGCAGAGTGCGCTCGCATCCAAGCGGAATGCGCAGATCGCGCTGGCGCAGGCGGAACGCGACATCAATGTCGATGTCAAGAAGGCGATCCTGGACCTTGAGGCCTCCCGCAAATCATTTGAAGTGAGCCAGAAAGGTCTCCTCTCGGCCGGAGAGGACCGGAAGATCGCGGAAGAGCGGTATAACCTTGGCGCCGGGACCCTGCTGGACCTGCTGACCGCGAGCGCCTCCTATGTGAGCGCGCAGGCCACGAAGGTCAACTCCGTCTACGGTTTCCTGACGGCCAAATACAATCTTGAGTTTGCGCTCGGCGAGCGCACCTACTGAGTTGTCCACCAGTTCCGCAAAGGAGTGATCGGCATGGCGACAAATGGCAAGAAATCAAAAAAGAAAGTGATCATATTCTCGGCTCTCGGAGTCGTGGTCATCGCACTGCTTCTCATCGTCTTCCTGGGAAGCAAACGCGAGCCTGTCATCCCGGTTCAGGTCGAGGGAGCCCAGAAGAAGACGATCACGCAGGTTGTGACCGCAACGGGGAAAATCCAACCGGAAGTTCAGGTGAAGATTTCTCCCGAGGTCAGCGGCGAGATCGTGACACTCCCGGTGAAGGAAGGGCAGCGTGTGAAGAAGGGCGAGTTACTCATGAAGATCAAGCCCGACGTCTATGTGGCCCAGCGCGACCAGTATTCCGCGGGTCTCCTGCGTGCCAAGGCGGACCTGACGCGATCGGATCTGGAATACAAGCGCGTGCAAAGCCTCTACCAGAAGGGAATGGTTTCGGAGACGGAGTTTGTGGCGGCGCGAGCAACATATGAGTCATCGAAGGCCACCTATGCGCAGGCGCAGGCTTCGCTGAATCAAGCCGAGGAGAACCTGCGCAAGACCACGGTTTTCTCCCCGATGACCGGGGTGGTCAGTCAGTTAAACTCTGAGCTTGGAGAGCGCGTCCTCGGCACGGCGCAGTTCCAGGGAACTGACGTGATGACCATCGCCGACCTCTCCCGCATGGAAGGCCGGGTTGATGTCAGTGAGAACGATGTGGTCCTGGTCTCGATCGGCGACACCGCCCGGATTTCCATCGACGCGTTCGCCGACCGGAAGGTCACCGCTATTGTGTACGAGATTGCCAACACCGCAAAGTCCAAGGGCCTGGGGACGCAGGAGGAAGTCACGAATTTTACCGTCAAAATGCGCGTTCTCGACAAGGATATTAATCTTCGTCCTGGCATGTCGATGACGGCGGATGTTGAGACGGAGACGCACGTGGATGTGCTGGCAGTGCCCATCCAGTCGGTGACGACCCGCATGCCGAAAGCCGAGCAGGCCGGTCCGGGACCCGAGGGGGGTGCGGCGCCTTCGGGCGGCATGGTGGCAGCGCGGACTCGCAGCGAGAACAAGCCAAAGGAAATCGTCTTTGTCGTCGAGAACGGCGTCGCAAAGGCGCTCAACGTGAAGCGAGGCATCAGCAACGACACACATGTCGAAATTCTCGATGGCTTGAAGGAGGGGGTGCAGGTCGTGTCGGGGAGCTACAAGGCTATCAACCGCGAGCTGGAGGACGGTGTGAAGGTACGGGTGGAAGAACAGAAGAAGCAGGGAGTCAAACCGGGGGCAGCGTCATGAGCAATGTCATTGAGTTCACGAACATTGTCAAGACCTATGATATGGGGGGAGCGGAGGAAGTGCATGCACTTCGCGGCATCTCCCTCACGATCAAGAAAAACGAGTATGTGGCCATCATGGGTCCGTCCGGTTCCGGGAAATCGACGCTGATGAATATCATCGGCTGTCTGGACACTCCCACGTCCGGCCAGTATCTGTTCAACGGGGTCAGTGTGAGCGAGATGGACGACAACGAGCTCGCAAAGATCCGCAACAAGGAGATCGGGTTTGTGTTTCAGACCTTCAATCTCCTTCCCCGCTCGGATGCGCTCCACAATGTGGAATTGCCTCTCATCTACGGCGGTATCCCATCCTCGGAGCGGAAGCGCAGGGCGGCGGAGGTTATGCAAAACGTCGGGTTGGGCGACCGGGGGCACCACAAGCCGAACGAGCTCTCGGGAGGGCAGCGACAGCGTGTTGCTGTTGCCCGTGCGCTGGTCACCAGGCCCTCGATCATACTTGCTGACGAGCCGACCGGAAATCTTGACTCGAAAACCGGCGAGGAGATCATGATGTTGTTTGAGGATCTTCACCGGCAGGGGAACACGATCATTCTGGTTACGCATGAAGCCGATATCGCAGAACACGCCCACCGGGCAGTTCGCCTGCGTGACGGCAACATCGAATCGGATGAGCCGGTCCGTAAGCGCAAGAGCTACGCTGTGGCGACTGCCTGAGGAGACACATGTATTTCTGGACGGAATTGAAAGAGGGTCTGATCATCTCGTTCCGCGCCATACGGGCGAACAAGATGCGCTCCGTGCTGACGACGCTGGGGATCGTGATCGGCATCGTGTCCGTCACGCTCATGGCGACGGCCATCGAGGGAGTAAATCGGGCGTTCGACAAGAGCGCAGCGGCTTTCGGGACGGACGTGCTCTATGTGCAGAAGTTTCCCTGGGTGTCGAACGATGACTGGGCTACTATCCGGAACCGGCGGAATCTCGAGGTTAACTACGCCGCCAAAATAGAGCGTCAATCGATGTTTGCCGATGCCGTCGCCCCGGTTGTGGGGACCCGCAAGCGCCTGACGCAGGGGACGTATTCCATGGAGGATGGTTTCCTCTCCGGGACCACGCACCAGTACATCAACGCCGCCGGTGTGACGCTGACCGACGGCCGGTTCTTCACGGCGGAGGAGTCGAGTGCGGGCCGGCCCGTTGCGGTGATCGGCGCCACTGTGGGGGAAAACCTTTTTCCCCGCGAGGACCCGGTGGGGAAAGTCATCAGGGTCGGAGGGTTCCCGTATGTCGTCGTGGGGGTCTGCGAAAAGCAGGGTGGTTTGTTCGGGCAGTTCACATCTGACAGCCGCGTCTTCGTCCCTCTGCTTTCGTTCCAGAATCAATTTGGCTCCCGGCGGGATGTCACCATCCAGGTGCGGGTGGCGGACCTTAAGCAGATGGAGAGCGCCAAGATCGAAATCGAAGGAATCATGCGGAAGGCGCGCGGGCTGTCGCCGGGGAAGCCGAATGATTTCAACATCAACCAGCAGGAGATTCTCACCCAGACATTCGGGGGGATCAGCCTGGTGATCGCCTCCATCGGCCTGTTCATCACCGGCCTCTCGCTCTTCGTCGGCGGGATCGGGATCATGAATATCATGTTCGTCTCGGTCACCGAGCGGACCAAGGAGATCGGGATCCGGAAGGCGATCGGGGCCAAACGACGGACGATTTTGATGCAGTTCCTCATCGAGGCCGCGGCACTCTGCCTGATCGGCGGGCTTCTCGGCCTGCTTATTGCATTTCCCCTGAGTCTGATCGTTGACCAGTTCCTGCCGACGGCGATGCCGCTCTCGGTCGTGGGCATCGCCATTCTGATTTCCCTCGCGGTCGGGGTCATCTCCGGGTTCATGCCCGCGTATCGTGCTGCCCGGATGGACCCTGTGGAGGCGTTGCGTTATGAGTAGGTTCGTTCTCGAGCTCTCCAATCTCCGCGAAAGCCTGACCATGGCGTTCGCGGCCATCCGCTCCAGCAAGCTCCGTTCGGTCCTGACGCTGCTCGGGGTGGTGGTCGGGGTCTTCTCGATCATCTCCGTGATGACCGCCGTCGGCGTTCTCCGCAACAGCATTGAGGAGGGCCTGACCCAGCTTGGCGCCAATACCTTTCAGATCCAGCGGTTCGGGGGCGGTTTCAATACGTCTCCGGAAGAACGGCGCAGGATGCGCAACCGGAGACTCCTGTCGTACGAACAGGCTCTCGCGATCAAGGAGAATGCGCAACTGGCGCAAGCCGTGGGGATCGAGGATTGGCAGTTCGGCCGGATCGTCTTCTCGGAAGGACAGAAGACCAATCCGAACGTTTCTGTAGCGGGTGAGGATCTCGAAGGGATCGTGACCAACGACTGGACCGTGGGAGAAGGGAGGGGCATGACCTCGCAGGATTTTGACCTGGCCCGCCCGGTGGCGATTCTCGGAACCGCCGTGAGAGAGAAGCTTTTTTCTCCGACGATCAGTCCCGTCGGGCAAACCATCCGTGTCGACGGCTCGCTGTACCAGGTCATCGGCGTCTTTGAGAAAAAGGGATCGGCGCTGGGAGGAAACCAGGACAATTTTGTCGTCGTACCGTTGACCGCGTATTTTCAAAAATACGGGAAGGATCGGGCCGACGTCCATATCATGGTGAAAGCGTTGAACAGGGAGGTCCTGGACGACGCCATCGACGAATCGCGCATGATTCTCCGGACGGCCCGGAATGTTCCCCCCGGGGCGGAGGATGATTTCTATTACTTCTCGAACGAGTCTCTGATCAGCCAGTTTAACGATTTTACCCTCTATCTTCGTCTCGGTGTCCTCGTCGTCAGCTCCATCGCACTGCTCGCAGCGGGTGTGGGGATCATGAACATCATGCTGGTTTCCGTGACAGAGCGGACCCGCGAGATTGGTATCCGGAAAGCGATCGGTGCGAACCGGCGGGCCATCCTTTCGCAGTTCATCATCGAGGCCGTCATTCTGTGTGAAATCGGCGGGATTCTCGGGGTGGTCTTCGGGATTTTCGGGGGCAACGTCGTCGGAATCCTTCTCGAGGTCCCCGCGATGGTCCCATGGGACTGGGCGGCCATCGGTCTCGGTGTTTGCTCGCTGGTGGGACTCCTCTTCGGTGTCTACCCTGCATGGAAGGCCGCGACGCTCGACCCGATCGAAGCGCTCCGCTACGAATGATTTCTCCCCGAAAGAAGAGGAGCCGGTCCCCCCGACAGGACGGGCTCCTCTTCTTTTGCATATCCCTGTTGATTCCTGTACCTTGATGATATGCCCAGCACCGCCGCGTTCGAGTGGGGTACAATACGGGAGAGCACCGCGATGGCGTTGAATGCCATCCGGGCAAGCAAACTCCGGTCCGTCCTGACACTGCTCGGGGTCGTGGTCGGCGTATTCTCCATCATTTCCGTCATGACTGCTGTCGGTGCGCTCAAAGGGACTATCGAGTCGGCAATGTCCCAGCTGGGCGCCAACACCTTCGTCGTGCAGAAGTTTTCCATTTCCTTCAACTCTTCCCCCGAAGAGCGACGGAGAATGTGGAACCGCAGGGACATCACCCTGGCCCAGGCAAACCTCGTAAAGGAGCGTGTTTCCCTCGCTGACGCAGTCGGTATTTCTGTCAGCAGGGGCGGCAGGATCGTTTTCTGGGAAGGGAAGAGGACGAACCCGAACGTGCAGCTTGCGGCAATCACCCCGGAGATTCTGATCACGAACGAACTAACGGTGAAGACGGGACGCCCGATCACGAACGACGATGTAAATCTGGGCCGTAATGTGATCATCCTCGGCGCGGCGGTCGTCGAAAAAATCTTCCCCCCGAATCAGGATCCCATTGGTCAGTCGGTCCGCATCGACAGAAGCCTCTACCAGGTGATCGCCGTCTTTGAAAAGAAAGGGAGCCTCCTGGGGACGGACCAGGACAACTACGCCGTCATACCTCTCACCGCGTTCTTTCATGCGTATGGGAAGGATCGGTACAGTCTGAGCCTTGCGGTCAAGGCCCTGGACAAGGACGTTCTCGATGACGCGATCGAGCAGACCCGTTCTGTCCTGCGCTTTGCGCGAAAAGTGGAACCCGGGGCGGAGGACGATTTCGGGATTTTCACGAACGATTCGCTTATCAAGCAGTTCAATGATTTTACTTTCTACGTGCGTCTGGGCGTCCTGGTCGTCAGTTCCATCGCCCTGCTCGCCGCAGGCGTAGGGATCATGAACATTATGCTGGTGTCGGTGACCGAGCGAACGCGCGAGATCGGCATTCGCAAGGCGATCGGTGCGCGCCGGAAGGATATCCTGGCCCAATTCATGACCGAGGCGGTGATCCTGAGCGAGCTGGGTGGTATCGTCGGCATCGTGCTGGGGATTGCCGGCGGGAATATCGTCGGTGTGATCGCTGATGCGGACACTGTTATTCCCTGGGACTGGGTCCTCATCGGCATGGTGGTGTGCTCGTTGGTCGGAATTGTCTTCGGCGTGTATCCCGCGTGGAAGGCCTCGACCCTTGATCCCATTGAAGCGTTGCGCTACGAATGAACGTGTCGTCTCACAAGGGATGTGCGGTGACAGCGGTGGCGTCCGCTGCGATCTTTCTCTCGCTTCTCGTGAGTCCTGCGCCGGCCCAGCGGAAGTCAGATAGCCCTGTTTTTCGATCGTACAAGCCCCCCGAAGAACTCCCGCTTCTCCGTCAATCCGATCCGACCTACCAGAGCTGGCAGGCATTCCTGGCGATGCGGAAGGCCAACGCCGGTGATGCGGTTGCCCAGCAGGAGCTTGCTATCCGCTACTTCACCGGTGCGGGGGTGGAGGCAGATACAGTCAAAGCCGCCTCCTGGATGAAGAAAGCGGCGGACCAGGATCTCGCCCAGGCACGGTTCAACCTTGCACTCTTCTACTATAACGGGTGGGGAGTTCCCTGGGATCCTTTCGAGTCTTACCGTCAGTTCCTGGCCTGCGCCCGGCAGGACGTGGCGGAGGCGCAGTATGCCGTTGGGATTTTCTGCATTGAGAATCTTCTGATGCCCGAAGATTGGGAGGCAGGGTACAGGTGGATCAAGCGTGCGGCGGACGCGAACTATCGTCCTGCCGTGGATATCCTGAAATCGTTTGAGGAGAACCTCGCCGCAAAGCGTGTAGACACGATTGCCGCTCCCCCGGTGAATCCCGCATTCCCGGTCTTTCCTGCCGATACCGGATCTGCGGGTTCGCGGGAGGCTTCATTGCGTGAGGCGCTTCTGCGAGCTGATCCGGATACGCGCAGAGCCCTCGGGATGGCCAAAATGGTGGAAGAGGGAGTCCGTGCGGACTCGCTGGACATTGTGTCCGTTTCAGCAGCAGCGGAAGCCGGATCTCCCGAAGCGCTGGCCCTTCTCGGGAAGCGTGCGGAAGAAGGTCTCGGGGGTGAGCGCGATCTCATTCAGGCGGCGGTGTACTACCTGCGGGGGGCGCGGATGGAGTCGTCGCGAGCCGGACAACTGCTCTGGGCTCTGGGGCAGGCAGGTGAGCTTGCCGGGCAGGTGAAAGCCCGCGCCGATGCAGGAGATCCCCGTGCCCTGTACGCATGGGCGGGGATGCTTTCGTTCGGGCTCGAGGTTCCCCTCCTCCAGGCAAAGGCCTACATTACGAGGCAGCAAGCTGTCACATTTCTCCGGAGGGCAGCCGATGCGGGGTACGTTCCGGCGCTGATAGAGCTGGGACTTTGGTACTACAGCGGCCGGTGGGTTCCGCAGGACCGAAATCGAGCACTTGCTTGCTGGCGGGAGGCGGAGCGGCGCGGGAGCACTGAAGCGACGCTGCGTCTTGCGGTGACTTCCGTTCGGCAGAGCACGAACCCGGAGGTGCTGGCCTGGGCGCTGGCGACTCTGCAGAGCGCTTCGGCGCAGGGTGCGATTCTTGCCGACGTGGCGCTTGGCTACTGTTACGAAAAGGGGATTGTCGTTCACCGATCATTGCAGGAAGCTGCACGGCTCTATCGTGCCGCGTGGCGGCGCGGCAGCCTGGAGGCATATCGGTCGTTGCGCAGGCTCTACGATGCTCTCCGCCCTCAGGATCCTGAGTTTCTCATGCACGACTGAGAACGGAACGCCCCGGCGGTGTGCCGGGGCGTTCCCGCCTCCCTTCGCCGGCATCGCCGCAGTCAGGCTTTCATCCGCTTTCCCTTCTCCTCATACGTAAAGATCCAGCCGCAGATCTTTCCCGGGTCGATCACGGAGAGGTTTTCCCAGTATTCACGGTTGTGCATGAGCCGTGAACTACTCTCTCCCTCGGGGATTCCCTCCACGGCGCCGATGATGTGAATGAAGCGGGCGCGCCAGAGCTTCATATTTTTCTCCCGCAGGTCCACCCATCCGTCATGCGCCCACCGGTCGACCGTGCGGGCGGTTATTGGAAGGCGATGTTCCCCACGAAAGGGGGGGATTTTTATCGTGGATCCGCGCACGAGCGATTTCCCGTTGGGAAGGAGGATCGGAATGCCGATCGAAATGATCTGTGACCGGAGGAGATCATCGTTCCGGAGAAGGTCGAGCAGACGCTGGC
>Ga0326726_10001071_pt1 | contig 25210 bp, 21 predicted proteins | sample MHFenrmetagenome_2_FD_207603 | JGI IMG/M metagenome (GOLD analysis project Ga0326726, IMG submission 207603) | Lab enriched peat soil microbial communities from Michigan Hollow, Ithaca, NY, United States - MHF15MN | ecosystem: Environmental > Terrestrial > Soil > Wetlands > Peat | place: USA... | reverse complement strand
GTCGTGCGAGGCGTTCCACTGGTTGTCCTTGCCCTTCTCGTAGAGCGCGCGCAGCTCGCTGACCTCGCTGCCGTAGTCCCAGTCGTTCCAGCGCACCGCCATCGGCGTCGGAACGTCGATCCTCTCGCGGATCTTCGCGACCTGTGACTCGTCGGGGAAGTCCACGACTTCGAAGCTGCCGAGATTCCGCCGGTACTCACTCATGAACTTTTCCATCGCGGGTCCTCCTAGTCGGTGTGCGCGCGCAGTGCGCGCTCCATGAATCCGATCACGTGTTCCTTCCGCCGCCGAATCTCGGCCGCGGAGTAGAGCGGCGCGCCGAGGAGGTCCTCGCCGAAGTCGCCGCTCGCAAAGTGAAAGACGGTGAGTCCGATCAAGCTCTGCAGGGTGTGCGGCACCGAGACGCGTCGGATCTCGCCCGCGGCGATGCCCGCCTCGAGCCCCGCCGCGACCTTGCCGAGCACGCGCTGGAGCACCTCGCGCGCGGCCGCGTCGACCGGCTCTTCGTCTTCGACCTCGAACAGCGAGCGCAGCAAGAGCGGCGCGCGAGAGGGGTTCTCGACGAGTGAGTCGATCACGGCCTCGATCCAGAGACGCATCCGCTCGAGCGCGCCCCCGGCGCGATCCGCTGCGGCGGACAGGCGCGCGTCGAACTCGAGCATGCTGCGCTCGAGCACGGCCGCCCAGAGCGCGCGCTTGGTCGGGAAGTGGTGGAAGAGGGCGGATTTCGAGACGCCGACGCTCTCGGCGACCGCGCGCATGCCGACGCCAGCGAAGCCGAAGCGCGCGAAGAGTGACTCCGCAGTCTCGAGGATCTTGGCGCGCGTCGAGGGCGACGACTCCGTCTCGCGCTCTTCGTCCACGTCTCAGCCCCTGTCCAGCGGACCGACCGACCGGTCGGACGGTACGATAACCCCACGGATCCTCTTGCGTCAACCGGGGCGCCGACCGGGGTACCGCTACATCGCGCCGCGGTACAGCTGGATCAGGTCCCGGTCCGAGAGCGTCTTGTCGCTCTTGCGGCCCAGGAAATAGAAGCCGGAGGCGGCGTCGAGCGCGGCGGGGCGGTCGAGCAGGAAACGGTCGAGATACTTGAGCCAGAAGCCAGTGACTCGCGCGAACGCGACCAGAGCGGCACGCGCGGCGCGCGTGCGCGCGAAGCTGCGCAGGAAGTACTGCCACGACCAAGCGAGCGCCATGCCCGGCCCGCAGGCGGCGCCGCTGTCGAGCTCGTCGAAGGCGCGGAAGATGCGCCGGTGCCCCAAGTGAGTGAAGCGGGTGAAGTCGTAGCGACCCATGTGGACTTGCTGCATGAAGGGCGTCTCCGCGTAGACGAGCCCGTCGCGCCGCAGCACGCGGTGCACCTCCGACACGCAGCGCACCGGATCGGCCACGTGCTCGAGCACGGCCTGCAGCACGACGCCGTCGAACGACTCACTCTCGAACGGCAGGTCGTGGGCGTCGCAGATCGCGCCCACGCGGGGGCCGAACGAGACGTCTGTCTCTACGAGCTCCAACGCGGGATCGGCGGCGAACGACTCCATGCCCTGGCCGAGAAAGCTGCCGCCGACGACGAGCACGCGCGGGCGCGGAGCGCGCTCGCGCAGCAGCCGCCCGAACTCGGCGTAGTTCCGCGCCGCCACCCGGTTCACGCTGATCTCGGGCAGCCAGCGGACGAGGCGCTCGGCGAGGCCGCCGCGGCTCGGCGCGAAGGTCGTGCTTCCGCGCGCGATGAACTCCGCGTGCGAGAACACGCTCGACGACTCCCGGATCAGCACCGGCACACCGCCGACCACCGGGTAGCTCGCGCTGCAAGCCGCTTGCAGACAGTGGAGACTGTCGCCGCGCGCCTCGAGTCGGCCGCGGCAGCTCGGGCAGCGGAGGAGTTCGGCTTGCACCGTGGCATCGTAACACCGGGCCTTCGCCGAGGATCGCGGTGACTGGCGCTCGCATCGCCGCGCTCTGCGCCGACCTTCACGCGCGCTTTCCCGGCCAGGAAGACGCGGCGACGGGGGTCGCGCTCGCGCTCATCGCGCGCGAGCACGCCTATCTCGAAGGCCCTCCGGGCTGCGCGAAGTCGGCGCTGGCGCATGCGCTCGCGCACGCCTCGGGCGCGCGCAGTGCGTGCCTCGCATTCCACCGCGACGCCAGCGCCGCGGAGCTACTCGGCGAAGTGCGCCTGCGCCGCGAGTCACGCGTGCGCTCGGAGCGAATCGCCGTCGAGCTCGCGCTCGGGCCGAGCGCTTCGGCCGAGGTGCTGTTGCTCGACGATCTGTCGCGCGCGCCGGGCGAAGCGCTCGGCGTTCTCCTGCGCGTGCTCGGCGAGCGGCGGCTCGGCGAGCGCGCGCTGCCGCTCGAGACCGCGATCGCGACCGCGGGGCCGCCCGACCTCGAGAGCTACGCCGATCCGCTCGAGCCGACGCAGCTCGACCGCTTCGCGATACAAGTCAGGATGCGCGGCCTCGTCGGCGCGCGCCGCTTCGCGCTCGCGCGCGCGCTGCTCGACCGCGAGCCGGGCCCCGACGCGCCGGCCTCCCTCGACACCGAATTGCGTCACGAGCTGCAGCGCCGCGCGGCGGCGCTGCGGCTCGAGCCGGCGGCGCGCGCGGCCCTGCTGCGCGCGGTCGAGCGACTCGCGGCCGCGTCGGGCTCGGAGCCCGCGCTGCTCTCCGATCGCGCCTTCGCGCGCGCCGCTCCCGCGGTGATGCGCGCGCACGCGCTCCTGCGCGGCGCAGAGCGAGTCACTCCCGAGGACGTGCGCGCGCTGCGCTTCATGCTCGCGCGCCGCATGCCGGAGGCGCTCGAGCCGGACATCGGCGCGATCCTCGAGGAAGCGATCCTGGCCGATGCCCCGAGTGACTCGAGCACGCCGGGAGCGCGGCCCGCCGCGGCCGACCGAACCGGCGCAGCCCCGGGGCCGAGCGGCGGCGCGCCGTCCGCGGCGCTCCCGGTCGAGTCACTCGAGGCGCGCGCCACCTCGCTCGCCTCGGTCGAGCCCGTGGCCGGCGCGCGCGGCGGCGACGACAGCGCCAGCGTCGATCCACTCCTGCGCGCGCTCGCCGGTCGACTCGAGCGCGGCGCGGTCGAGCGCGGCGAAGACGCGGGCGGCTCGCCGCGCAGCCTGCGGCGCATGCGCCGACTCGACGAGATCCTGGATGCCGATCCCGTCGACGCGCTGCTGCTCGTCGAAGGTCGCCAGCCCGGTGGCGCGCGCGTGTTTCGCCGCGAGCGCCGCAACGCCGGCGGCGCGCTCGCCGTGCTGCGCGACGTCTCCGCATCGATGGAGGGCCGACTCGCGCGCTGGTCGGGGCAAGTCGTCGCCGGTCTCGTGCGGGTCGGCGCGCGCCGCCGCATGCGCCTCGGCTACATCGAGTTCAACCACGAAGCCGAGCGCTTCGCGTCGGGCGGCGCGTTCTTTCACCGACGCTACCGGCGCGTACTCTCGCTCGCACAGCGCCGCCGCGCCGAGGGCCGCACCAACTACGAAGCGCCGCTGCGCGCGGCGCTCGGCGAGCTGCGCGCGAGCTCGGGCCGCGAGCGCCACATCGTGCTGCTCTCCGACGGTGTGCCGGTGCTCGGCGATCCAGCGGTGCGGAGCGAGCGCGCGCTGGCTCGCCGACTCCGGGTTAAGGTACACACGGTCTTCCTCGGCTCGGGCGAGTGCCCGGCCGTGCTCGACGAAATCTCGCGCGAGACCGACGGCCTGCGCTTCGAGGCGCGGCCCGGACCGGGCGGGCGACTGACTTTGCGGGAGCGGCGATGAAGCACGGCCTGGTGCGCTTGCGCGAGTTACTCGACCGCCACGTCGTCGGTCACGACGACGCGAAGCAGGCGCTGTTGCTCGCGCTCGTGTGCCGCGAGCACGTGTATCTCGAGGGTCCGCCCGGGTCGGCGAAGACGCGCATGGCGGAGATCGCGGCGCGCGGCGCGAGCCTCGGCTTCTTCTTCTACCAGATGCACCGCGATACGCGGCTCGCAGAGCTGGTGGGCGACATCGTGCTCGAGCGCCGCCCGCTCGCGGACGCCGAAGGCGAGCGCATCCACCAGGCGATCGAGCCTGGCGGCATCCTCACGGCCGACATCTGTGTGCTCGACGACATCTCGCGCGCGCCGGGCGAGGCGCTGAACGTGTTGCTGCGTGTCTTGAACGAGCGGAAGTTCGGCGAGCGCCCGATCCCGCTGCTCTGTGCGATCGCGACCAGCAACCCGCTGCGCGACGAGTACTACAACGAGCCGCTCGACCCCGCGAACCTCGACCGCTTCGCCCTACAGCTTCGTGTGTCGGGTCTGATTCAAACGGGCGACCGCGCACAGGCGCGCGAGCTCGTCGACCGCTTCGCAGACGGCAGCGTGCTCGAACAGCCGGAGCCCGAGGCGGTGCTCTCGCGCGCGGAGCTCGACACGGCCTACGCCGCGCTCGCGCGCATCGACGTGCCGTCGGCTGAGAAAGACCGCTTGATCGAGTTCCTGCGCCGCTTGGTGGTCGACTATGATTGCAACGAGACGAACTCGCTGCTCACCGACCGGAGCTTCCTGGTGAAGGCGGTCAAGCTGTTGCGCGGGCGCGCACTCCTGGCTGGGCGCGCGCGAGTGGAACGTGGGGACCTCGCGGTGCTTTCGCAGATGACGACCTTCCGCGTGCCGGAGGAGGTTCAGGCGAAGGTGCCCGAGCTCATCGGGGAGATCACGGCGTGAAGATTTCGGTCGAAGTGAACGGACAAGTGCACGCGCGCGACGTCGAGCCGCGCCTGTTGTTGGTGCACTTCCTGCGCGAGACACTCGGTCTCACCGGCACTCACATCGGCTGCGAGACCACGATCTGCGGCGCCTGCACGGTGCACCTCGACGGCCGCGCGGTGAAGAGCTGCACGCTCTTCGCGGTGCAGGTCGACGGACGCAAAGTCACTACCGTCGAGGGGCTCGCCAAGGACGGCGAGCATCTGCACCCCGTGCAGACCGGATTCTGGGAAGAGCACGGGCTCCAGTGCGGTTACTGCACGCCGGGAATGATCATGACCACGTCCGCGTTGCTCACCGAGAACCCGAACCCGAGCGAAGCCGAGATCCGCTACGCGATCGAAGGCAACGTCTGTCGCTGCACGGGCTATCAGCAGATCGTGAACGCCGTGCAGCACGCGGCGCGGATTCAGAAGGGAGGGCGCTGATGCCGGTCCGTCCGATCTCCGTCGGCGAGCGCATCAAGCGCCGCGAGGACCCGCGCCTGATCCGCGGGCTCGCGACTTACACCGACGACATCAAGCTCCACGGCATGCTGCACGCCGCCTTCGTGCGCAGTGACTACGCGACGGGAAGGATCGAGCGCATCGATCTCGCGAAGGCGCGCGCGCGCAAGGGCGTGATCGCGGCCTACACGTTCGACGATCTGCGCGGGAAGGTCGGGCGCACTCCGAACGTCGCGCGGCCGGAGCCGGGTCGCGACGCGGAGCATCCGCTGCTCGCGGATCGCTTCGTGCGCTACGTGGGTCAGCCCGTCGCGGTCGTGATCGCGGAGGACCGCTACATCGCGCGCGACGCCGCGCTCGACGTCGCGGTCGACATCACTCCGGCTCACCCGGTGATCGACCTGCGCAGCGCCCTCGATCCGGCGAAGGGCAAGGTCTATGCGGATCACGCGGACAACGTCGCGCTCGCGGTGCCCGCGGCGAACGCGGCCGAGGTCGACAAGCTGTTCAAGGAAGCCGACGGCGTCGTGAAGCTCGAGCTCGTGAATCAGAAGGTCGCCCCCGTCTCGATGGAGCCGCGCGCGGTGCTGGCGCACTGGGACGAGGGCCCGCAGAAACTCACCGTCTGGACGTCGACGCAGGTGCCGCATCTCGTGAAGCAGCAGCTCGCGCAGTGTCTCGGGATCTCCGAGGTGCGCATCCGCGTGGTCGCGCCCGAGGTGGGCGGCGGCTTCGGCTGCAAGATCCCGGTGTACGCAGAAGAGTGTCTCCTTCCGTGGATCTCGCGGCAGCTGCGCCGGCCGATCAAGTGGGCCGAGACACGCACCGAGAATCTCCTGGGCACGACTCACGGCCGCGCTCACGTGCACGAGCTCGAGGCCGCGTACAAGCGCGACGGCGAGCTGGTCGCGCTGCGTGGCCGCGTGCTCTCCGATGTCGGCGCGTATCCGAGTTTCTTCGGCCCCGCCATCGCGACCTTCACGCCGCTGATGATGCCCGGCTGCTACAAGCTCCGGGGTCTCTCGGTCGAGGTGGTGTGTCTCTACACGAACACCATGGCGACCGACGCGTACCGCGGCGCGGGCCGCCCCGAAGCGGCGTACAGCGTCGAGCGAGTCATGGACGCGATCGCTGCGGCCACGGGACTCGACCCGGTCGACGTGCGCCGCCGGAACTTCATCCCGAAGAGCGCGTTCCCGTTCACGACGGCGTCGGGCGCAGTCTATGACTCGGGTGACTACGGCCCGACCTTGGACAAGGCGCTCGCGCGCTTCGATTACGCCGGCGCGAAGGCGCGGCGCGAGCAAGCGCGGGCCCAAGGGCGCCTGGTCGGAATCGGCGTCGCGACGTTCACCGAGATCTGCGGCCTGGGCCCGAGCACGGGGTCGTCGCCGATTCAGCGCACCGGGAGCTGGGAGTCCGGCACGGTGCGCGTCGAGCCGACGGGCAACGTGATCGTTACCACCGGCGCGTCGCCGCACGGCCAGGGCCAGGAGACTGCCTTCGCGCAGATGGCGGCCGACGCGTTCGGCGTGGACGTCACGGACGTCGAGGTGCTGCACGGAGACACGGACGTCGTGACTCATGGCGTCGGCACGTTCGGCAGCCGCGGGCTCGTGGTCGGCGGCACGGCCGTGCACATGGCGCTCGAGAAGGTGAAGGCCAAGGCCGCGCGCATCGCGGCGCACTTGCTCGACGCCAAGGCGGATCAAGTCACTTTCGACGGCGACACCTTCCGGGTCGCGGGCGGCGAGCGCAAGATGACGTTCCGCGAAGTCGCGCAGGCCGCACATCTCTGGAACGTGCCGATTCCCGGCGAGGAGCCCGGTCTCGAAGCGGTCGCGCGCTTCGAGCCGACCGGCACCACGTTCCCGTTCGGCTCGCACCTGTGCGAAGTGGAAGTCGATGCAGACACCGGCGAGGTCCACATCCTGCGCTACGTCGCGGTCGACGACGCGGGCAAGATCGTGAACCCGCTGCTCGCCGAAGGGCAGCGGCTCGGCGGAATCATCCAGGGCCTCGGCCAGGCGCTGTGCGAGGAGATCCGCTACGACGAGAACGGACAGCTGCTCACGGCGACGTTGATGGACTACGCCATGCCCAAGGCGCACATGTTCCCGCGCATCGAGCTCGACTCGACCTGCACGCCCACTCACTTGAACCCGCTTGGGGCGAAGGGCATCGGCGAGCTCGGCACGATCGGCTCGACGCCGTGTCTCGTCTCGGCGGTGCTCGACGCGCTCCGTCCGCGCGGAGTCACGCACATCGACATGCCACTCACTCCACAGCGCGTCTGGAGCGCGCTCCGGAAGGCGGCGAAATGATCCCGCAGGACTTCGAGTATTTCGCGCCGCGCTCGCTGCGCGAGGCCCTGGATCTCTTGGCGAAGAACCCGGGCGCGAAGCTGCTCGGCGGCGGCATGAGCTTGATTCCGGCGCTGAAGCACCGCCTGCAGACGCCGTCGGCGCTCGTCGATCTGGGGCGCGTGCCGGAGCTCGACGGGGTCTCCGAGAAACGTGGAAAGATCTCCATCGGCGGCCGAGTCACGCACGCGAGCCTGGCCGTGCCTGGCGAGCTCGCCGACGTGCACGTGATTCACGAAGCGGCCGCGGCGATCGGCGACGCGCAGGTGCGCAATCGCGGCACGATCGGCGGCAGCCTGGTGCACGCCGATCCGGCGGCGGACTGGCCCGCGGTCTTCCTCGCACTCGACGGCGAGGCCGTGGTCACCGGGGCGCGCGGTGAGCGCACGATCGCCGCGAGTCAGTTCTTCACGGCCATGCTGCAGTCGGCGGTGAAGCGCGACGAGGTGCTCGGAGAGGTGCGGCTCGCGGTCGAGCGCAAGCGAGCGGGGACGGCGTACCGGAAGCTGCGCCAATTGGCGTCGGGCTTCGCGGTGGTCGGCGTGGCCGCGCAAGTGACTCTCGACCGGCGCGGGCGCATCGAGCGGGCGCAAGTCGGAGTCACCGGCGTGAACCCGGTGCCGTTTCGGGCGGCGGCGCTCGAGAAGAGACTGGCCGGCGAGTCACCCGACGCCGCGACCTTGCGGCGCCTGTGTGCGCGGATCGAGGAGGCCGACCCGACCGAGGATCTGAACGCGACGGCGGAGTTCCGCGCGCACTTGGTCGGCGTGTACGCGGCGCGCGCACTGGAAGCGGCGGCGCAGCGGGCTGCGGCGTGAGGCTGGAGGGCCGACAGATCGTCGATCTCCCGCTCGCGACGGTCTGGGAGCGCTTGAACGATCCGCGCGTGCTGCGCGCCTGCACGCCGGGTCTCGAGAAGCTCGAAGCGCGCGACGCCAACCGCTACGAGGCTGTGCTCGAGGTGAAGCTGCCCGCGATCACCGGACGCTTCGAGGGCACGCTCGAGTATCTCGAGCGCACGCCGCCGGCGCGCGTGCGCCTGCGGCTGCAGGGGAAGGGCGCCGTCGGCTTCGTCGACGGCGAAGTCACTCTGGAGCTCGCCCCCGTCGACGAGGGCACCGCCGCGGCCTACGCCGCCGACGTGCAGATCGGCGGGCAGATCTCGCGCCTGGGCCAGCGCATGCTCTCGGGAGTGACTCGCGAGATGGCGGGTCAGTTCTTCGCCGCGTTCGAGCGCTGGCGACCGGAGGCGCCGGAGCAGTCGGTCGCGCCGCCGCCCGGCCGCTCGCTCCTGCAGCTCGTCTGGCGCAGCTTGCTGCGCATCTTGGGGCTGCGCCGCGACTGAGTCGTTGGCGCTCGAAGCATTCGTCCTGGCCGCGGGCCGCGGCCGGCGGATGGGCGGCGCAAAGCATCTGCGACCGCTCGACGGTGCGCCGCTCGCCGAGCGCGTGGTGCGGGCGCTCTCTGCGACGAGCGCCGCGCGAGTCTCGATCGTGCTCGCGCCCGGTGACCGCGAAGGTCGCGAGCTCGCCGAGAGACTCGGCATCCGCGCGCTCGCCGCCGAAGACTCCGACGAGGGCCGCGCCGCTTCGGTGCGCGCGGCCGTGCGCGCGGCCGCGCCCGAGTCAGCCGGGATCCTGTTCGCGCTCGCCGATCAACCGTTTCTCGAGGCCGCCGACTTCGAGAGACTCCTCGCCGCCTTCCGCTCCGAGCCGCGCGGGATCGTGCGCGCCCGATATGGCGACCAGCCCGGGTCGCCCGCGCTGTTCGCACGCGCTCACTTCGCCGAGCTGCTCGAGCTGCGCGGCCGCGACGGCGGTCGCGCCGTGATCGCGCGCCATCCGGAGTTGGTGCGGACCGTCGAGCTCCCACTCGATCACGGCCGCGACCTCGACACCCCGGAAGACTGGCCGGCGTGATTCCTCCGGCTATGTTCCGCCGCCCATATGGAACGGACTCTCTCGATCGTGAAGCCGGACGCGGTGCGTGCGCGCAAGCTGGGCGCGATTCTCGACCTGATCGAGGCCTCGGGCCTCACGGTCGTGGGCACGAAGATGCTGCAGCTCGACCAGGCCAAGGCGGAGGGCTTCTACGCGGTGCACCGCGAGCGGCCGTTCTTCAAGGACCTGGTGAAGTTCATGACCTCCGGCCCTGTCGTGGTGTCCGTTCTCGAGGGCGACGATGCGGTCGCGCGCTATCGCAAGCTGATGGGCGCCACCGATCCCGCGAAGGCCGACGCGGGCACGATCCGCAAGAAGTTCGCGACCAACATCGAGCAGAACGCGGTCCACGGATCCGACTCCGTCGAGAACGCCGGCATCGAGATCGCGTACTTCTTTAGCGCCACCGAGCTGGTCCGCCGCTAGCTGCGGCTCGCTGATGACACGTCGCCCTGTCTGCGGATTCGCTCCGCGGCGACGACTAGAGACGGCCGCGCTTCGCGGGTGGTAGCATGCGGCCGCCGTTCGGCGGTCTGCGGGTGCGAGGGAGGATGCGCCCCGGGAAGCCGACACAGTTCTGCGTTGCGTCGCGAGGCGACGACACGAGCTAGAAGAAAGGTGCGCCCCAATGGCCGAGACCCCTCAGCATCACATTCGCGAGACGTCGACCTTGCGGTTCGCTCGTTTCGTCACCCGCAACCGGCTGCCGATCGCGATTCTTCTCGCGCTCACCACGCTGTTCTTCATGTACCCGATCGTGAACGCGGTCTTCTACGCGACGGGTCACAAGCTGCCGGGACCGATCGTGCGCGTGAACACCTCGGCGCGCGCGCTCTATCCCGATCACCCGTTCATCAACGCTCAGGACAAGTTCGCGAACGTCTTCGGCACGTCGTCGCTCGTGGCGATCGCGGTGGTGGCCAAGCAGGGGAACATCTTCACCCCGGAGATCCTCGACAAGATCAACCGAGTCACGAACGCGCTCGACGGCCAGAACTACGACTCGCACGTGCCCGAGCGCGAGGAGCTGCGCAAGAAGCTCGAAGCCGAGGGCCAGCTCTCGCACGACGCGATCCTGACGGAGCTCGACCGACACTATCCGCCGTACCCGGTGAATCACGATCAGGTGGCGTCGATCGCGCACGGCAGCACGCGTGTGACTCAGATCCAGCCCGACGGCTCGATCGAGTCGAATGTGCTCATGGAAGAGATCCCCGACGACCAGAAGGGCGCGGACAAGATCCGCGAGATCGTGCGCCAGAATCCGCCGCTGATCTACGGCCGGCTCGTGTCACTCGACGAGAAGGCGGCGCTGATCACGGCCGGCTTCGTGACCGACCGCCTGAACCAGCGCGAGATCTACCGCGCCGTCTTCGACTACGTGCAGAACATCAAGACCACGGAAGACGACGACAGCGTGACCCTCTACGTGTCCGGTGGGCCGATCTTGATCGGCTGGATCCAGCGCCACGCGGCCGAGATCCTCGAGTACACCGTCGGCACCGTCATCATGGTCTTCGTGCTGCTGCTCGCGTATTTCCGCCGGCTGCACGGCGTGCTGATTCCGTTCATCGCGGCGGTCATCACCGTCATCTGGGGTCTCGGCTTCACCGGCTGGACTCACATCGCCTTCGATCCGCTGGTGCTCGTCATCCCCATGATCATCACGGCGCGCGCTGTCTCGCACACCGTGCAGATGGCCGAGCGATTCTTCGAGGACTACGAGCTTCTTTTGCCCCGCTACAAGGATCCGAACGTCGCCAAGGTCGAGGCCGCGACGGTCGCGATGGCGGAGGTGCTCGTGCCGGGCACGCTCGGGATCCTTGTCGACGTCGGCGGCCTGCTGGTCATCCTCGTGACCTCGATCCCGCAGATGCGCGACCTCGCGATCTTCGGCGCGTTTTGGGTCACTTCGATCCTGGCGACCGTCGAGCTCCTCCACCCGATCATGATCTGCTACCTGCCGGCGCCCCACGAGAGCGAGCACTTCCTGCCCAAGTCGATGATCGCGTTCACGCGCTTCGTCGGAACCGCGACGACTCACCCGACCTGGAAGTGGGTCATTGCCGCCGGAACCGTGCTGATCTTCTCGACGTCCGTGTACATCACGCTGTTCCACTCCAAGATCGGCGAGGCGAGCCCGGGCACGTCCCTGCTCTGGCCGAAGCACCCGTTCAACGAGGCCACGGCCGAGATCGCGCGCCGCTTCGGCGGGGTCGACTCGTTCGTCGTGTATCTCAGCGGTGACCGCGACAATGCGAGCACGGACTCCGAGCCGATCCGCAAGATGGAGGACTTCGGCCGACACATGACCGTGCACACCAGCGTCGGCGCGACCATCTCGCTCGTGCCCTTCCTGCGCGGCACGTGGCAGCAGCTCCACTACGGCGATCCGAAGTGGCAGTACATCCCGGACGCGCCGGGCTCCGTGCGCACGATGATCTTCCAGCTGCAGACCAACGGCCCGCCGGGCTTCCTGCGCCCGTTCATGACCGACAACGGACGCGACGCGAACATCCAGTTCTTCTATCCCGACCACAAGGGCGACACGATCGAGTCGGCGGTCGAGTACGCGCAGGAGTTCGTGGACGAGAACCCGATCGGCGAGGTCATCATCCGCCTCGACAAGAACAAGGCCCCGAAGGGCGCGCACTTCTACAACCCGCAGAAGCTGCTCGACACCTGGTACTACATGATCGGCCCGATGCTCCCGACGCGCGCGCACACGCTGACCGTGCGCGAGAAGGAAGCGGACGGGACCTACGAGTCACTTCCCATCCAGCACGACGCGCCGCCCTGGATCGAAGACTTCCGCCAGCGGGCGATCGCCGACTACGAGGCGGCGAAGGCCAACGTGAAGGAGGGCGAGATCTTCACCTGGCCCGCGAAGCTCGGCAGCTGGAAAGCCGGCGACGTCGACGCGTGGTGGGAGAACACGGACAAGGGCGTTCGCGCCGTCGCGGTCGACACCGACAAGCTGATCGTCGAGGACCTGAAGGTCATCGCGAAGCGCGGTCAGGGCGGCGTCGTGAAGCCGGGCGGTCTCTCGGGCCCGAAGTACCAGGGCACGAAGTCGTGGACCCGCGGCGTGCAGTTCGTCATGGCCGGCGGCGCGATGGGCACGTTGGCCGCGATCAACGAAGAGGTAGAGCGCAGTCACGTGGCGACCATTTCGCTGATCTTCTTCGTGATCTTCGTGCTGCACTCGATCACGTATCAGTCGGTGTCGAGCGGCGGGATCATCTTCCTGCAGATCGCCACGGCCACGATGCTCTCACTCGCCTACATGGCCATCCGCGGCATCGGGCTGAACATCAACACACTTCCGGTTCAGGCGGTCGGCGTCGGCATCGGGGTCGACTACGCGATCTACATCGTCGACCGCATCCGGCAGGAGGTCGCGGAGACCGCGGACATCGACGAAGCGATCCGCCGCGCGATCCGCACCACCGGCATGGCGGTGACGTTCACGGCCACCACGGTCGTCGGGGGGATCGTGCTCTGGACCTTCTCGAACCTGCGCTTCCAGGCCGAGATGGCCTACCTGCTCGTGATCCTCATGATCATCAACATGCTCGGCGCGATCACGGTCGTGCCGACCTTCTACTCGATCCTGCGCCCGAGCGTCGCGACGGCTCTACTCACGGACGAGCAGCGCGAAGCGATGCGCGTCCAGAAGGAGCTCGAGCACAAGAAGGGCATGGTCGCCTGACAGACTGACTTCGTTCGGCTGCGCCTCACTGCGCGGGGCTGCGCCCCTTGCGGCCTCGCTCGGGGCGGCCCTCGCTCGGCTGGCCGCTCGGCTGGCCGCTGGCTGGCTTCTTGCTCGTGAAGAGCGGAGAGAGCCGGCAAGAGCCGAGGGCGTTGCGCTGCCCTCGACGAGTCGGTAGCGCAGCGAGTCTTCGAGCGAGCTGGCACCGCGAGGAGAGGGCAGCGCGGCGCCCTCGGCGCTCGCAGTCCGGTCGGCAGTCCTCTTACGAGGCGTACGAGATTGCGATCAGGGCCATGAGCAGCAGGTACGACGCGACGAGCAGGAGGTTGCGGCGGAGAGCGCTCTGGGTCTCGATCTTCGTTTCGGCGGCTTCCATTTGAGTCATCCTTCGGAAGAGTTGGGCGCCGGCTATAGCCGGGCAGCGACGAAATCCCCTAGTTGCGCAGCAGTGAGTCGAGGTGATCGGCGCCACGCGCCACCGCCCACCAGAAAAACGGGAAGACCGTGTAGTGGCCGCAGGGGAGCTTGTACCAGCGGGGCTGGCCGAGCGCTTGCCACAGCTCTTGCGCGTATCTGGAGGGGATCACCGTGTCGAAGCGGCCCGACGCGATGAGCTGCTTGTGCGGGTCGAGATACGGCGCGTAGGTCAGAGGGTCGACCGGCTCGGTGAGCGGCCTCACACCCGCGATCCATTCCTCGCGGGTCTTCCAGCCGCGCGCTTCCATGCGGCGGTCGCGGAACTCGCGCACGGGCGTCTCGCTGGAGTCGTAGAAGACCTCCGGCAGGTTTCCGCCGGTCATCAGGTAGAACCCGCCGCGGATCCGCGGATCGCAAGCCGCGAGCAAGAACGCTTGGATCGAGCCAATGGACACGCCGGCCGCGGCCATCCGCGAAGCGTCGACCTTCGGGTGAGTCACAAGCCAATCGAGCAGGCGGCGCGCGTCGATCACGCCCTCGCGCAGCCGGTCGCGAACGACCTCGCCGCTGTTCTGGTGCGCGAGGTCGAGCGCCCGCCGCTCCATGCGCGCGACCGCGTAGCCCCGATTCACCAGCGCCTTGGCCATGCCCTCCGAGACGTCGTTCGGCCCGTCCAGGATCTCGAATGCCACGACCGCGGGGAAAGGTCCGTTGCCGGGAGGGATCAAGAGATGGCCGATCCGGTCCGCGCCGTCCTCGTCCGAAAGCACCAGCCGGAACGCCTTGTAGTCGCGCGAGTGGAACAGCGTGTACAGGTCCAGCACCCAGCTCTGCTCTACGGTGAGACCCTCGGGCTGGATCTGGACGGTCTTGGGGTCGAGCGGCTTGTAGTCGAAGAACGAGAGCGGCGGCGCGACCGAGCCGCCGGTCGGCGCGGGCCGCGGTGTGTCGCCGGGACCATTCGTCGACGTGCAACTCGAGAGCGAGACGGAGGCGAGAAACAGGAGCGGCGCGAGGAAGCACGCCGAAGCGCGTCCCACGCGCCGCTCTGGTACGGGCAAGTCTCGCTAGTCCGCTTCGCGCGAGCGCCGGATGAAGGCCGGCACGTCGTACTCCTCCTCGAAGGGCGAGACGAAGTCGTCGGTGCCGTTCATCTCGAGCTTCGCGGCCGATCGCAGCGGCGCCTCGAGCGTCGTGGCCTCGGTCAGACTCTCCGGCGACGCGGCTTCGCGCAGCGGCAGGCGAAGCGGGTGCACGTTCTCGAAGCTCTCCGTGATCGGAGGCTTGCGGCGCGCGCGAGACACATCGGAGAGACCCGTTGCGATCACCGTCACGCGGATCTCGTCGTGCAAGTTCTCCTGAACGACGGAGCCGAAGATGATGTTCGCTTCCTCGTGCGCCTCTTCGTGAATCAGACTCACCGCTTCGTTGGCCTCGTGCAGCTTCATGTCGGGGCCGCCCGTGATGTTCACGAGCACGCCGCGCGCGCCCTTGATCGAGAGCTCCTCGAGCAGCGGGTTCGAGATCGCGGCTTGAGCCGCGCGGATCGCGCGGTCCTCGCCGGTCGCGCGACCGGTGCCCATGAGTGCCATGCCCATCTCACTCATGATGGTGCGCACGTCCGCGAAATCGAGGTTGATGATGCCGTGCACGGTGATGAGATCCGAGATCCCCTGCACCGCATTCAACAGCACGTCGTCCGCGATGCGGAACGCCTCCGTCATCGTCGTGTCGCGTCCCGCCATCTGCAGCAGTCTGTCGTTCGGAATCGTGATCAGCGTGTCGACGACGTCGTGCAGCGAGTCGATGCCCTGTTCCGCTTGGCGCTTGCGCACCGCGCCTTCGAACAGGAAGGGCTTCGTCACCACAGCGACGGTGAGAGCGCCCAACTCCTTCGCGACCTCGGCCACGATCGGCGCACCGCCGGTGCCCGTCCCGCCGCCGAGCCCCGCGGTGACGAACACCATGTCCGCCCCCGCGAGCACGTCGCGCAGTCGGTCGCGCGAGCTCTCCGCCGAGCTGCGTCCCACTCTCGGGTCTGCGCCGGCGCCGAGGCCTCGCTCACCGAGGTGGATTTTCGCAGCCGCCAAATTCTCGGACAGCGCTTGCGCGTCCGTGTTGGTCGCCACGAAGTCGACGCCGGAGAGACCGGCGCGAATCATCGTGTTGACCGCGTTACCACCGCCGCCTCCGACGCCGACCACCTTGATCCGCGCGCGAAGGTCCGTCGCTTGCTCGAACTCGATCATCTCAACCCCCCATCGAACCCCGCGTGACTGTAACTCGCTTTCGCCAGCTGTGGTCTACCCGGGGCGAAGATTTTTAGCGCATCTCTCCGTAGAACCACTCGCGCATCCGCGTGCGCACCTTGCGAAACGATGACCCGTCGTAAACCCGGAAGCGCGGCTTGCCCGCGCGCTTTGATCCGTAGAGCGCGAGACCGACGGCGGTCGCGAACTCCGGACCTTGCACGCGATCGACGAGACCACCGATCCCGCGCGGTGTACCCCGGCGCACCGGTAGCTCGAAGATTTCCTCCGCGAGCTCGGGCAGGCCCTCGAGCGCGCTCGTTCCACCCGTGACCACGATGCCCGAGGGGATCTTGTCGAGGTGACCCGTGCGCGCGAGCTCCTCGCGGACGAGTGAGAGAATCTCCTCGATCCGCGGCTCGAGAAACTCGGAGAGCATCTTGCGCGAGACTTCACGCGGCGCGCGGCCCCCTACACTGGGAACGGTCAGCAGCTCCTCGCGCGGCAGATAGCGCGCGGCCGCGCAACCGAAGCGCCGCTTGATGCGCTCCGCCTGATCGAACGGAGTGCGCAGCCCGACGGCGGCGTCGTTGGTCAGGTGATAGCCGCCGAGTGAGAGCACGGCCGTGTGCTTGATCGAGCCGTCGCCGAACACCGCGAGGTCGGTGGTGCCGCCGCCCAGGTCGATCAGCGCGACGCCGAGCTCCTTCTCGTCCGGCGCGAGCACCGCCTCGGCCGACGCGAGCGGCTCGAGCACGATGTCGATCACGTTCAAGCCCGCCTTGTTCGCGGACTTGATCACGTTCTGCGCCGAAGTCACTGCCGCCGTGACGATGTGCACCTTCGCGATCAGCCGCACGCCGGACATGCCGACCGGCTGCTTGATCCCGTCCTGGCCGTCGAGCTCGTACTCCTGCGGGATCACGTGAATCACTTCGCGGTCCGCGGGAATCGCGATCGCCTGCGCCTGCTCGATCACGCGCTTCAAGTCACCCGGCCGCACCTCGCGATCCTTGATCGCGATCATGCCGATCTCGTTGTGCGCCTGAATGTGTCCGCCGGCGATGCCGGCGTACACCGAGCTGATCTCGCAGCCCGCCATCATCTCGGCCTCGTCGACCGCCTTGCGGATCGAGTCGACCGTCGCCTCGATGTCGACCACCACCCCCTTGCGCAGCCCGCGCGACGGGTGAGTGCCGATCCCGATCACCTCGATCGAGTCACCGCTCGGCTCTGCGACGACCGCGCAGATTTTCGTCGTTCCGACATCGAGCCCGACGATCAGCTCATCGTGTTTCGCCATGGTCCCCCCCTGCCGGTTGGCGCAGATCGCGCAACACCGGATTGCTCTTGAAGCGCAGATCGACTTCCTGTGCGCTGTAGCTCTCGACGACGTCGGCGTCGGAGAGCGCGCGCCAATCGACGAACGAAGCGCGCGCGTCGCGGCCGACCACGAGACGCACGTTGCGGCCGAGGGTCCGCACGTGGATCTCGCTGGCGCGCGTCGCGTCGACGCTCGCGAGGTTCATTCCGAGCTCGCGCGCGGCGGCGAGCACCGGCAGCGCGAAGCGCGGCTCGCCGGTGAGCTGCGGCAGGCGTTCGGCCTCGCCGGGCAGCGGCGGGAAGCGGTTGCCGTTCGCGTCGAGCGCGAGTCCGCTCGCGACCTCGATGGCGACCGGGGTGCGCTCGGCGATCGAGATCACCAGCCGATCGGGCGGGATGCGCAGGCAGCGCGCGCGCGACACACGCGGGTGCTTGCCGACCGCGAGCGCCGCGCGCTCGGCGTCGATGTCGACGAGCGCGGTGTTCGCCGGAATTCCGGTGAGTCGCCAGAGCGCGTCGCGGTCGAGAGCGCGGACGCCCACGAAGTCGACGTGGTGCAGGCGGAAGAGCTCGCCGCGCGCGAGGTCGCGGGGCACGCGCCCTTCGAGATAGCCGTGATGCTTCGCCCAGAATCCCACGAAGACCAGCGCGACGAGCGCCAGCATGCGCTTCACGCCGCGGGGCAGGGTCGCGCCGTCGAGTCGGCGCGCGGTCACGCGTCCTCTCCCACGACGTGCACTTCCGTCTCGAGGGCGACGTGACTCCGCTCGCGCACGGCTGCGCGCGCCCGCGCGATCAGCGCGAGCACGTCCGCCGCGCGCGCGCCGCCCGTGTTCACGATGAAGTTCGCGTGCAGCGGAGAGATCATCGCGCCGCCGATCTGCGTGCCCTTCAAGCCCGCGGCCTCGATGAGTCGCCCCGCGAAGTCACCCGGCGGGTTCACGAACACCGAGCCGCATGACGGCTGATCGACCGGCTGCGTGGCGCGCCGCTGCGCGAGGTGGCGCTTGTGCCGCTCGCGGATCGCGTCGGGCTCGTCGGCCTGGGTCGCGAACGTCGCGGCCAGCACCACGGCGCCGGGCGGCAGCTCGGTCCGCCGGTAGTGGAAGCGGAGCTCCTCGCGCGCGCGAGTCATGCTGCGACTCTGTGCGGGATCGAAGAGCTCGACCGTGGTCACGACGTCCTTCATCTCGCGCTCGCGCGTTCCGGCGTTCATCGCAATCCAACCCCCCACCGTGCCGGGAATCCCGACGGCGAACTCGAGGCCCGCACGGCCGCGGTCCGCCGCGAAGCGCGTGACCGCCGAGTGACTCGCACCCGCCTCGGCGCGCACCCGGCCCTCCGCGTCCAGCCCGATCTCGCGCAGGCCGGCGAGGCGCACGACCACGCCGCGCACCCCGCCGTCGCGCACCAGCAGGTTGAAGCCCCCGCCGAGCACGAGCAGCGGCACGCCGCGACGCCGACACCAAACGGCGACGCGCTCCAGCTCCTCGCGTGCGTCGATCCGGACGAAGGCGTCCGCAGGCCCGCCGACGCGCAGCGAAGTCCAGTCGGCGAGTGACTCGCCGAGGGCGATGCGCCCGGGAAGCATGGCTCGAAGCTCGGCGGCGAGTTGCGCGTCAAGTCCCAGGGCTCCCTCCGTCGCCGGCCAGGAACTCGCCCGCGAGCCGGCCGATGTCGCCTGCGCCCATGAAGAACAGCACGTCGCCGGGGCGCGTGAGCTCGCGCAGCTTCGGCACGATCGCCGACTTCTCCGGCACGAACTCCACCGCGCGGTGACCGCACGCGCGCACCGCCTCGGCGAGTGATTCGGCCGAGACGCCGGGGATCTTCTCTTCGCCGGCCGCATAGATCTCGGTCAGCACCAGCACGTCCGCGTCGTGAAAGGCGCGCGCCAGCTCGTCGAACACGTCGCGCGTGCGCGTGTAGCGGTGCGGCTGATAGGCGACCACGATGCGCCGACCCAGGCCTTCGCGCGCTGCCGCCAACGCGGCGCGCACCTTCGCGGGGTGGTGTGAGTAGTCGTCGATCACGGTGATTCCGTCGCGCTCGCCCTTGATCTCGAAGCGTCGCTCGACGCCGCGGAAGTTCGCGAGCGCCTCCTGGATCTTGGGCACGGGCACGTCGAACTCGAGGCCCACGGTGATTGCGGCCAGCGCGTTCTGCACGTTGTGTCTGCCGGGCACGCGCAGCGAGAAATTGCCGAGATGCTGGCCGTGCGCGCGCACGGCGAAACGCATGCCGAGGCCCACGCTCTCGACCCGCTCCGCGGCGACGTCCGCCTGGGGCGACATCCCGTACGTCCAAGCGCGGCGAGTCACTTGGGGCAGGAGTGTCTGCACGTTCGGGTCGTCGATGCACAGGACCGCGGCGCCGTAGAAGGGCACGCGGTTCGCGAACTCGACGAACGCGGCGTGCAGGGCCTCGAAGCTGCCGTAGTGGTCGAGGTGGTCCCGGTCGATGTTCGTGATCACGACCACCGTCGGCACCAGCCGCAGGAACGAGCCGTCGCTCTCGTCGGCTTCGGCGACGAGCACTTCGCCCTCGCCCAGGCGCGAGTTCGAGCCCAGGCTGATCACGCGCCCGCCGACGATCGTGGTCGGATCGAGGCCGCCGGCGGCCAGCACCTCGGCCGTTATCGAGGTGGTCGTGGTCTTGCCTGCCGAGCCGCCGATCGCCACCCCGTACTTCATGCGCATCAGCTCGGACAGCATCTCCGCCCGCGGAATCACCGGAATGGACGCGAGCTCGGCGGCGCGCAGCTCGGGGTTCGTGCGCGACACGGCCGACGAGAACACCACGACGTCCGCGCCGTCGACCGCGGTCGGATCGTGGCCGATCGAGATGCGGATGCCGAGCTCGCGCATGCGCTGAGTCGCCGCGCTCTCGCGCAAATCCGAGCCCGAGACCGAGTAACCCTGCACGTGCAGGATCTCGGCGATCCCCGACATGCCGACTCCGCCGATGCCCACGAAGTGCACGCGCTGCACGCGCCGTCTCATTTCCCCGCACCTCGCGAGCGGAGTAACTCCGCGCACTGCCGCCAGATGTCGCGCGCCGCGTCGGGCCGCGCGCGGCGCAAGGCAGCCTCGGCCATGCGCGCCCGGCGCGCGGGGTCGCACAACAGACTCACGACCGCGTCGCCGAGCTTCTCGGCGGCTTCCGCGTCGGGCACGACGACGCACGCGCCGGCGCGCTCGAGCTCGCGGGCGTTGGCCATCTGGTGGTCGTCGGCGGCGAACGGGTAGGGCACCAGCACCGACGCGACGCCGGCGACGCAGATCTCTGCGACCGTGCCGCCGGAGCGCGCCACCACGAGATCCGCCCGCGCCATGCGCTCGGGCAGGTCGTCGAAGAACGCCGCCACGTCGGCGCGCACGTGCGCGGCTTCGTACGCCGCGCGAGTCTCTTCGAAGCCCGCGGGGCCCGTCTGGTGAGTGATCTCGAGCCCCGGGATCTCGGCCAGACGCGGCAGGGCGGCGGCGATCGCGCGGTTCACGGAGCGCGCGCCCTGACTCGCGCCCGTGATCAACAGGCGAGTCACTCCGTCCTGCGCGCGCACCTGAGCGCGCGGCAGCGCGCGCACGGGTCGGCCCGTCAGCACCGCCCGGCCCGCGGGGAAGAACGGGATCGCGTCCTCGAACGCGACGAAGACGCGTTTCGCGAAGCGACCCAGGAGCCGGTTCGCGCGACCCGGCCGAGCATTCGGCTCGAGCAGCGCGGTGGGGATGCCCAGAGTGACTGCGGCTGCAACCGCGCCCACCGACGCGTAGCCGCCGACCCCGATCACGAGATCCGCTCGCTGCGCGCGCAGCTGCGCCCGCGCCACCCCGATGCCGCGCAGGCCAGTCACCATGCCCGCGATCCCGCGCACGAGGCCCCGCCCAGTCACTTGGGCGCTCGGCACGAGATCCAGCGGATAGCCCGCCGCGGGCACATATTTCGTCTCGAGCCCCCGCGCGGTTCCGACGAAGCGCACGCTCGCATCCGGCTCCGCCTTGCGAATCGCCTCGGCGAGCGCGAGCGCTGGAAAGATGTGACCGCCGGTGCCGCCGCCCGCGAGCACGACCGCTAGCGCCATCCCGCCCTCCCGCGCTTGCTCGGGCGCGCCGCGTTCGCGATGAGCCCGAGCGCGGCCAAGCTCGCGACGAGCGACGATCCGCCGTACGACACGAGGGGCAAGGTGCTGCCCTTGGTCGGGAGCAGTCCCATCGCGACGCCGGAGTTCAAGATCGCCTGCAGCCAGAGCATGAGTCCCGCGCCCAGAGTCACCAGGGTCGCGAACGAGCTCTTCGCGCGCTGCGCGATGCCGAGCGACGAGAGCGCGAGCACGGCGAAGCCGACGAGCACGAGACCTACACCGAAGAGACCCACCTCTTCGCCGACGACCGACAAGATGAAGTCGTTGTGCGCCTCGGGCAGGAAGAAGAGCTTCTGCTGACCCGCGCCGAAGCCGACGCCGAAGAGTCCGCCGGCGCCGAACGCGAGCTGTGACTGCACGAGCTGATAGCCGTGCCCGCGCGGGTCGGCCCAGGGGTCGAGAAACGCGAGCAGGCGCTGCACGCGGTAGTCGCGCACCAGGAGCGCCGCGGCGGCGAGCGGCAGCGCGAGCGCGCCGGTCAGCGCGAGGTGATCGAGACGCGCGCCCGCCGCGAAGATGAGCACGCCGGAGAACGCGGCGATCAGGATCGCGCCGCCGAAGTCGGGCTGCCGCAGCAACAGGAGCACCGGAATGCCGGCCAGCAGCGCCGGCACGCCGATGCTGATCCGGTAGTCACTCATGCGGTCCTGGCGCGACGCGAGCCACTGCGCCAGCCCGAACAGCACGCCGAGCTTCGCGGGCTCGAGCGGCTGGAACGCGATCGGCCCGAGCGCGATCCAGCGCTGCGCGCCGCCGCCCGACGCACCGAGCGGCGTGAAGGTCGCCGCGAGCGCGAGCACCGCGGCGCCCCAAGCGACCAGTCCGACTCTCTCGAGCCAGGCCAGCGGCGTGAAGAAGCACGCCGCGCCGACCGCGAGCCCGACGGCGAGCGCGAGTGACTGGCGCTCGAGATACGCGAGCGTCGTGCCGAAGACCACCTCGGAGCGCGCCGCGCTCGCGCTGTACACCATGACCAGGCCGAAGCCGACGAGCAGGACGCCGGAGACCGCGAGCTGCGACGTGCCGAAGCGGTTCAGCATTCCGTATCTCCGCTCGCGCCGGGCAGCGCGCAGGCGAGCTCGGCGAACTGCCGGCCGCGGTCCTCGAAGCTCTTGAACTGGTCGAAGCTCGCGCAGGCCGGCGCGAGCAGGACGACGTCGCCCGGGCGCGCGCTGGCCGCGGCGAAGGTGACTGCGTCCGCGAGGGTGCCGGTGCGCTCCACGCGGCAGGCGGAGCCGAGCGCGCGCTCGAGCTCGAGCGCCGACTCACCGTAGACGATCGCGATGCGCACGCGCGCGCGCCGCGCGGCGTCCGCGAGCGGCGCGAAGTCGAGCCCCTTGTTGCGCCCGCCGGCGAGCCACACCACGCGCGCGGTCTGCGCGAGCAAGCTCGCCACCGCGGCGGCCGGATTCGTGGCCTTCGAGTCGTCGACGTAGCGCACGCCGGCGCGCACGCAGACGTCGCGCACGCGGTGTGGCAGACCTTCGAAGCGCCCGAGCACCGCGCGGATCGCATCGCCGCTCGCGCCGGCGAGATCGGCGGCCGACGCGGCCGCGAGCGAGTTGTCGATCGGGCGACGCGCAGCGCTGGACAACTCGGCGAGGGGAATCCGCACGCGCACATCGCGCTTGCGCGCCACCACGAGTGACTCGTCGTCGAGATATGCGCCGGTGTCGACGCGGGCGCGCGTCGAGAACCAGGCCAGGTTGGGGGCGAACTCCTCGGCCACGGAGCGCGCCCACGCGTCCTCGCGGTTCGCGACCAGCCAGGCATCGTCTCGCTGGAGCTGCGCGAGCCGGGCCTTCGCTGCGCCGTAGCGCTCGAGCGTGCTGTGCCGGTCGAAGTGATCCGGCGCCAGATTCAGCAGCACCGCCACGTCGGCGTGCAGCTCGCGCGCGTGCTCGAGCTGGAAGCTCGACAGCTCCGCGACGACCCAGTCGTAGCCCTGGCCGACGAGCGCGCACAGCGCCGTACCGATGTTGCCGCCCACGCCCGTCTTGAAGCCGCTGGCCGCGAGTATCTCGCCCACGAGCGTCGTCGTGGTGCTCTTGCCGTTCGAGCCGGTGATGCCGACGAGCTTGGCGTCGAGAAACTGCGCGGCGAGGTCGACCTCGGGAATCAGGTTCTCGCGGGCCAAGGTCGGAAAGCCGGGGCTCGCGACCACGACGTCGTAGCCCGCGAAATCCGGGACGGCGTCGCCGGAGACGCGCTCGACGGACGGGTCCAGCCCCTCCAGCGCCGCCGCCTTGCGGTCGTAGACGGCGACGCGCGCGCCCGCGCGCAGGAGTAGCTCGACCGCCGCGCGCCCCGAGCGCGCGGCGCCCAACACCAGGACCTGTCGTCCCGAGTAACTCATCGCAGCTTGAGCAGTGACAGAGCGACCAACCCCAGGATCACCGAGATGATCCAGAAACGGACGATGATCTGCGGCTCCGGCCAGCCGCGTAACTCGTAGTGGTGATGGATCGGCGCCATGCGGAAGACGCGCTTGCCGCGCGTCTTGAACGAGGCGACCTGGATCATCACCGAGAACATCTCGACCAGGAACAAGCCGCCCGCGACCACGAGCACGAGCTCCTGCCGGATGATGATGGCGACCGTCGAGAGCGCGCCGCCGAGCGCGAGCGCTCCGGTATCTCCCATGAACACCGACGCGGGGTACGTGTTGTACCAGAGGAAGCCGAGCCCTGAGCCCATGAGCGCCGAGCAGAAGATCGCGAGCGTGCCCGCGCCCGGGACGTGCTTCAGCTCGAGATAGTTGGCGATCACCGCGTTGCCGACGACGTAGCTGAACAGCCCGACCACCGCGGACGTGGTCATCGTCGGGCCGATCGCGAGGCCGTCGAGCCCGTCGGTGAGATTCACCGCGTTCGAGAAGCCGACGATGAACACCACCGCGAGCGGCACGTAGAGCCAGCCGATCGACGGATGGAAGCCCTTCACGAGCGGCAGCGAGATCGCCGCGTCGAAGCCCGGCAGTGAGTAGAGCCACACGGCCGCGACCCCGGCCACCGCGCACTGGCCGAGGAACTTCGCGCGCGCGCTGATGCCCTTGGGATTCTTCAGGATCGCCTTGCGGTAGTCGTCGACGAAGCCGATCACGCCGCAGCCGAGAGTCACGAAGATCACGATCCACACGAACGGGTTGGTCCACTCGGCCCAGAGCAGGGTGCTTGCGACCACCGCGGAGAGAATCAACGTCCCGCCCATGGTCGGCGTGCCGCGCTTGGTCTGGTGTCGATCCGGAGTGTCTTCGCGGATCGTCTGGCCGATCTGGCGGTTCTCGAGCCAGCGAATCAGCGCGGGCCCGGCGATGAACGAGATGAGCAGCGCAGTGAGTGCTGCGCCGACGCTGCGGAAGGTGAGATAGCGGAAGACGTTGAAGGCCGAGATCTGCGACGAGAGCAGCTCGTAGAACAGGTGGTACAGCATCAGCAGGACTCCGTGAGCAGCTTCACGACGCGCTCGAGCTTCATGCCGCGCGAGCCCTTGACGAGCACCGCGTCGCCCGAGCGCGCGTTCTGCCGCACGCGCGCGGCCGCGTCCTCGACGCTCGAAGTCTCGAACACGCGAGTGAGTCCGGCGGCCCGCGCGGCGGCGGCGGTGTGCGCGGAGAGCTCACCCACGGCGACCAGGACGTCGACGCCGGCCGCGGCTGCCCGACGGCCGACCTCGGCGTGCAGCGCGGGGGCCTCGTCGCCCAGCTCGAACATGTCGCCCAGCACCGCGAGCGCGCGGCCCGAGCCGCGCAGCTCGGCGAGTGTCTCGAGAGCGCGCGCGACGGAGTGCGGGTTCGCGTTGTAACTGTCGTCGATCACGAGCACGCCGTTGGGCGCGCGCACGAGGGCGACGCGGCCGGGGACGCCGCTGAATTCCTCGAGC
>Ga0326726_10001070_pt1 | contig 25214 bp, 24 predicted proteins | sample MHFenrmetagenome_2_FD_207603 | JGI IMG/M metagenome (GOLD analysis project Ga0326726, IMG submission 207603) | Lab enriched peat soil microbial communities from Michigan Hollow, Ithaca, NY, United States - MHF15MN | ecosystem: Environmental > Terrestrial > Soil > Wetlands > Peat | place: USA... | reverse complement strand
AGATTCTGCGGGTCGACCAGATGTACGACGGCGTGGCGATCGAGCAGTACACACGCTGAAAGACTTTTCGCTTCTCGAAAGCCTCCCCCCGGGTGCATGATGCGTTCGTCTGCCGGGCGCACCCGGCCCGATTCTTGTAAGACCGCGCGCGGTTTCGGAACCCTGGGTTGGTTGTCCTGGAGGAGTGATGCAGAGCGCCTTCCGAGTCGTTGCCGCCTCGACCCTCATCGTCGCCGCCTCGCTGATGATTCGCGCACAGACTCCGCAGTCGCAGTCGTTCGAAGTCCAGTTACAGCTGGGCGATGTGCTGTTCTCCGAAGGCCGCTACATGGACTCGCTCGAGGCGTACCGCACGGCGCTGAAAGTGGCGCCGCCGGACATGGCTCGACGGCCCCGGGTCGGGGTGATCGCGTCAGCGTTGCGCGTCGCTGAGTTCGATATCGCCCGCACGGAAGCCGAGCAGCTCTATAAGACGGACCCGACCGGTCCGGAGTCCATGTCGCTCTACGGCGACGCGTTGTGGTCGTCGGGTCTCTTTCAGGAGGCCGAGGCCAAATATCGCGATGCCCTGGCTGCCGCGCCCAGCCTGGCGCGCGGCCATCACGGCCTGGCCAAGGCGCTGGCCGCCCGCAGCCGGCTCGACGAGGCGATGAATGAAGCGCAGGCGGCGCTGCGACTGTCGCCGCGCGACCTCGAGATCCACCATACAGTCGGGTCGATCTACGAGCGCATGCACAAGTACGAGGAGGCGGCCGGCGCGTATTCCAATTACGTGAACCTGCTGCCGAACAAGGATCACAGCGAGAAGGCGGACTGGTCGCGCGCCGAAATCCGGTTCCTGCGCTCGTTCGGCCAGCGCGCGCCGTTCGAGAGCGAGCCGGGCTCCGAGGATCGGCTCTACACGGTCGACTTCCGACTGGTGAATGAGAAGGTGGTCGTGCGGGCGAAGGTCAACGACGCGTCCGCCCAGGACTTCGTCGTCGACACGGGTTCGGAGAACACGGTCATCGCGCGCCAGACAGCGCAGCGCCTTGGTATCACGCCGGTCACCTACACGCTCAGCGCCGGCGTCGGCGAGGTCGGCCTGCGCGGATTGCAGCTCGCGCGCATCGACTCGCTGGAGATTGGGTCCCTCAAGCTGCGCAACATCCCGTGCCTCATCAAGAACCCGCCGCTGCGCGACATTCCGGTGAAGGAGACCGAAGGCCTGTCACCGCTTGCGCTCGGCTACTCGATGATCATCGACTACAAGACCCACAAGCTCACGTTCGGCAAGCACCTGCCGGAGGAGCCCACGGATTTCGAGCTGCCGATGCGCCTGCATCGTCTGGCGACCGTGCGCGGGACCGTCGACGGCAATCACCAGGCGAACTTCGTCATCGACACGGGCGGCGAGGTGATTTCCATCAGTCAGGCGACGGCGACCTCGCTGAACCACCCGAACACGGGCCGGAAGATCGCGCTCAAGGTCTACGGCACGTCGGGGTGGGATCGGGACGCCTTCCTGATGCCGGGCGTCGACCTGCTGTTCGACACGATTCAGTACAAGAACTTCCCGGTGGTGGTGCTGAATCTCGACGCGCCGAGCGCGCTGCTCGGCTTCAAGCTGGGCGGGATCGTCGGCCACAAGTTCCTGAGCAAGTATCGCGTCGGCATCGACCTCGAGCGCTCGGTGCTGCGCCTCAAGAACGTCGCGTAACTTTTCTCTTCAGCCGTTCTTCACGCCGCGCCTGCGCTTCCGCGCAGACGCGGCGTTCCTCGTCGGTCTCCACGATCAGCTTCGGGATCTGCACACGGTTCCCGGCGGCATCGATCGCCACAAACGTCAAGAACGCGCGGCTGGTCAGCTGGCGCCTGCCGGTCAGCGTCTCCTCCGAGAACACGTCCACCTGCACTTCAATCGACGTCGTGAAGACGCACGTCACGCGAGCCTTGAGGATGATCAGATCGCCGACTTTGATCGAATGGAGGAACTGCAGGTCGTCGACCGCCGCCGTCACCAGCAGGCTGCGCGTGTGGCGATGGCACGCGATGGCGCCGGCGATGTCGATGAGGTGCATGACCGTCCCGCCGAGGATGAATCCGAGCGGGTTGGCGTCGTTCGGCAGGACGACTTGGACCATCTCGGTGGCGGAGTCGGAAGAACGCTTCGGAGAGAAGTCCATTCAGAAACTGAGAACTCAAAAGAGAAAACTGAAAAGTGAAGTCGAAAGTTTTCAGTTTTCAGTTTTCTCTTTTCAGTTCAGAAGTCATATCCAATCCACACCGCAAACCTCGGCTTGCGCCAGGCGTCGCTGCAGCCCTGCCCGGTGATGCTGCAGCCGTTCTGGCCGGCGAACACGATGTCTTCCCACGCGGCGTTGAACGTGGTGCGCCACGACCAGTCGAAGTGGATGGGGAAGCCGAGCGCGAACGTTTCGAGGCCGAGGCCGTACGAGGCGCGGCCGTCCTTCAGGCGGAAGCCGTTGATGGTCTGCGGCGGGCCGTAGGTGAGAATCGGCAGCCCGCTCGCGTCGGTCACCGCCTGGTTCGTGAACGGGTTGATCTGGTAGCCCGTCACCACGCGGCAGATCTCCGGCGCGCTCGTGGAGAACTTATAGCCGGAGCTGTTGCACGGGTCCGACGAGGGCTGGTTGTCGAACCATGCGCCGCCGATGCCGGCGAAGAAGACGCCGCGGACGCCGCCGACGACCCCGATCGGCGTCAGCGCGGCCTCGATGAGGGGGAAGCGCAGCTCGGCGTTGGCGAAGACGGTGTTCTGTCCGGCGAACTGCAGGTAGTCGTAGCCGCGCAGTTCGGAGTTGCCGCCGAAGTACAGGAAGTTGGGACGGTCGCCCATGCTCTTGAAGCCCCGCGCGCGCAGCGCCAGCACCCCCGTCGTGCCGATGCGCAGGTAATGCCGCACGTCGGCGTCGAGCGTCTGCTGCGACAGGAAGCTGCCCATCGGCGGCGCGACCTCGTACGCGAGCCGCATCGTGCCGCCCGACAACGGACCGAATTCACGGAACACCGTCGTCTCGTTGACGAAGGCGGCGCTCAGCGGCATCATCGGGCCGTTGCGGAACACGTTCTGGCCGTACGCCTGCTGCTGATACTGCTCCGCGACGGCCTGCACGCTCGGGTCGTTGTATTGCTCTTCGATGTCCTGCAACCCGCCGGAGAGCTCGATGCGGTTGAACCGGTTGAGCGGATAGATGCCGATGACGCTGCCGCCGCGGACCGTGCGCGTGGCGATCGACAGGTCGCGGCTGATGAACGGCGAGTACGACGGATCGTAGAAGACGCCGCCGAGCGACCCGTAGAAGAACTGTGTCATCGAGTAGCCCTGCACGGCGTACTGGAAGCGCTTCGACAGGTCCACGTAGGACAGCGCCATCGTGCGGTACTGCGAGATGGACGCGGCGTAGAAGTTGAACTGCTTGTCGCCGAGGACGTCGCCGAAGGTGACCTGCGTCCCGCCGAAGATGTCGCCGTTGCTCGTGACGCCGACGTTCACCGGCGGGCGGCCCTCGAGGAACATCTTCTCGAACTGGCCCTTCTTGCGGTCGTTCGCCTCCACCAGCGTGTGCTGCAGCGGCGCCTGGAAGTCGATGATCGGGCCGGGCGCGCCGAAGTCGGACGTCGCCGCGGTGTGCAGCGGCTCCTTCCGCTCGAGCGTGTGGATCGCGTACTCGCCCTTGTAGTAGCTCACGAACGCGATCCGGTTGGTCTTGCCCTCGTTCAGCACGACGGTGGACCAGTTGCCGCCGAGCGCGTCGGTGTACTCGCGCAGCTCGCCGGTCTTCAGATCGAGCGTCCAGATGTTGTAGATGTTGCCGTTCTTGGCGACTTCGGGCTCGAGCGGAACCGCCGGATCGGTGGCGGTCGACGCGAACACGATCGTGTGGTCGTCGATGAATTGCGCGGCCGTTTCGTCCTGCGTGCCGAACGTGATCTGGGTCTTCTTCTTGGTGTCGAGGTCCAGCCGGAAGAGCTTTTGGTTCCCGCTCACGCGCGCGTTGTACAGAAGGTACTTGCCGTCGGCCGAGTACACCGGCCCGGCGTCCGCGAACGCATCGTTGGTCAGATTGGTGACGGCCTTGCTGCCGAGGTCGACGGTGTAGATGTCGCCGACGCCGCCCTTGAGCGCCGCGAACGCGATCGTGCGGCCGTCGGGCGAGAAGTTGGGGGACTCGGGTTCGTCGACGTCCTTCAACGGGATGCGCTCTTCGATCTTGCGCGTCAGGACGTTCTGGATGATGAGCGTGCGCTCCTTCTCCGTGCGGACGAAGTACGCGAGCCGGTCGCCCTTGGGCGCCCACGACATCCACGGAAACTCGAACCGCTCGCCGTACTGGACGATGTGGTCGAAGCCCATGTCCTTGTCGAAGCCGCCGGTGAGGTTGCGGACGACCGAGCCGTCCTTCGACGAGAGGAGGATGATGTCGATCTCGCGGTCCTTGCGGTTGATCGTGACCGCCGCAAGCAGATCGCCCGACGGCGAGGGCGCGATCGACAGCGCCTCGGCGTAATTGGTCTTCTCCTTGTTCGGCGCGAGGTCCCGCCCGTAGTCGGCCGGCCGCTCCTTGTCGCGGAACGGCTTGAAGCGATCCTTGAGGTAGCGCTCGAAGGCCTGATCGAACTCCTCCTTCTTCATCTTCAGCGCTTCCTCGTACGCGTCCTCGCCGCCGCCGATGACGCTCTTGCGCAGCGAGAAGAGGAACTGCCGGATGCCTTCCTTGCCGAACTTCGCCTCGATGAACTCGAAGACCGCGTGGCCCAGGTTGTAGATGAGCCGCGGGTTGTTGCCGGCGTAGCCCTCGAGCTCGCTCATCTTCGGCACGATGTCGGCGACCGCCGCGTCGCGCACGGTCATCAGGTCGATCGGGCTCCACAGGCCGCGCTCGTAATCGGAGAGTCCCTCGTTCACCCACAGCGGGGCGCTGCGGCGCACGAGCCCCTGGGGGATGATGTCGAACTCGAACTGGTGCGTGAGCTCGTGCACGATCAGGCCGTACAGCAGGTCCGGCGGATCGTCGAGCGGCATCACCATGCGCTGGCGGATGGGCTCCGCGAACGCGCCGACGCCTTCGTCGGCCGCGCCCGGCGCGACGTTCTGCTGCTCGAACTCGCTGTGCGTCTTGAACAGGATGAGCTGCACCTTGAACGAGAGGTCGTGCTTCAGATCCGCGCTGACCTGCTGGTACGCGCTCTCGGCATACCCGGCGACGCGTTCGAGATGCTGCTTGATCTCCGGGTAGTAGTAGATTTCGAAGTGATCCGTCGTGTAGATGTGCCACTCGAACTTGTCGTAGTGGATGTTGTTCTTGCCGAAGTACGGCACCATCGAGGTCTGAGCGGTCGCGACGCGGGCGAAGCCGGCGACGAACAGCGCGCAGGCAACCGTGGCGATCGGGGACAGGGGCACGCGGGTGCGCATAAGCGGGTACCTCGAAAGGGCGGATTGCGTCCGAAACCAGCCGCGATCTTATCTGGACGCCGTGACGCCTGCAAACGTCATGCTCGCCTTTCCGCCTTTCTTCTGCTGGCCTTGTCCTCCCGGCGGTGCGCGGCCTGCCTCATTTCGGAGACGGTATACTGTCGCAGGCGGGAATAAATGGAGACGCGCCAGGGTTTACGTGAGGTGTCGGCCTCCTTTGAGGCGGAAGCGCTCGCGTGTCTCGACAGCCTGTATCGTGCGGCGCGCCGGCTGACGAGAACGCCGGCCGACGCCGAGGACCTCGTCCAGGAGACGTACCTGAAGGCGTTCCGCTCCGCGGGGAGTTTCGAACCGGGAACGAATCTGCGGGCGTGGTTGTTTACGATCCTCCACAACACCGCCAGGAACCGGGCTCGGGACCGGGCGCGCGACACGGTCGAGATCGACAGCGAGGCCGTCGATCGCGCCGCGGACGTGGGATCGCCGGGACGGGCCGTCGGCGGAGTGCTCGAGACGATGGATACACCGGAATCGCTGCTGCTGCGGGACACGCTGGCGCCGGAGCTTCAGGCGGCCGTCGACGCCATGCCCGAGGCGTTTCGCGAGGCCGTCTGGTTACGTGACGTGGAAGGGTTTTCTTACGCCGAAATCGCCGCGATGTTGTCGATTCCTCTGGGTACGGTGATGTCGCGCATTTCGCGCGGCCGTCAGATGCTGTTCGAACGGCTCAACCATATGCGACCAGTCAATGCGTAGCTGCCAGGATCTCGATCCGCTCGTCACGCCGTTCATCGACGGCGAGCTCCCCGACGCCGAGCGCCGGGCCGTTGACGACCACCTGCGCGTTTGCGCCCCGTGCCATTCACGGGTCGCGGCCGAGCAGGCCGTGCACGACCTTCTTCGCCAGCGCCGCGCCGATTTGTGCGCCGTCCCCGCGCCCGGCGCGTTGCGCACGCGCTGTTGCGAGAGCGCCCGCGAAGCGGCCGCACCGCGGCACCAGGCACCGCAGCTTCAGGCATCGCAGCACCCGGCACCCGGCACAGCACCTGGCACCTCAGCACCTCGCACGGCCCCCCGCACCTCAGCACCCAGCACTTCAGCACCCTTCAGAGCAGGCCCCCGAACGTGGATCTCCCGCGCGACACCGTGGGCGCTCGCGGCGTCCCTCGTGCTCGTCGTGGGTGGCGCGTTCCTCTATCAGGCGACCGAGGCGTCGTCCCGGGTCCTGGCCGCCGAGCTGACGGCCGATCACGTGAAGTGCTTCGCGATGAACAGCGCGCTGGGCACGCACCATACCGCGTCGGCCGTCGAGGCCTCGATGCTCTCCGGCTTCGGCTGGAGCATGCATCTGCCCGAGGAACCGTCCCGCGCGGGCCTCGAACTCGTCGGCTCGCGTCCGTGTCTGTACGGCGAGGGCAAGATCGCGCACATCATGTATCGCCACCTGGGACAGCCGGTGTCGCTGTTTATGCTGCCGCGGACGGCGCGGACCGATGAGCTCGTCGAGGTCCTCGGCCACGAGGCCGCAATCTGGTGCGCCGGAAATCGGACGTTCGTCCTCGTGTCCGATGAGCCGCGGCGCGAGGTCGAGCGCATGGCCACGTTCGTCCAGGCCTCCTTGCGATGATTACAGTGCGGATCGCGGATTGCGGATTGCGGAATGGAGACTGAGCGGATGCGATGGGCGATCGCGGCGGGCGGATGTTTGGCACTCGCGTTGCTGACGCTGAATGCTGATCCTGATCTCGTCCCCGGCGGCTTCCATTGGTTCGCGTCCACGGAGGGCGCGGCCGCGCCGGCTGCGTGTCCCGCGGACGCGAAACCGGCGAACTTCAACTTCACCTTGAAGGACATCAACAAAACGCCCGTGAAGCTGACCACGCTCAAGGGCAAGGTCGTGCTGCTCGATTTCTGGGCCACGTGGTGCGGGCCGTGCAAGATCGAAATTCCCTGATTCATCGAGTTCCAGAAGAAGTACGGCCCGGCGGGACTGCAGGTCGTCGGCGTGTCGGTCGACGATCCGCTGCCCAAGCTGAAGCCGTATGTCGCGCAGATGAAGATGAACTACCTGGTGCTGCAGGGACTCGATCACGACGACATGCAGGATGCCTTTGGTCCCCTGATGGGCATTCCAGTCACCGTCGTGATTTCCCGTGAAAGCAAGATCTGCGGGAAACACGTCGGCCTGACGTCCAAAGACGCGTTCGAGAGCGAAATCAAGGCGCTTCTGTAAGTCGGCACCGGGCGCCGATCGACGCGCGAGGCGGGCACTCGCGTGATATGATCCAGCCGATGTCGAAGGGATTCACGCACGCACGCCTCGCCTGCGGCTGCCGCATCGCGTTCCGCGAGGGCGTCGAGGGCAGTCCGGTCACGGTCATCGTCGACGAGAAATCGCCGGCGTGCACGATGGCGCTCCACGTCAGAAATCTGCCGCTGTTCGATTACCGCGAAGCCCTGCGCCCTTCGACGCGCGTAGGCCCGCCCGGGGAAGAAGAATTCGAAGAGGAAGGCTAGGCCGCCGTTCGTCGCCCATTTAGCCGGTGTCGCCGGGAATTTTCGGCGATTCGCCGGTAGAATATTGCGCAGGGCGACGTCCCTGCGTTCTTTTTGTACCCGTGACAATTCATTCTGATTCATCCGCCGGCGATCTCTCCCGTCTGCGCATCGACCGGGACGCTGCGCCGCGGCGGCCCTGGCTGCTGTGGATCGTGCTGGCGCTGATCGTCGGGGCCGGCGCCGTGTTCTATCCGCGCGTCCTCGAGTACGTGGCCGCGCGTCAGGCGCCGGAAGTCGAGATCGCGCATGCGACCCAGGTGATCGCGTCGCCGGGCGGGTCGACCGCGCTGCCGGTCCTGGTGGCGACCGGCTACGTCGTCGCGCGGCACAGCAGCGACGTCGGCGTGAAGATCGGCGGACGGATTGGACGCCTCCGGTTCGAAGAAGGGACGCGCGTGCGCGCGGGCGACGTGATCGCGGAGATCGAGCACGCCGACATCGACGCGCAGGTCGAGGCCTCGCGCCGCGCGATCGTCGAGTCGGAGACGCAGCTGGCGCAGGCGATCGCCCAGCGTGACGAGGACGTGCGCAACGTCGACCGCCAGCGCGCGCTGGCGAAGGACGGCATCACAACGACCGCGACGCTGACGGCGGCGGAGGCGGCGGCCGCGGTGTCGGCCGCGCGCGTGAAGTCGGCGGAAGCGGCGATCGAAAGCGCGAGGGCGCGTCTCAAGTACTCGCTGGAGACGCTCGAGAACAGCAATGTCCGCGCGCCGTTCAACGGCGTGGTGATCAAGAAGCGCGCGGAAGTCGGCGAGACCGTGTCGCCCTTCGGCGTGCAGGGGCAGGCGTCGCGCGAGGGCGGGGCGATTGCGACGATCGCGGACCTGGCCGAACTCGAAGTGCAGACCGAAGTGAGCGAAAACAACGTCGCGAAGCTCAAGCCCGCGATGCCGGCGGAAGTGAAGCTGCAGGCGTATCAGGATCAGGTGTTCAAGGGCCGGCTGCGCCAGATCTTCCCCTCCGCCGATCGCGCCAAGTCGATCGTCGAAGTGCGGGTCAGCATTCTGAACGCGGACGCGACCGTGAAGCCGGAGATGACGGCGAGCGTGACGTTCCAGGAGCCGCGCGCGGCGGCCGATGGCGCCAACGCGCCGTCCGCGACCGCGCCTGCGCCGCCGATCGTCCTCGTGCCGAAGCGCACGGTGATGGAGCTGAGCGGGCAGCAAATCGTCTGGGTCGTGAGCGCGGGCGCCGCGAAGCGCCGCGTGGTGACGCTCGGGTCCGAACGTCTCGACCAGGTGGAAGTGAAGAGCGGCGTCGCGCCGGGCGAGACGCTGATCCTGAATCCGCCCCAGGGATTGACGGATCGGGCGGTCGTGCGCGTGAAGGGGACGTAGCGATGGCGTTGATCGAGCTGCGGGACGTGACCAAGTCGTATCGCCGGGACGCGATCGAGATCCCCGTGCTCGATCGCGTGTCGATCAGCGTGCCCGAAGGCGATTTCCTCGGCTTGATGGGGCCGTCGGGATCGGGGAAGTCGACGCTGCTGAACCTGCTCGCGGGCATCGACCGGCCGTCGCGCGGGTCCGTGCGCATCGGCGACACCGAGATCAGCAGCCTGTCGGAGCGCGCGCTCGCGGCGTGGCGCGCCCGCAACATCGGTTTCATCTTCCAGCTGTACAACCTGATCCCGGTGCTGACGGCGTTCGAGAACGTCGAGCTGCCGCTGCTGCTGACGAGCCTCTCGAAGAAGCAGCGGCGCGATCACGTGATGACGGCGCTCAACATCGTCGGGCTCGGCGATCGCGCGCAGCACTATCCGCGGCAACTGTCCGGCGGGCAGGAGCAGCGCGTCGCGATCGCGCGCGCGATCGTCACGGATCCGAAGCTGCTGCTCGCCGACGAACCGACAGGCGATCTCGACGCGAAGTCGGCCGGCGAGGTGCTGACGCTGCTGCAGCGGCTCAATCAGGAGTACAAGAAGACGATCGTCATGGTGACGCACGATCCCCACGCGGCGGAACGAGCCAGCCATTTGTTGCACCTGGAAAAAGGGACGCTCGTGGAACAGGTGAAGGTCGGGTAGGGCGGGTGAGGCGGGTAGGGCAGGTGGGGCAGGTGGGGAGAAGACGATGAAGTTCATCAATCTCGTTCTCAAGAGCGCGCGACGCAGCAAGCGGCGCACGGCCCTGACCGTGCTCAGCGTCGCGATCGCGGTGTTCCTGTTCTCGGCGCTGCGCGCCGTGCTCGACGGCTTCAACGCCGCGACCGAGGCGAGCTCGTCGACCCGGCTCGTCACGATCCGATCGACGTCGATGATCTTCAATATGCCGACGAGCCACGTGGACACGATCCGGTCGGTGCCCGGCGTGCAGGACGTGACGTACGCGAACTGGTTCGGCGGCATCTACAAGGACCCGAAGAACTTCTTCGCGAACATCGCCATCGAGCCCGAGAGCTATCTGCGGATGTACCCGGAGATCATCGTGTCGCCGGAAGAGAAGCAAGCGTTCCTCGAGGATCGTACCGGCTGTCTCGTCGGTTCCGGGCTCGTCAAGCGCTACGACTGGCACGTCGGCGACAAGATCGTCCTGAAGCCGGGCATCCCGTACTACGGCACGCAGGACTATCCATTCACGATCCGCGGCATCTACAAGTCCGGGAGCAGCGCCGTGGACGACCAGACGATGTGGTTCCACTGGAAGTACGTGGACGAGCGGGGCGCGGTCCACGGACAGGTCGGCTGGGTCGTCGCGCTCCTGAACAATCCCGACGCCGCGACGCGCGTGTCCCAGCTCATCGACGAGAAGTTCGCGAACTCGCCCAACGAGACGAAGACCGACACGGAGAAGCAGTTCCAGGCGTCGTTCGCGTCCATGCTCGGCAATCTGAACCTGCTGCTCGGCAGCGTCGCGCTCGCCGTCGTGATCACGACGTTGTTCGTCGCCGGCAACACGATGGCGATGTCCGTGCGCGAGCGGACGACGGAGATCGCCGTGATGCGCACGCTGGGCTTCCAGGCGGTAACGATTTTCCTGCTGGTGGTGGGCGAAGGGATAGTTGTCTCGATTGTGGGCGGCGCGCTCGGCGCGTTCGTCGCGCGGCTGATCGTCAACGGCGAGTTCCTGCAGGCCGCGGGTGGGTTCATTCCGCAGTTCGGGGTGAACAACTGGAACGCGGTCACGGGCGTCGGCCTGGGGGCGGTCATCGGCCTGCTGGCGGCGCTGATTCCGGCCACGATGGCGTCGAGACTGAAGATCGTGGACGCGTTGCGGAGAGTCGCTTAGAAACTGAAAACAGAAAAGTGAAAACAGAAAAGTGAAATCCGGAAGCCGAACGCGGAGAGCCGATCGCTGATGGGACTGATCGCCAACTACAACCTCCGGTCGATGATCGTGCGCAAGGGCACGGCCGCGATGACGGCGATGGGCATCGCGATGGTCGTCGCGGTCTTCGTGATGACGCTCGCGATCGCGCAGGGCTTCCGCTCGACGCTCGTCGCGAGCGGATCGCCGGAGAACGCGATCATCCTGCGCAAGGGCTCGACGTCGGAGAACCTGAGCGCGGTGCTGAAGAACCAGCTGCCGATCATCGAGAGCCTGCCGCAGATTGCGCACGGGCCCGACGGCCGGCCGCTCGCGTCGGCGGAACTCCTCGTGATCATCTCGTTGCCGCGGGTGACCGACAACCAGCCGGCCAACGTGCCGCTGCGCGGCGTCGGCCCCAAGGCGTACGAGGTCCGAAGCACGCTGAAGTTCGTCGAAGGCCGGCGCTTCACGCCGGGCACGCGCGAGATCAACGTCGGCCAGCAGGCCTTGACGCGGTTCAAGGGCCTGGCGCTCGGCAGCGACGTGAAGTTCGGCAGCGCGACCTGGAAGGTCGCCGGCATCTTCACGGCCGAGGACGCGTCCTTCGAGTCGGAAATCTGGGGCGACGTGGACCTGATGATGCCGGCGTTCCAGCGCGGCGGGTACCAGTCGGTCACGGCAAAGATGACCGATCCGTCGGTGTTCGAGTCGCTGGACGCCGCCATCGCGGCGGACCCGCGCCTCGATCTGAAACCGCAGCGCGAACCCGAGTACTATGCCGATCAGTCCGCGACGACGACGACGCTGATTCGGGTCTTCGCGACGTTCGTGACGGTCATCCTGTCGATCGGCGCCGTGTTCGGCGCGATGAACACGATGTACGCGGCGGTCGCATACCGCACGCGCGAGATCGGGACGCTGCGCGCGCTCGGCTTCTCGCGCCTCCGGATCGTGACGGCGTTCCTCGCCGAGTCGGTCGCGCTCGCGCTCGTGGGCGGCGCGATCGGCTGCGTGCTGGCGCTGCCGGTCCACGGGTTGTCGACCGGCACGATGAACATGGCCAGCTTCAGTGAATTGGCGTTCAAGTTCCGTATCACCCCGGGCCTGCTGCTCGGCGGTCTGCTTTTCTCCGCGCTGATGGGAGCCGTTGGCGGCCTGCTCCCCGCAATTCGCGCAGCCCGGATCCCTGTCGCCCGTGCGTTGAGAGAAATCTAATCGTGCTACCAAACTTCCTGCAGATCGCGATTTTCTGGACCGTGCAAGTCAGCGCGTTGCTCGTGTTCGCCGTGCCGTTCCGCTGGGCGTTCGTCGGTCTCTGGGCCGCATCGCACTTCCTGCGCGCCGTGGGGCTCACCCTCGCGTTCCATCGCTACTTCGCGCACCGCTCGTTCAAGATGAACCGCGTCGCGCGCTTCACGTGGGCGTTCATCGGCACCGCGGCGATGCAGAAGGGGCCGCTGTGGTGGGCCGGCCACCACGTGAACCACCACAAGTTCGCGGACCGCGACGGCGATCCGCACAGCCCGATGGTCAGCGGCGTGTACTACGCCCACATCGGCTGGTTCCTCAACGACACGAAGTACGACAAAGTCGAGGCGACCAACCCGGTCATCCGCGACTTCTCGCGCGTCCCGGAGATTGCGCTGCTCGAGCGCTTCTTCTTCGTGCCGCCGGTCATGCTCGCCCTCGCGATGTATCTCGTGGGCGGCTGGCCGTGGGTCGTGTACGGCTTCTGCCTCCCGACGATGACGCTGGCGCACGCGACGTTCGCCATCAACACTGTCAACCACATGTTCGGCTCGCGCCGCTTCGAGACGGTCGACGAGTCGCGCAACAATCCGCTGACCGCCTTCTTCGCCGTCGGCGAGGGCTGGCACAACAACCACCACCGCTACCAGCGCGCGGCGCGCAACGGGTTCTACTGGTGGGAATTCGACGTCACCTGGTACGTCATCCGCGCGATGGCGGCCGTCGGCCTGGCGTGGGATCTCCAGGCGGTGCCGAAGCGGATCTACGAGGAAGCGCGCGCCGCCAAGGCGAAGCGCGCGACGCGGTCGGTGCCGAGCATCCTCGACGCCGCGTCCATCCCGCTCGAGCTCTCCGAAGACGCGGAACCGGTCTAAGCGCTATCATGACGCCATGACACGCGTGGTCGTGGCGTCGTGGTTTCTCGCGGCCGTCGCGGTCCTGTTCGTATCAGGATCGTTCGCCTGCGCGAGAATCCCTCCCGATCCCATGCAGCTCGACGGCGGGCTGCTGACCGTGGACAACCGATCGTCGGACGAGTGGCAGCGCGTCGAGATCTGGCTCAACACCTACTATCGCGTGACGGCGACCTCGATTCCTCCGCACACGCGCATGCAGACGCCGCTCGACGCGTTCATGGCCGGCTTCGGCCAGCGCTTCGACTATCACCGCACGCAGATCCGGGATCTCCGATTGAGCGCGACGCTGCCCGACGGGAAGCCGTTCGAGCTGAAGAAGCAGTTCGAGGAGCCCGGGCTCGCCGGCGCGCTGAAGCGGTTTGGAGGGAAACGCTGATGGCGCGGCTGAAATCGGAGATCGAAGTGACCTGCCCCTGCTGCCAGACGACGCTGGTCGTCGACACGAATCTCGGCCGCGTCGTGTCGCACGTGGAGCCCGACCGCGGCAACAAGCCCGAACTGAGCAACGCGCAGGGCATTCTGGCCGCGGAAGCCGCGAGGCGCGAAGCGATGTTTCAGCAGTCGGTCGAGGCGGAGAAGGGACGGGGCGATGCGCTCTCGAAGCGATTCGACGAAGCGCTGAAACAGGCCAAGCAGGAGCCGGTGATCAAGCCGATGCGGGATTTCGATCTCGACTGAAACCTCAGTCGTCGAACCGTCCGTCAGTCGTCCTCCTCGTCGTCGCGCCGCCGCTTCCAGCGCCGCTTCCACTCGGTTTCCCGCCACCATCGACCGCCGATGTCGATGGCGAAGATGGCGATCACGAGAGCGATGATGAGAACGGCGGCGACCACCGGGAAAGAGCTTAACGGAGCCGAGTAGTACTATCAACCGGCGTTCGAGACGCGTTGCACTGCGTTACAGGAACTCGTCCGGCAGCGGCGTCCACCGGTCGCGACCGCGGTAGTACACGGGTTTCCGGCCGAAGCGCACGCGGAATGCCCGGTAGCGAGCGCGCAGCGCGTCGATACGGTGGTCGGAAGAATCGATCCGCCGGTGCGGGTGGTCCAGCAGCAGTCGCTCGACTTTCCAGATGTTCCGCTCCGAGAGCCGCCAGTCGTAGTCGCCGAGCGCGCGCAAATCGACGACCGCGTAGCCGGTCACGCGTCCAGTGAAATCGACGTACGGATCGACGTAGCTGAGCGCGAGCGCGCGCGGTGTGGCGAAGACCGGCGTGCGCCCGTGGAGGCCGGGATCGCGCGAGCGCGCGACCGAGCCCCATCGGCCGCCGCGGCGGTAGACGAAGATCACGTGATCCAACTCGTCGATCGATTCGAAGCTCAGCACGAGCGGCGGGTAGCCGTGCTGTTCGAGGACGACCGCCGCGAACAGCGCGGCCTCGAGACAATGCACGCAGCCCGCGCGGACGACGCCACGGAAACTGCGGAGCGTGGCGCGGCCGGGCGGCGGCTCCTGGTTGTACGGCAGCGCGTTGAGGTAGCGCTGGACGGCGAGCGGCGTGCGCAGCCGGGCGATGAGCCGTCGCTCGCGCGGCGTGAACATTATTTCCGCAGATCCTCGACCACCTGCTCGGGCGTCCAGTCGTTGCCGATGTACACCTTCGCGAGCGTGCCGTCGGCGTTGATGATGGCCGTGCGCAGGTTGTGCGTGATGTCGCGCGCGTCGTTGAGCGCCCGCGAGACGGACACGCCGAACCGCGCGCCGAACTGATCGATCTCGTCGCGGTCGCCCGTCAGGAACGTCCAGCGCGTCAGGTCCGCGTCCAGTGTCTTCGCGTGGCGCTTGAGCACTGGCGGCGTGTCGGTCGCCGGATCGAAGCTGACCGTGACGAGATGCGCGCCGTTCAGCGCGGCGTCGGCCTTCATCGTCTTTTGAATCGCGGCGAAGTGCCGATCCATGAGCGGGCAGAACGTCGGCAGCGGGCACTTCGTGTAGATGAACGTGAGCGCCACGCGCGAGCCTTTGAATTCGCCGAAGTGCCGCTTCTTGCCGTCCTGATCGACGAATCTCGCGTCGGGGACGGCGTCGCCAGGCTTGAGCAGTTCGAATCCCGACGATGCGGACGGCGTCGGCGCGTCGGCCGGCGGCTTCTCGAGCGGCGCTTCACCGACCTTCAGGATCATGGACAAGTACGCGCCGTTTGAGATCACGACGAGCGTGGCCTTCACGAGATCGCCGGGCTTGAGTCCCTCGAGAATCTTCCCGTCCCGCACTTCGTACGGCATCGTCATAGCGGGCATGAAGCCCTTGATCTCTTCGTGCTTGACCGTGATGTATTGCTTCGCCGGCTCGATCGAGAGGACCTGCCCCTGCAGCGTGAACTCGCGGTGATCGGGGGCGCGGTTGCACCCGCTTGCGCTGAGCGCAAGGAACGCTGCAAGAACCACGTGATGCCGCATGAACATAGTCTACCGTCGGTAGTCGTTGTCGTCGGTGGTAAGTCCGTTGGTCGTCAGTCGCTGGCAGGTCTCCAGCCACGATCCGATGTCTGGCCGCCAACCCGGGGTTCGTGTGAAGATGACGCGCAGCATGAATGCCTGGTCGCGAGCTCTGTTCGCAGCCGCCGGCACGAAGCTCACGTTCGTCGCCGTCGCGTTCCTGCTCACCGCCGCGCGGCCCGGCGGCTGGCTGTACTTCTGGACGGTCGTTGAATTCAGCGCGGTGGCGGCGTTGCTGCTGTGGTACGGCCGCGGCGACGCTCGGGCCACGCTTCTCGGCGGACTGTATCTCCTTTCCGCCTCTCCGTTCAGCGATCGGCTGCTTCGCGACCACGTTGCGCTGACCGGTGCGGCGTCGGCCATCGCCTCGATCGTCACGCGGATCCGCGTCGACGCCTGGCTCCCCGCCTTTATCTGGTTGTTCGTCATGCAGTTCCCCGAGCCGCTGGCCTCGGCGCGTATGCGCGTCCCGATCGCGAGACTCGCGCGCAGCGCTGTCTGGGTGGGTGCGGCACTATTCGCCGCCAGCGTTGTTGGAGCGCCATCAGCGCTGGCCGCAGCCACCCAGACCGGCTACTACTGGACGATCGTGTTTCTCATCGAGCTTCCCGCGTTGCCGGTGCTGGTCTGGCGCGCGCGGGGCGCCCGGGACGATCAACGGCGACGGCTCGCCGTCTTCGTCGGCGGGCTGCTCCTCGGCACCGCGCCGATTCTGCTGGAGGTGCTGGCGGAGGCCTTCATCCCGCCGTTCCGTCGCGTGATGCAGGATCCGGCGCACGTGCGGCTATCGTTCATCGTCGTCTACACGACGCTGGGCGCCGCGCCTTTCGTGACGGCTTACTCGGTGCTCGTCGATCGGGTGATCCCGCTCAGCGTGTTTCTGCGCGCCGCGCTGCGGTATGCGCTGGCGCGCTACACCGTCGTCGCCGCAATGGCGGTGCCGTTCGCGGCGCTCGCCTGGTACGGCTACACGCACCAGACGGACACCATTGCGGAACTGGTCTCGGGATCGGGTCCGCTGACGCTCCTACTCCTTGGCACCGCCGCCACCCTGACGCTGTTGCTGCGCGATCGGGTACTCCATGGGCTGGACAAGCGGTTCTTCCGTGAGGAGTACGACGCGCGCCGCATCCTGGCCCGCCTGGCCGACGAGACGCGCAAGCCGACGAGCCTTGCGGAGCTGGCGTCCCACGTGACCGGCGAGATCGATCGCGCCTTGCATCTGAATACCGTCGCCCTGCTCGTGGCCGACGGGCGCAGCGCGATTCTCCGAAGCCCAGACGGCCGCGTGCGCGCGCTGCGGCTGGAATCAGGACTCGCGGCGCTGATTCGAGGCGCCGAAACGCCGCTCGATGTCGATCTCGACGGTCCACGCTCGTCGCTGCGCCGGCTGCCAGACGAGGATCGCCAGTGGCTTTCAGACGGCGCGTTCCGGCTGCTGCTGCCGCTGATCGGCAGCGACGGCTCCTTGATCGGCCTGCTCGCGCTCGGAGAAAAACTGAGCGATCTCGGGTTTTCCGCCGAGGACCGGCTGCTGCTCGGAACGATCGGCGCGTCGCTGGCCCTCACACTCGAGAACCGCCGGCTGCGCGCATCGCCCGCACACAGCCCCGGATCGATCATTCCAGGAGAACCGAACGACGACTGGTTCGACGCCGCCGCAGAGTGCATCGACTGCCGCGCGGTGTACCCGCCTGGCACCGACGCATGCGCGTGCGGTGCGGCGCTCAGGCGCGCGGCGGTCCCGTACCTTCTGCTCGGCAAGTTCCGCTTCGACAGGCGTATCGGATCGGGCGGCATGGGCGTGGTCTATCGGGCAGTCGACTTGTCGCTCGATCGCCTCGTCGCCGTGAAGACGCTGCCGCAGGTGTCGCCTGAGTATGCCCGGCGCATGCGCCGCGAGGCGCGCGCCATGGCCATCGTCGCGCATCCGAACCTCGCGCTCATTTATGGCGCCGAGATGTGGCGCGGCACGCCGATGCTCGTCTGCGAATACCTGAGCGGCGGCACGCTGTCGGATCGCCTCAAGCGGCGCCCCTTGTCGGCTGGCGAGACGCTCGCGCTCGGCTTGATCATCGCGGATGTGCTCCAGCACATTCACGATGTCGGCATCGTGCACTGCGACATCAAGCCGAGCAACATCGGCTATACGGGCGAGGGAGTGCCGAAGCTGTTGGACTTCGGTCTGGCCCAGATCGTCAACGAAGTGCAGCGATCCTCGCGCAGCGGCGATGCGACATCGAGCGCTGGAGGTGACGTGACGGTCGGCGGGCTCGCGAGCCTGGCGTCGTTGCCGTCGACCGCCAGCCAACATGTCGTCGGAACCCCGTTGTATATGGCGCCTGAGGCGATCCGCATGGAGCCGCTCAGCACGAGCTTCGACCTCTGGAGCGCCTGCGTCGTCCTCTTCGAGGCGCTGACCGGCGCGTGCCCGTTCAGGGGGGCAACGCTGCCTGATATTCACGCGCGCATCGCGCTCGGGGCGATGCCCGATCTGATGACCCTGCGGCCAGACTGTCCGCCACGGCTCGCGGCCTTCTTCGCCGAGGCCCTCGCGTATGATCGGGGGCGGCGTCCACACTCGGCCCAGGCCCTGCGAAAGGCGTTGTCATCCTTGCAGCGGGACCTGCAGCCGGTGTAGCCTCAGCCCCTCTGTCGGACCCGTCGTTCACCCTCATCTCGCAAGAATCGAGGTCGCGCCGTGGCCAAGAAGAAGAAGGCGTCCCGTCCCAAACCGCGCGCACGTAAGCAGAGAGTCAAGAACCCCACCCTCGAGCACATCCTTTCGGAGTGCGCGCTTGCCGTCGGCCGCGGCGTCGGGTCGCGGGGCTCGAAGGACATCGGCGAAGACGCGTCTGCCCAGTGGCTGAGACATTTCGCAATCAAGTTCAAGAAAGCCCTCAGACGTGGCGAGTCCTGGAAAGCCAGCCGCACCAACGTCCTCACGGTCGCGTTCAACATGGGGCAGTTCGCATCCGATCAGGCCGCCGGCACGACAATCACGGCCGTCGAAGCCGAGGCAGCGGCAAGAAACGCCGAACACGACCCGGCCTGTCCTGTGACGGCTCCTGGCGGCGGGCGGTTCTGCGCCTAGCGGCGACCGAGCCTTCTCCGTGCCGTCCAAGACACTCGACGTCCCGTATCACCAGCAGGACGAGGGCAATTACTGCGGCGCCGCGTCCGCGCAGATGGTGCTGCGCACACCCGGAACCCCGCTGGAGAAGCAGCATCCGCTGTTCACCGAGGGGCACAACGCAGGCCATTTGGATCCGCTGATCGGCTGGGCGATAGCGCCTGATGGCCTCGCCTTCATGCTCAACGACCAGCGCCCGGCCAATTTCCCTGGCACGTTCGCACTCAGCGCACTGGACACGTGCGATGCGATCTCGCGGAAGATCGTATGGGCCATCTTCGCGCACGGCTTCGCGCCGGTCGCGCTGGTCTATGGGTATGGCCATTGGATCGCGGTGCACGGGTACGACATCAGCGCCAACCCCACGGGCCCGACCGATTCCTCGTACACCATCGCGGCGTTCGACGTGCGCGATCCGTGGCCGCCCGCCAGCGACATGAAGCACTCGCCGGTCCCGCCGCACAAGGCCACTGACCGGTGCGGCTCCGGCGGCGACCGGGGCGTGGCGCCACAGCACGTCGCCTATGGTGAATGGCAACAGTCGCTGATGACGGGCGTTCCGAGCGGCACGCCGAACAGTTATTGGCACGGGAAGTTCGTCGCCGCGTGCGACCCGGACGAGCCCCCGCTATCCACGGGACCCATTGCAAAGCCGCTGAGGCGAAGGCGGGCAAGAAGCGGCCGTTTGGCGGGCAGCGAGATGCTGCCTCCGGCCGAGGCGGGACGCGCCGCGATCGATGGCCTCAACGCGTACGGCGTGGCACAACGACCGGGTTGGCAGACGCCGCTCAATCGGATTCGGCCCGGCAAGGCTCAGCTCGTCCAGCGCCTGGACCGCGTCGATAGCTTCTACTACCTGGTTCCCATCCTGATGGGCGGCGACCGGGCCAGCGCGATGACGCTGGTCGATGCATTGAGCGGCGCCTATCTTCAGGCGGCCGCGCTCGGCATACCCGGCACGATGAGGATTCTCGACGCCGCGACCGCGCTCACGCTCTGTGTCAATCGGCGTTTCATGCTCTCGAACAACCGCGGGTCGCTGCTGGTGCGCCCGGAGGCGGCGAGCGTGCATCCGGTGATGGTGTGGCGTCCGTGCGCCGAGTCGAAATCGCCCTACCAGCCGTTCTACGTCGTCACCATCGGCGGCGATCGACTCTATGTCCGAAGCGACGGCGCCGTCTTCACGGCACTCCACGACGCCGTGCCGGGATCCTGATACGCGCTCGTGACAACAGGAACTCGCGATGATCTGAAGCACGATTGCACGTGATTGCGCTGAGCGCGAGCCACGCTGCAAAAATCACTTGATGCTGCATGAACATCGTCTACAGTCGGTAGTCGTGAGGCGTCAATCGTTGGTCGCTAGTTGCTGACATGTCCCCAGCCACCAGCCTCTAGCCGCCAGCCACCTATGTATTGGATTGGCACCTCCGGCTACAACTATCCCGAGTGGAAGGGCACCTTCTATCCCGCCGACCTCGCGGCGGCGAAGATGCTGCCGTACTACGCCGCGCGATTTCCCACCGTTGAGATCAACTACACGTTCTACCGGATGCCGAACGAGAAGCTCGTCGGCGGCTGGGCGGCGCAGACGCCGTCGCCGTACAAGCTGACGCTCAAGGCGCCGCGCCGGATCACGCACGACAGCCGGCTGAAGAACTGCGGTCCGCTCGCCGCCGGCTTCTGCCAGGTGGCGGCCACGCTCGGCGACAAGCTGGGCGCGCTCCTGTTCCAGCTGCCGCCGAATCTCAAGAAGGACGTCACGCTGTTCGACGCGTTCCTGGCCGAGCTGCCGCCAAGGGTCTGCGCCGCGTTCGAATTCCGGCACGCGTCCTGGTTCGACGACGAGATCTTCGCGCGCCTCTCGGCGCGCAATCTGGCGCTCTGCGTGTCTGATAGCGAGAAGCTGTCCGCGCCCGTCCGCGTGACGGCCGACTACGCGTATTTCCGGCTGCGCGACGAAGGCTATACGCCGGACGACATCGCGCGGTGGGGCGAGACGATCGCGCGTGAGACCGCTGCGTGCCGTGACGTGTTCGTCTATTTCAAGCACGAGGAGTCAGGAAAGGGACCGGAGTTCGCGCGCTTACTTATGGGGAGGTTGGGCCTTGGCTAAGTGTCGATCGCTTGCGTTCGCAATGTCGTGTGCGGTGGGCCTGCTATGTTCTGCGACGCCGGCGTCCGCCCAGAACTGGAGCTCGGACGCCAGGCGAATCGCGCTCGGCGGCGTCGGGACGTCGGACAATCCCGCCACGGACATGATCGATGCCGAGCGGCCGTATCGCTCGATCGTCATCCCGCTCGGCCTGATTCAGGTCCTCGGCAACACCAACGTCTTCGATCCCTCCTCGAGCCAGTTCGATCCGGTCCGTGCGATCGAGTACGCGACGAGCCCGATGCATTACGTCATCGGGCGCGAAGATAGCGCCGGCGAGCTCCGCTTCGTCAACGACCTCCGGAACGCGACGCTGAGCCGGGATCTCAACGCGTATCGCGGCTTTACGCCGCCCAATAATCTCCTCGCCGAGGGACTGGCCTCGCCGAATTGGGGCAAAACCATCAAGCTGCACCGCGGCGCCAGCGGATCGTTTCAGGGCATCTACATCGGTGCGGGCCCGTACCTCTCGATGCGTACGGCGGCCGTGTTTCCGCAGGGGTTGACCGACATCTGGGCGAGCCCCACGGCCGTCTCCGTGCCGAGGCTCGCTTCGTTTCCGATCACCGACGATACGCTCGGGCAGGTGGCGCTGGCCGTCACCGGCGGCTACCGCGCGCGGTACGGGGTCGGCGGTCTCCGCGGCACGGAGCGCGACGGTATTTACGTGGCGGTCAACTACAACTACCTGCACGGATTCCGGTACGAGAACGAGCACATGGGCGTCCGCCTCGACACCGATCCCTTCGGGCAGGTGTTCGTCAATCCTCTCCTGCCCTCACCCGTCGTCGTGACGCGGCAGTACGCGACGCGCGGCAACGGTTTCGCCATCGATGCCGGCGTGGGCGCCGTCGTCGATCATTGGGAAGTCGGCGTCGGCGCGAGAGGCCTCGCGAACAGGATGGACTGGACCGGCGTGCAGCAGACGACCTACTCGTTGGGCGATCCGACCCGGCCGCTGGTCTTGAATCTGTTGTTCAACGGCAACGCGTCGTTCGTCGGCGTCGGCCCTCTCCCGATCGCGGACGCGCACGTCGAGCTGCCGGTCGAGTACAGCGGCAACGTCGCGTATCACACTCCCATGTGGACCGCGCTGGCGGATGTCGCACAGGGATTCCAGGGCACGACGTTCCACGCAGGATTCGAGGAGCGCCTGAAGGTGATCGAGCTGCGCGGCGGCATGCGCTACTCGAGCGACATCTGGAATCCATCGGGCGGCATCGGGATCAACTTCTGGCCGCGCGTGGGCCTCGACCTCGCCGCGTTCGGCACGAGCGCGAACCTCGAGCGGACGCGCCACCTCGCCCTGGCCGCGTCGATTCGCATCAACAGCCGCCGATAGGGCGACGGACGCCACCGCCGGACAGCGTCCAGCGGTGGCGCTCTTGGCCTAAGGATTCGGGTAGATGAACTCGCGGCCGGCGCCCACGGGAGGCCACCAGGTCGTGATCCGCGGTGCGACTCCGGATGCCGCCTCACTCAACGACACGGTCCCTTCGAGCCGCAGCCCGCTCGGGCGCTCGACCAGGTGGGTGAAGCCCATGTAGACGGGTGTCCGGCGATCGCCTTTAAGTACGTGCACCGCGCCGGACGACCCCATCGGCTCTGCCAGCTCGAAGATGTACGTTCCCGGCTCGAGCATCACGCCCGGCAGCTCCATCGGTCGATTGAACGTGAGATACGTGGTGCGCGCGCTGATCGAGGCGGCCGCGACGTGCTGCACGAGCACGAGCGCGACCATGAGGGCGCCCACGCCGACGACCGCCCGAACGACGTTGCGGTTGTTCTGCATCATCTGACCTCCTGATGCGGAATGGCGGCATGCCACTCGCTACATCTACTAACGACCCGGCCGGGCTTTTCGAACAGGGCCCTGAGAGGGGCCAGACGGCAGGCCGGCTAGGTCTTCGCGAGGCGGGCGACGAAGTCGATGATTTGGTTCTCGGCCCAATAGCCGTCGTCCTCGCCGGCCTGCGGGCCGACGAAGCCGCAGTGGCCGCCGTGGCGTGACAGTCGCAGGTCGATGTGGGCGTGCCGCGCGACTTTAGGATCGCGAAACGGCGCCGGCGGCACGAACGGATCGTCCTCGGAGGTGATGACCAGCGCGGGCACCTGCACACGATCGATCAGCCGCATCGCGCTCGCGCGATGGTAGTAATCCTCGGCGCCGCGGAAGCCGAAGTACGGCGCCGTGTAGACCTCGTCGAACTCGCGCACGGTTGTGACCTGGTCGAGCTTCGCCAGGTCGAAGCGTCCCGGCTGGAACCGGTCCTTGCGCCGCATGCGGCGCTTCAGGTCGCGCACGAAATTCCACTGATACAGGACGTTCTCCTTCCGCTCGAGCGCGCGCGTGCACTCGCTGATCTCGATGATCGGCGACACGGCCGCGACGCCGACGAGGGCCTTCGGCGCGAACGCGCCGTACTCGCCGGCGAGCTTCAGCGCGAGATTGCCGCCGAGTGAGTAGCCCGCGACGGCGATCGCGTTCAGCCCGTCGACCGTCGTCAGCTCGTGTACGACGTGCGCGGCATCCGCCGTCAGGCCGGAGTGAAACAGACCTTCGGCGAGATGCTCGGTGTCGCCGCAGTTGCGCTGGTTGAGCCGGACGACGTTCATGCCGTGCGCGAAGGCTTTTGCCGCCAGCCCCTTCATGTAGTGGGCGTCGCTCGATCCGTTGAGACCGTGCAGCGCGAGCAGCGTCGGGCGCTCCCACGCGCGCGCGTGCCAGTGACAATCGGCGACAACGCGCGTGGCCGGCGCCACCTCGAACAGACGCCGCGTCGGCGGAGGCAACTGCGGAAAGTACCGCGGGTTGCCCCACGCGTAGAGCGTCATGAAGTGACCGTTTTGTAGGTGCGCTCGCGGAACGAAGGAGTCCACCGCTCGATCATAGTTTCAGGTCGGGTCGGGCGGGTAGGGCGAGTGGGGCAGGTAGGGAAATGCGGCGCGTGTCGAGTTAGAATCCGTCAGCCCTTAGCCCTTAGCCCTTAGCTCTCAGCCCTACTGCGGGAGGTTCTTCATGCGCCGCGTCCTGATCATTGCGCTCGTTACGCTCGTCACTGTGTCGTTCACCGCGTCGTCGCCGCTGGCGCAACGTGGGCGCGGGTCCGCCGATCAAGCGCCCGCGGGGCCGCCGTTTTCGCTCCCGCCGAATCCGACGTTCGACAAGTACAAGGCCGACGTGGGCCTCGAAGTCGACGGGATGAAGGAGAACCTGCAGCAGTGGAACGACATGGTGTTCAGCTTCGCTGAACCCGGGTTCCAGGAATTCGAGACCACGAAGTTCCTCACAGGCATCCTCAGGCAGAACGGCTTCGCGATTCAGGAGAACCTCGCCGGGATCCCGACGGCGTGGATGGCCTCGTGGGGCAGCGGCAAGCCCGTCATCGCGCTCGGCTCCGACATCGACGACATCCCGCAGGCGTCGCAGAAGCCCGGCGTCGCGTGGCACGAGCCGATCATCGAAGGCGCGCCGGGCCACGGGGAGGGCCACAACTCCGGTATGCCGATGCAGATCGCCGCCGCGATCGCCGTGAAGAAGATCATGGAGCAGCAGCACCTGCAGGGCACGCTGAAGATCTGGCCGGGCGTCGCGGAAGAACTGCTGGGCACGAAGGCGTACTACGTCCGCGCCGGGGCGTTCAAGGACGTCGACATCTGCATCTTCGCGCACGTGGGCGCCGGTATGAACGTCGGCTGGGGCGACAGCGGCGGCAACGGCATGGTCTCGGTCGAATACGATTTCAAGGGTGAGAGCGCGCACGCCGCGGGCGCGCCGTGGCGCGGTCGCTCCGCGCTCGACGCCGTCGAGTTGATGGACATCGGCTGGAACTTCCGCCGCGAGCACCTGCGGCTCCAGCAGCGTTCGCATTACGTGATCACCAACGGCGGCGATCAGCCCAACGTAGTCCCGCCCAACGCCACAGTCTGGTATTACTTCCGCGAGGCCGATTACGACCACATCATGGACATGTGGCGGATCGGCGACAACATGGCGAAGGCCGCGACGCTGATGACCGACACTACCGTCAGCTCGCGCCTGCTGGGCAGCGCGTGGCCGGGGCACTTCAACCGCCCGATCGCCGAAGCCATGA
>Ga0326726_10001069_pt1 | contig 25223 bp, 20 predicted proteins | sample MHFenrmetagenome_2_FD_207603 | JGI IMG/M metagenome (GOLD analysis project Ga0326726, IMG submission 207603) | Lab enriched peat soil microbial communities from Michigan Hollow, Ithaca, NY, United States - MHF15MN | ecosystem: Environmental > Terrestrial > Soil > Wetlands > Peat | place: USA... | reverse complement strand
TTTCAGAGTAATGCCACTCTTCAACAACAATTCGGAATTCCGGTGGAACTCCTCTCTTCTCAAGAAATTCATAGACGCTGGCCCTACCTCCGGGTGGATGACCTGCGGGGGGGGACTTTCTGCGCCCGCGAGGGGTATGCCGGCCCCTATGAGGCTTTGAGCGGTTTTGCCCGGGGGGCGCGGCGGGGCGGGTTAAAAATTCTTGAGGAGACCGAGGTCACCCAGATTCTACGAAATGGGAATCGGGTGGCCGGGGTTCGGACTCCCCGGGGAGATATCTCTTCGCCCGTCGTAGTCAACGCAGCAGGCCCCTACGCGGGAGAGGTGGGCAAAATGGCCGGGGTGGAGGTCCCCGTCCGGCCTTACCGCCGCCAGCTTTTCTTCACCGGGCCCTTTTCCCATATTCCCGACCCTATCCCTCTGGTTATCGACTTTCACCGGGGCTGGTATTTCCGCCGGGAAGGGGCCGGTCTCCTGATCTCCGGGCCGAAGGATAATTTCCCTTCCTTTAACCTGAATGTGGATTACGATGCCATGGTGGAAGTGGCCGAAAACTCCATTTACCGAGTTCCCATCATGGAGAAGGCGGAGATCGACCGCGGGTGGGCCGGCTCCTACGAAATCTCTCCGGACAACCATGCCATTCTGGGGGAATTCCCTGGTTTAAAGGGCTTCTTCCTGGCCAACGGCTTCAGCGGCCACGGGTTCCAGCACAGCCCGGCGGTAGGAAAGGTCATGGCCGAGCTGATCCTCGGGGAGAAGCCTTCCTTGGACATCTCCTGCCTCTCCCTGGAGCGCTTCGCTAAAGGCGCAATGATCCGGGAACCCTTGACCGCCTTCAAGGAGTGAAAGGATAGCTGATGGGGTGGGCGAACTCCCCCCCTTCCGTTAAGTTGGCCCTCCTCCCTTTCCCAAAATACTGGCTTTTCTCCCAAAAAATACAGGCTTCACCCCATTGTGGGATCATCTTCTATTCATGTATTCATATTATAATTGTATTTGATTCGGTCTTCCCTTCATTCTACCGAAAACGTCATTTCGATGGTGGTAATCAACTTTGGAAAGGTGGGGCTCTATCTTTCCTAACATCCCTTCCCCAGAAGCGCGGCTAAACCCCCACGTTGGCGGCGAAGACCTTGCACTTCCGACAGATTCTTATTTTTTGCCCCCAACTGAGTTGAGCCTTCCCTTGGCACAGGGTCCCGCTGATAAACCAGCAGAGCTGGCCCACGCGGAATTCCCAGGCCGGGCAGGCCTGTCGCCCTTCGGGAGAACATCCGCGCATCTCCCAGCAGGGGAGCATATTCTCGAATCCCTTTTTCATGGCCGAGAGAAACAGCATTTGCCGTTCCACGTGGGGTGGAACTTTTCGCCACCCTTGTTCAAAGCTCTGCACGGCCCGGACCGAGATTCCCAAAAGCTGGGACATTTCTCTCTGGGTTTTCTGCAGCCGTTGACGAAGGGCCAGGAATTCTCTGGATTCCATCGGGGAGTCCTCCATGGAAAAATATTTTAAGGACTGAATTTTTTTCTTGACACCCTATATCACATTGTGTTACTGAAGAAAACACTTTTTTTCGAGTCGCCTTTTGGTTGCCCAAACCGTTTTATACACAATTGAATGAAGAACCGAATCGGATGCCGGATGGTGAGGAATCTCCGGCCTTCGGGTTGATCATTCTTTATCAGACGAGAGGGATATGATGCGGAAAGCCATTCTCGCTCTTTTCATCGTTCCCGTGCTCCTCTTCTTGGGTGGAGGACTGTGTCCTCAGGAAGCGGAGGGGAGCAATGGAACCGTGGGAGTAGAGGTCTGCAAGGGCTGCCACGAGGACCGCTTCAACACTTACATGATCTCCACTCACTCCAAAAAAAGCATCCCGGGTAGCCCCGCCAGCCAGGAGGGCTGCGAGTCCTGCCATGGCCCGGGTGCAGCCCATGTGGAGAAGAGCGGTGAGGGAGGCGTGGGCATCTTCATTTTCAGCAAAAAACTCGCCGATGCCAAAGCCAAGTCAGCCAAATGCCTTGAATGCCATAGTGAACAGAAAGACCTAACCTTCTGGGACATCGCCAGGCACAAAATTGAAGGGGTTTCCTGCGATAACTGCCATACCGTCCATTCCGGAACCCGGATGAATTTAAAGGCTCCTCAGCCAGACCTATGCAATTTCTGCCATAAGAATATCCGGGCCCAGCAAAATCGTACTTCCCACCATCCGATTCGGGAAGGAAAAATGAAATGCACGGATTGCCACGAACACCACGGAGGTTTTGGCACCACGAAGATCAAGGCGAGTTCTGTCAACGAACTCTGTTACCAGTGCCATGCCGAGAAAAGAGGGCCCTTCATGTGGCCCCATCCTCCGGTGGATGAGAATTGTTTAACTTGCCATATTCCCCACGGCAGCAATCACAACAAACTGCTGAACATTCGGATGCCCCAGCTTTGCCGGAATTGCCACGATTTTACGAGGCATCCGAGTGCCCCCTACACTCGTTTTGAGACTTTTCAGGGCCCTACCCCATCGAACAAGATGTTTGCTCGGTCCTGTCTGAACTGTCACGGCAATATTCACGGAAGCAACGGTCCCTCCACAAGGGGGAAAACCTTTGTCCGATAATGGGTGAATCGGTGGAGTCCAAAGTACTCCTGTTGGTGATCATTCTCAGCCTGGTACCCTGCTGGAACGCCCCGGCCCAAGAAGGAACCCTGGCCGGGGAGATTTCGGCTGTCCCGCTGCAGGTAGACGTGAGGGGTAACCGGGCCAAATTTAATGAGTATCGCGACCTTCGGAACGGAGTCCATGGCCATATCGACCTCCGCTACGATGGAGACAGAACGTACCTCAATTTCCAGGCCGAAGACATGGGGTACAGAGATCAAAAGTATGAACTGAATGGGGGGAGACGGGGAAGCTTCACGTTTCATTTTAGCTATGATGAAATTCCCCATCATTCCACCTTTGGCAACAGGGCATCCCCGTAAATGGAAAAACTTTTGTCCCAGGGGTTCAAACAATGAAGCCAAAAGTTCTTATACCGGTTGTGATTTTCGGCCTGATTTTTGGCCTGAACGCTGCTGCCGAGGAAATAAAAACAGCCGGCGAGGTTTCCCTCAGGGCAGAACACCTAAACATCGAAGGCCAAAAGGCCAAATTCAATGAATACCGGGACATCCGGGACGGTTTTACGGGAGATGCTGAGTTTCAGTATGAAAGAGAGAAGTACTATCTGGATTTCAGCGCCAGGGAGGTGGGGCGCAAGGACCAAAGCTACGACCTTTCCGGGGGGAAATGGGGAAGTTTTAAATACGATTTTAAGTACGACCAACTTCCCCATAACCTTACGTTCGACGCCAAGACCTTCTATTCCGGCTACGGAGGGGCCAATTTAACCTACCAGCCTCAGCCTCCGAGCACGTTCGCCCCCAACTCGAATTTTACCAAATGGAACACCTTTGATTATTCTGTGGAGAGAAAGAATTATAGCGGCGGGTTCAAGTTGGACATGCTGAAGCCTTTCTTTTTTGGAGTCACCGCGGCTAGGGAAGAAAGGACGGGCGTCGTGCCCATCGGGGCTGCCGGGACCTCCCCAGGAGGAATTTCCCTCGAACTGCCGGCACCCGTTAACTATCTGACCGATACGGTCAAACTGGAGGCCGGCTATCTCAAAAACCCCCTTTCTCTGGCCTTCAGTTATACCTACGGTCAGTTTCAAAATGACAACGCCAATTTAAACTTCCGCAACCCGGCAACGGACAATACGGCGGCGACCACGGACACCTTTACCCTTCCTCCGGACAATAATTATTTCAAATTCGATTTCAAAGGGGGATTGAAACTCCCCTGGAACACTAAATTCGATGCGAATGCCTCCTATGCCCGAAACGAGAGCAGCAATAACCTTTCCAATTCATATGTTACCGACACTTCCGCGGGCGCATCCAATATCGGCCAACAGGGGCGAACGGGTGTCATTCTCAGCAATTATGTCTTCGATGGAAGGCTCGACATGCAAAATTATAATTTTGTGCTGACCAGCAATCCGATCTACTTCCTGGATGGCAAGGTCTTCTACAAATATTACCAGACCAATAACAAATCAAGCCAAATCACCACCACCGATCCCGGGCCGACTCCTCCCGGGGTGACTCCGACCACCTTAAACAACCTGGACCGGCTGTTTGATTACCTCACGTATAAATATGGAGCTCAATTGGGCTTCAAACTGCCCATGAGTTTTTACGCCATCGGCGGGTACACCCGGGGCCATACCTCACGCAAAAGACCGGATATCCCCACCTATAATGACGACCTTTACGAGGCTGAGTTGAGGTGGAGCGGGGTGGACTGGATGGTGGTCCGGGGGGGTTATGAAAGACTCCACAGAAGGGCGGATTTTCATCCTCCTGAAGTGACCGGGCCCTCCGATCCCAACGTTATCGAGAACTATCTTCGGCGTTATGACGCAGCCAGCAAAGACTCCTATACCTGGAAAGGCACGGTTGATTTCTTCCCCATCGAAGACATGTCCCTGAGCGTAGGGTACAAATGGAAGGACGTTCCTTACTCCGATACGACCCTCGGGTTATTGAGCGTGACAAGTAATGAATGGCATGTGGACGCGGATTATGTGATCGCCAAACGGGTTAAACTATACGGCTACTTCGATTTCGAATATGCCAAGGCGGACCAAAAACAAAGGACGTTCACCTCTGGCACAACGGCCAACCCCGCCCTAACCCCGACTCCCACAGATTTCAACTGGACAGCAACCGAAACGGATAGAAACTATGCCTATGCCTTCGGGTCGGACATCTACGCCATTCCGAAAAAATTAACCCTTAAGCTACAGTATACCTTTGTGAAATCGCAAGGATTTGCCGACTATACGTATCTCTTAGGCTCGAACCCCCTCCCCCCAACGCGAACCCAGGACAATATCGATATCACAAGCCTGGACAATTACACCCTGAGATATTTTCTGATCAAGGCGACCTACAATCCCATAAAATCTCTTTCTCTCTCCCTCGGGTACGCCTATGAGAAGTATATTTATGACGACGGCCAGTTTAACGGATACCAATACGTTCCGGTTTCTTCGACTGGAGCGACTCTGGGCTATCTCACCGGGGCTTACTCCAATCCGAACTATCGGGCGAATGTTTATTTTGCGAGTGCTTCCTATCTTTTCTAACCATATTGTCTTAGGGGAAGGGTTGAGCCGAAGGGGAAAACGGATGAAATGCCTAAGCGCAAGGAAATTCAAATTGGCGGTATGGGGGGTTATCGGGATCCTATGGGGCATGGGTGGATGCGCGACAGGAAAGTGGGGTTACATTAACACCGAGGATAAGGTGACGATCCAACCCCAATTTGAGGATGCCACTCCCTTTACGGAAGGACTCGCAGCGGTAAAAATCGGGGAGAAATGGGGGTATATCGACAAGACGGGAAAGATTATCATCCAACCCCAATTTGACGCCGCATGGAGTTTTCACGATGGGCTTGCCTCCGTAATGACCGGAGGGAAGTGGGGGTTCATTGACAAGACCGGAAAGTTCTCCATCCAGCCCCAATTTGAATCTGCCAGTTCCTTTTATGAAGACCTGGCCCCGGTAGAGGCGGGAGGGAAGTGGGGGTTCATTGACAAGACCGGAAAGTTCGTCATTCAGCCCCAATATCAATACGCCGGACACTTTGCTGAAGGACTGGCCGAGGTGAAGGCGGGTGAAAAATGGGGATTTATTGACAAGACAGGACAAATGGCCATCAAGGCCGAGTATGATTTAGTGCTCTCCTTTTCTGAAGGGTTGGCCGCCGTGTTAGCCGGAAAAAAATCGGGGTTTATTGACAAGACCGGTAAGGTGGTCATCAAACCGCAATTTGACAACGCCCTGTCGTTCGGAGATGGGTTGGCTCCGGTAAAGGTCGGACTCCAGTGGGGATATATTGACAAGACAGGGCAAATCGCGATCAAACCTCAATTTGAAGTGGCCTTTCCGTTTCACGATGGGCTGGCCCCGGTGAAGGTGGATTACAAATGGGGCTATATCTTTAATACTGGACAGTTCGCCGTCTGGCCCAAGTACGACGGGGCTTATCACTTCAACGAAGGGCTGGCCATGATAAGAATTGGAAGGGCTACAGGGTACATCGATAAGACGGGAAGATTTATACGAGGTTTCTAAGGGGGGTTTTCTTCAAATCCCCCTCCTCCCCAAGATAGATGTTTGGTCATGCGTTGGATCGAGCCCGAAAAGGGTTTATTTTTGCATTTCCGTTAGGAATGGTTTTTTCGGACTAGTTTCTATTAAGAAAAGGAGGAAAAGCGAATGAAGCGTCGATCTTTATCCGGGTTATCGAGGTATCTTTTCCCAGGTTTCGCACTGATCTCGATGGCCTTGCTTCTCTTCGGCTGCGGGAGCGGGGATACCGGTCCCGCGGGCCCGCCTGGTCCTGCAGGGTCCCCCGGCTCAACCACCGGGACAGTGTCGGGTAATGTTAAAAATGCCATGTCCGGCAGTCCCGTAGCCGGTGCGACCGTCACCGTTTCTCCAAGCGTGCAGGGGGTAAGCGGGATTACTACCGACGCCAGCGGGAATTATTCGGTTGTTCTTCCCAACGGGAACTACACCCTCACCTTTGCGAAGAATGGCTTCACCTCCCAGACAACGGGTACCATTAACGTCGTTGCCACCAAGACAGTCACTTCCAACATCACCCTGGTGCCGAACGCTGGTGCGACGGTAAACGCCGGGGCCGATAGAACCGGCCTGGCCTTCGGGGCCTCCGTCGCTCTTTCCGCCAGCGTTGAGGTTTACGACCCCAGCTTGACGGGGACGCCCACGTTCCTCTGGACGCAGGTCGTCGATCCCTCCCTGCCTCCCACCGTTCCCCCCGGGCCTCCCGTTCTCCCCCTGATTACCATCAACGACGCTACCGTCGCAACTCCCATCGTGACCCTGGCGAGCTCGAGTGTCTTTAAGGATAACCTTGTCCGGGCGAATGCCGTCCGCAGTGGTGTGGTAGTGGAATTGCTTCCCCCCGAGGTGCCGGGGGAGAGCCCAGCGACGCACGAAAAACCCATCATGGAAATTCTTAACCGCTTCATGGTGCAGCCCATTAATCCATTTTCCCTCGAGGAGGGGGGGAAGGTCACCTTGCAGGTCGCGGTTACCATCAATGGCCAGACCTTTACTGATACGGTTAACCTCAGCGTGAACCCGCCGTTTGTGCCCACCACCGGCCTGAGAAATGTGCCGATCGGCCAGCCGGTTCTCCTGCACGGCAAAACCCAGGCTTCCTACAGCTGGGCATTCAGCGCCAAACCCGCCGGCTCAACGGCGACTCTCAACGACGCCGCCTCGCAGAATCCCGACTTTATTCCCGACGTGGCCGGCCAGTACACTATTACGGAAGCCACGAGTGCGACTTCGCTTGACCTATACGCCGGCACCTGGGTCGGGGTAATCCTGCCTGACGGTACTCCGGATAGCGCTTGTTTGGGTTGCCACAACGGCACGACCGCTCCCGACAAGTTCACGCCATGGAAAAGCTCCGGCCACGCCTTTATCCTGACGAACAATATCAACGACCCCGCCGGCCACTGGTCGGCGACGAGTTGCGGTCCGTGCCATACGGTCGGCTACAACCAGTTTGCCACCACCATCCAAAACGGCGGCTGGGATCAAATCTCGAAAGTCGAAGGGTTTAAATTCACCCAGGGCCCGCTGGCCTGGACGCAAACCCTGGCCAATTATCCGAAGACCGCCAAACTCAGCAACATCCAGTGTGAGAACTGCCACGGTCCCCAGGCCGGAGGCGGCGCCCATACTCTGGTGAGCCCGAGGGTCGACATTGCCAGCAGCCAATGCGCTTACTGCCACGGAGAACCGAGCCGTCATGGCCGCTTCCAGGAGTGGGCGGAGAGTGCCCACGGCGACTTCGAAACGGCAATTAATGAAGGCTTTTCGACTGCGACGACGGGCGTAACGACGATCCGTACCAGTTGTGCGGGCTGCCATACGGGGCAGGGCTTCCTTCAGTGGTACAAGCAGTTGGCCAACGTGGGCGGCAGCCGGGGGGTCGGCAGCAGAACCCTCGATGCCACGACTCTTGCCAATCTGGGATGGAACAGTACGGGGGCGCTTACCTCGTCGGGTGCTACCGTCATTCAGGATGCTGCGGTGCCGGGTGTAGTCACCAAGGCGAACGTTCAGCCACAGACCTGCGCCGTCTGTCACGACCCGCATGACGAAGGCACCGTCACCACCACCGTTCCCGGCGGGATCAACGACGCCAGAGTCCGCATTAAGGACAATACAAGCCTTCTGCCCGGAGGATTTATCGCCACCGGCGTCGGCCGTGGCGCCCAATGCATCACCTGCCACAACAGCCGGAATGGCGAGCGGACTTCCGGCGGCGGGAACCCGACCTTGCATGAGGACGGGGATGCAAACTTTGGAACCAATACCGGTTACACGGTGGTTGCCGCAGGGCTTCCAAATGAGGGAGAGCATGCCGCTTACAATGCGCCTCATGAGGCGGCCCAGGGTGACGTCCTGATGGGCCGCAACGCCTATTTTATAAGCGGGTTGCGTTCCAAACATTCCTTCCTTGCTGACACCTGCGCCACCTGCCACATGCAACTGACAACGCCGCCCCCCGCTTTCAGCGGCGGCGGAGCCTTCGGCACGAACCATGGATTCAAGCCCTCGACTGACATCTGTACCAAGTGCCACGGGAGCTATAACGGCGGCACTATCCAAACTTCGTTTGATGCGAGCCTCGCGCAACTTGCAACGGAGATAACCAATGCCGTCTATAAGTTAAAGAACGGGGGAGCTGCGACTCCACCCGCGACGTTTGTTCTGTATTTTGGCCGAAGTTTCCAGTACAGTTTGGACGGCGGGACGACTAAAGCCAATGTGGGGTCCTCTTATAACAGTACTACCGGTGTCAGGACTGATGGATACCTGACCGGCGTGACTGCCGGGGTCCCCGCCACGGATCCTAACGAAGGATACAATGCGGTCATTGCCAAGGCGAACTGGAACTATTCGCTAGTTCAGCTTGATTTGAGCAAGGGCATCCACAATCCAAGCTTCACCTTCCAAGTGATTGACCAAACAAAAGCCCAGGTGAAGGCGTTAGCGGCAAGTTTGCCGTAATCGACTGTTAAGCCGGCGGCCTTCGAAATGGCCGCCGGCTTTCAGGTTTACAGTCATACCCGGAGATAACCGGAAAAGATGGTGATGGACTCCTATCCTTCCGGCGGAGTAGCGGGCCCTCTGGTTTTTATGCCTTTCCCCTTCTTGCGGGGGCAGATGTTTTTTGTGAGGTGCTGGTAATTGAAGAAACTTGTCCTTCTGGTTTTCGTGGGTTTTATTCTCGCCCACATTTTCGGTGGCTGCACGGACAAGAAAGAATCGGCGAAAAGTTCTGAAACAGGAGGGAAGGTTGTAGCCAAGGTTAACGGGACGCCCATCATCGAAGAGGACCTTAGCTTTCGGCTGCCCGGCGCCCACGGCGGAGGAAAAGCCTCAGGGAACCAGCGGAAAGCCCTGGATGACGTGATCACCGAAGAGCTCCTCTACCAGCAAGGCCTGAAAATCGGGCTCGACAAAGACCCGGGGTATCAGGCGCAGATCGCCCGGATCGAGCGTCAGTTAGCCCATGTCAAGCGGGCCGAGATGACCCGGAGGGTTTACAATACCCAGGTCGCGGCCAAGGTCGAAATAACCAATGCGGATGCCAAGAATTATTACGATAAGAACGCGCATCAGATTGCAACCGAACTCCACTTGGGAGTAATATTCTTCAATAACCAAGAAGGGGCCGAGGAAGCCCGGCAAAAGGTCCTTGGCGGGGTAAACTTCGAATCTATCGCCCGAAGCGTGACGGGAAGCCAGGCGGCAGCTGGACGGGAGCCCTGGGACCTGGGATTCTTATCCTGGGACCAGATTCCGGTAGATTTTGTGGATGCGGTTTATCAATTAAAGCCCGGCGAGGTGAGCGAAGTGGTGAGCTCCAAGCGGACCGGCTACCAAGTCTTCAAGCTTTTCGGGGTCCGGAAGAACCCGAAGGCTGACTTTACCGCCGCGTCAGGCGTTATTATGAACCGCCTTCGGGACAAAAAGGTCCTGGAGGCATACGAGCAGTATGTGGCGAATTTGAGGAAGGAAGCCAAAATTGAGAAATTTTAGCAAGAAGGTTGAGGGAAAGGTCGCGCTGGTTTCCTGTCTGAAATGCCGCAGGCGAACAAACAACGAGGGGTACTCAGTATGTCGCGAGTAAGAGAAACTTCTCTGAAGCTCTTCCTGCTTTTGGTGCTTTCCACCCTTTTACTGGCCGGATGCGGGGGGGATTCGAATTCGACCGACTTTGGTACCGGGCCTGGGGCGCCCCGGGCCGTGAGCGGGATTCATCCGCCCGGATGGTTGCCCAGCGGCCACAAGCCGGAGGCGAAGGCCAATACACAGGCGTGCGCCGACTGTCATGGGAATGATTTTGCAGGCGGGACTACCAATGTCGCCTGCACCCAGTGCCATCTTGGAAACCCGAATTCGGTTCATCCCAACCAATGGGGAAATTTCGCCTACGCCCTGCATGGGAATTATGTCAAGCTAAACGGCACGTCCTCCTGTGCCAATATCACCTGTCACGGAGCTAACCTGGGCGGGGTTTCGGGGAGCGGCCCCTCTTGCACGCAATGCCATATGGGCGGAGTACTTTCGAAGCATCCTGTTGAATGGAATACGAACATTGAGCTGCATAGAGATTACGTTGCCTCAAACGGGAGTTCTTCTTGCAGAAACGCCGTGTGCCACGGCCCAGACCTGAAGGGGGTATTCCTGAGCGGGCCCAGTTGCGGAACGTGCCACCCATGGGCAGGGTAAGGAGCGTATGGCATAGGCGGGCATGCTCTGTCCCTATTTTTCCCATCTTTTTCCTCTTGCATTTGGCTCTTTCCTAGTCAATATTTTAAGACCGGTGGGTATGGCATTCGGCCCAAATTCGAAGGGCCTTAAGGGCCTCTAAGAAAAAGGGGGTAGGAATCATCGAGCGGTTATTCCTACCCCTCTTTTTTTGCCCAATCCTCACCGCTCATGGAATCGACCCCTAAAAAATACAGGATTTACCCCATTCCCCTCCATTGCTTTTTGAAGTAATAATAAAGTGCTGCTGTTTTGAGCATTCAGGATAGGTCCTGGAATCCGTTCCTGGAGGAAGAAGAATGAAAAAAACCATGAATATTCTGATCGGAGGGGAAGCGGGGCAGGGGCTGGTGACCGTGGGAGAGATCCTGTCCAAGAGCCTGGTACGGGCCGGGTATTATATCCTGGTTACCCAGAGCTACATGTCCAGAATCCGCGGCGGCCACAATACCTTTTCCATCCAGGTGAGCCCGGATGAGGTCATTGCTTCCCGGGATGAAGTCGACCTTCTCGTGGCCCTGGATGATTTGACCCTCACCCTCCACGGTAAGGAATTGACTCCCCGGGGAAGAATCGTCGCGGATCAGGGGTGCAGTGCGGATGAAAAAGTCTGTCTGAAGGTCCCCTTCGGGCACCTGGCCGCGGATCAATTTTCCAATATCGCCGCTCTGGGAGTCGTCTCTGGCCTCATCGGTTTGAAGGAGGAGATCGTCGGCCGCACCCTGGAGGATTTTTTCGGCAAAAAGGCTCCGGGGGTTGCGGAAGAGAACCGCAAGGTCCTTGGGGACGCCATGGCCTGGACCCTTTCCCAGCCTCCGTTCATGGGGAAACTCCCCCCGGTCCAGATTCCCACCCGGCGGATGATGATGCAGGGCAACGAGGCCATCGCTCTGGGGGCCATCTCCGCCGGCTTGAAATTCTATTCCTTCTACCCCATGACCCCCTCCACATCGATCGGTCAGACCCTCGCCAAGTGGGCCGGGAAAATGGGGCTGGTAGTGGAGCAGGCCGAAGATGAAATCGCGGCCATCAACATGGCCCTGGGGGCTTCTTATGCCGGGGCTCCGAGCATGGTGGGGACCTCGGGGGGCGGGTTCGCTCTCATGGTGGAAGGAGTCAGTCTGGCAGGGATGACTGAAACCCCCATCGTAATTGCGGTGGCCCAGCGTCCGGGGCCGGCCACGGGATTGCCTACACGCACGGAACAAGCCGATCTGCAATTTGTCCTTTACGCCGGGCACGGTGAATTTCCCCGGGCCGTCTTCGCCCCTGGAACCGTGGAGGAGTGTTTCCACCTGACCCGTCGGGCCTTTGCCCTGGCAGAAAAATACCAGGGGCCGGTTTTTGTTCTCACCGACCAATTTTTGTCCGACTCTTACCGGTCCATAGAACCTTTCGAGGTGGAAAATCTTCCTCTTGCAGGACCCTCTTGGAAAGCGGTTCCTGCTTCCCTTCCCTATCGCCGGTTTGCGATCACCGAAAACGGGATTTCTCCCCGCCTCCTTCCGGGCTGGAGCGAGCACCGGGTAGTGGTCGGGAGCGACGAGCACACGGAAGATGGGCACCTCACCGAAGACCTTTCTGTCCGCAGGCAGATGGTGGATAAAAGGCTGAGGAAAATGGAAGGAATCCGGCAGGAGGTCATTCCCCCGGAATTGAAGGGAGATGGGAATCCGGAAATCCTTCTGGTGACCTGGGGGTCCACCAAGGGATCGGTTCTGGAAGCGGCTTCTCATCTGCGCTCCAAGGGAAAGAAAGTGTCCACCCTTTTTTTCCCCCAGGTTTGGCCCCTGGTTCAGGAACAATTCCTGCCTCCCCTCCAAGGCGCCCGCCAGGTCATCTCCGTGGAAGGAAACGCCACAGGGCAGCTGGCCAAGCTGATCCGGCAGGAGTCCGGTTTTGAAATTAAAAAGAAGGTCGGCCGATACGACGGTCTGCCCATCACCCCGGAATACATTCTCCGGGAATTGGGGGAAATTTCTCAACAGCGGTCCAGCAGAATGTAGGGGCGGTTCGCGAACCGCCCTTACGGCGGCACAACCAGAAAACCTCGGTGGGACAATTCAGGAATCCCCCCTGGAAAGAAAGGGAGATAAACCATGGTGACCTTGAAGGATTACGGGGATTACGAGACGACCTGGTGCCCGGGGTGCGGTAATTTTTCTGTATTGAAGGCGGTGAAACAGGCGTTGGTTGCCTGCCGGCTGAGGCCCCAGGATGTTATCTTCGTCTCCGGGATCGGACAGGCGGCGAAGGCGCCCCATTATCTGAATGTAAATCTCTTCGACGGCCTCCACGGCCGTTCTCTGCCCGTTGCCACGGGCGTGAAATTGGCCAATCCCAAGAAAACGGTGATTGTGGAGAGCGGGGACGGCTGTAACTACGGCGAGGGAGGAAACCATTTCCTCGCAGCCCTCCGGCGAAACATCGATGTCACCCTCCTGGTGCATAATAACCAGGTTTACGGACTCACCAAAGGCCAGGCCAGCCCCACCTCCGAGACCGGGTTTGTCACCAAGGTCCAGCCGGAAGGTGTTGCTTCTGCCCCCTTCAATCCGGTGGCCGTTGCCGTTGCCTTGCGGGCCGGGTTTGTGGCCCGGGGTTTTTCGGGAATGGATGATCATCTAGCGCTGATCATCCAGGAAGCCATCGCCCACCGGGGGTTTTCCCTGGTGGATATTCTTCAGCCCTGCGTTTCGTTCAACAAGGTGAACACCTTCAGCTGGTACAAGTCCCGCTGCAAAGAACTGCCCCCCGATTACGACCCCACCAACTGGGAGGCAGCCATGAAAACGGCCGAGGAGTGGGGGAACAACATTCCGGTGGGGATTCTCTACCTGAATAACCGGCCCGCCTTTGAATCTCACTTCCCGGCCCTTAAAGAGGGGCCATTGGTGGGGAAAGGGGTGGACCAGGGATTGCTGGCGAAAATTTTGGACAGCTATCGATAAATGATTCCCCTTCATCGATTAGGGGCTTTATCCAAATTCCTGGAGCTTTTTGCAAATGTTGCCTTTTCCGTCATTCCGGCGTAAGCCGGAATCCAGGTCCGTTTGAAAATCCTGGATTCCGGGTCGCGCTTCGCTTGCCCGGAATGACGGCTTCTGCCTGCTTTCAAGAGTTTTGCTAGAGGCTTCCCGGTTTCCATTTTGCTTTTTTTTCGAAATCGATCTGCGTTGATCTGCGTTCATCTGCGTCCCATAGAATTTATTGGAAAAGGAGAAAAGAATGAAACCATTCGAGATCGCCAAGAACATTTATTGGGTAGGGTCCATCGACTGGAACATTCGCGACTTTCATGGGTATTCCACCTACCAGGGTACAACTTATAACGCCTATTTGATCAAGGATGAAAAAGTCGTTCTCATCGACACGGTGAAGAAGGACTTTTTCCCCGAGTGGATGGATCAAATCCGCCTCCTCATCGACCCGAAGAAGATCGACTATGTAATCAGCAACCACGCGGAACTGGATCATTCCGGCAGCCTGGACTGGTTGATGCACGTGATCGGAAGCGAAAAGCCGGTGTACTGCTCCAAATTGGGAGCCCAGAACCTCGGACGCCATTTCCATGGAGGCCTGAACCTCAAGCCGATGAATGAAGGGGAAGAATTGAAACTTGGCCAGAGAAATGTCACCTTCCTGGAAACTCGCATGCTCCATTGGCCGGACAGCATGTTCACCTACCTTAAAGAAGACCAGATTCTTTTTTCCAGCGATGCCTTCGGCCAGCACTATGCCGGGATGGAGAGGTTCGACGACCAGATCGGGGAAGCGATCATGGACCACGCTAAGAAGTACTTTGCCAACATCCTTCTCCTGTACTCCCCCCTGATCTTGAAGCTGGTGGAGAAGGTCACCCGGATGGGATTACCGATCAAGATGATCTGTCCGGACCATGGAGTCATGTGGCGGAAGGACCCGGGGAAGATCATCCAGGCCTATGTCGAATGGTCGCACCAGAAGCCCCAGAAAAAGGCCCTGGTGATCTACGACAGCATGTGGCACAGCACCCAGGCCATGGCCGAGGCCATCGTGGATGCCCTCGCTCAGGAGAGAGTGGACGCCCGCACGATGCACCTGAGGACCATCCACCGGAGTGACGTGATGACCGAGGTTTTGGATGCCGGGGCCATTCTCGTGGGGTCCCCCACCCTGAACAACGGCCTTTTTCCCACCGTGGCCGACTTCCTTTGCTACATGAAAGGGCTCAAGCCGCTGAACAAGATCGCCGCCGCTTTCGGCTCCTACGGCTGGAGCGGGGAGGCGGTGAAGCTGATCAACCAGGACCTGGAGGCGATGAAGTTCCGAATCGTCGACTCGGGGTTAAACATTCAATATGTCCCCGACAAGAAGGGGTTGGAAGCCTGTCATGCCCTGGGTAAAAAAGTCGCCCAGGCCTTTACTCCATAAACCAGCCAATGCCCTCTGGGGAAATCATGCTTGTCTCAGAGGGGTCCATTGATGGCCTCGAAAATGTCAGAACCCCCTTTCCCCCGTCATTCCGGCGAAAGCCGGAATCCAATTATTCAAAGGGGTGATCAAGTCTCTGGCCTCCGGTTTTCACCGGAGTTACGACTTTTTTCAAGTTCATCTCATTATTTCCCCATGAACAGGGCCTTATACCCCTCCTGGTAAATATAGAACCACTTGGTCCCGGGAGACTCTTCCGGAACCCCCCACAGGATCACCAGATAAACCATGGCCAATAGCACCCCTACGCCGATTAACGGCCCGGGGGTGAATATTTTCATCCCCCGACCTCCTCTCTTCTTAAGTCGCCACCGGCAGATCATCTCACACAGGCTCATGTAGCCCACCTGATAGACCAACAAACCGAAGGGCATGGGACTGAAGGCGTAATAAACCGATTCCCCTGCCGTGAAGTATTCGCTCACCCGAAATATTTCCGTGAAGACCCAGACCAGCAGAACAGCGTAGGAGCCGATGACCCTTTCCCTCAGAGAGGCGCCCCGGAAAAATAGGATTGGATAGATGATGAAGCTGCCGAAGGCGATCAGGACCCCCAGCAGAAGATAGGACCCAAAAGCCGCCGGGCGATAAAGGGCTCCGCTGCCGAACCACTCGAGATGGCCGGTCAAAAAATCCAGTCCTGCCCAGACCCCCAGAGCAATCCCCATCGGCCAGAGAAACCGACTGCCGAAGGTCTTCTTTTCCAAGACCGGAACCGGGTTATTCACCACTCTTCCCCCGGATGTATTCCCGGAGCCTTTCCTGCAATCCGGGAAGAGCCCTTTTCCCCTCGAAAGTTTCGATCATATTGTGCAGGGTACGCGGGTCCTTCTGGATATTGAAGAGCTCCGGTTTCTTTCCACCCCGGTACTCGACGTAGAGAAACTTCTCCGTGCGCACCGCATCATATTCGGGGACTCGATAGGGAAAATCCTTGTAGTATTCCAGGTGAAAGGATTCCCGGAGGGGAAAATCCCGGTTCCCCAGAACGGGCTTAAAACTCCTGCCTTGCATGGACTCGGGCACCGGCACCCCCGCCGCGTCGAGGAGGGTGGGCGCCAAGTCCACATTCAGGACCAGTTGGTCGCACTTCATTCCGGGATTTTTTGATCCTGCCGGATACCTGACGATAAAAGGAATCCGCGTGGCTTCTTCGTAGGGCCATCTCTTATCGATGAACTGCTTTTCACCCCAGAAGATCCCGTTGTCGCCCGAATAAACCACCAGGGTGCGATCGGCGATCCCCAGCCGGTCCAGCTCCGCCAGAATTCTTCCGATCTGATTGTCCATAGCCGTAATCGTCCGGCAATAGTCCCGGTAGAATTGCTCCACGTTCCCGAGCATGCCGTAGTACCAGCTCCCTCTTATCATGCTGACCCAGCTGTGATATCCCGGCGGCAGGTGCCGGCTTATATCGATGTCCTCGTAGAGCTTCCGGAACTCGGGGGACGGCCAGAAGGGCTGATGAACCGCCTTGTGGGCGAGATAGATGCAGAAGGGACCGTCCTTTTCCCGGTTCATGAATTCGATGGCCAAATCGGTTAAGTCCTCGGTGAGGTACTTGCCCTTCCTCTCCTGCACCTTCCCGTCAATGATCAAAGGACAGTCGAAGTAAACCCCCTGCCCTCCTGAAACCGTGAAGGTGACAAACCGGTCCACCGCCTTGCCCAGTATATCCGGCAACCGGCCGGGCATATGCCACTTGCCTATAAAGGCATTTTTGTACCCGGCCTTCTTCAAGAGTTCGAGGAAAGTGATGTTCCGATCATTCCACGGGGTGAGATTATTTTTGACCCCGTGCCGGTGCGGGTACTGCCCGGTAAGAAAACTCGCCCGCGAAGGGCTGCAGAGGGGGGTGGTCACAAAGGCGTTGTTGAAGCGGACTCCCTCTTTGGCCAACCGATCGAGGCTCGGGGTTTGGACGAAGGGATGGCCCATGTTGCCCATGGCGTCCCAGCGGTGATCGTCAGAAAGGATGAAGATGATGTTGGGTCTCTTCTCCGCCCCGAGAACCGACCCGGAAAAGATCAAGGTGAATACGGCAAAAACTAGTGGAATCCAACCGAATCCTCGGTGCTTAATTTGACAATAAATTTTCCATCGAATAGAATTCAATACGAGTTCTGCTCCTCAACTCCGTTTTTTCGGACGGACCTTATTATGTACCCGACCTTGGAATTTGCGGCCATCTCTTTGTCTTTAATCTTCTTCATTGTGGATCCTCTGGGAAATATCCCTGCTTTCCTGGCCATCACCGAAGGAAGGAGCACCGAAGAGAGAAAGCGGACCGCCTTTCGGGCCAGCCTGGTCACCTTTTTGATTCTGCTGGTTTTCGCTTTCGTGGGAGAATGGGTCTTGAAGCTGCTTCGGGTTACGATCAGCTCGGCGGCCTCCCCATCCCTTCTTTTTTCAAAGCTTGGCTAAAGCCGACCGGACCCTCTCCATGCCCTCTTCGATCTCTTCCACAGAGGCACAGTAGGATATCCGAACATATCCTTCCCCTCCGGGGCCAAATGCATCTCCCGGAACGACCGCGACCCTGGCTTTTTGGAACAGGAAATCCGCGAATTGGTTGGAGGTAAGCCCGAATTTCTTGACCGAAGGAAAGACGTAAAAGGCCCCCCGGGGGCGCACGTAGGTTATGCCCATCGCGTCTAGCCGGGACATCAGCTTTCTGCGCCGCCGGTCGAATTCGGCCACCATCTCCCGAACGCAATCCTGGGAGGCAGTCAAGGCCACTTGAGCCCCCACCTGGACAAAGGTATTCGGGCAGCTGACCACATGCTGATGCAACTTCATGGCGTGGGAAATCAACTCGCGAGGAGCGATGAGATAACCGATGCGCCAGCCGTCCATGGCGTAGGTCTTTGAGAAGCTGCCGATGGTCAGCGTCCTCTCCTTCATTCCGGTAGCTTTGGCCAGGGGGAAAAATTCAGCCCCGTCATAGACCATGCCATTGTAAATATCGTCAGCCACCATCAGGATATTATGACGGTTCGCTACTCGGGCGATCGGCTCCAGGTCTTCCCTAAGGAGAACTTGTCCCGTCGGGTTGTGGGGGAAATTAAGGATCACCACTTTCGTTTTCTCGTTGATATACTTTTCCAGGTCCTCGGCCCTCAGTAAGAACTGGTTTTCTTCTTTTAGGGGAATGGGAACGCACTTCGCTCCCCCCACAAAGACATATCCGCCGTAGTAGACATACATGGGTTCTGGGACCAGGACCTCATCGCCCGGGTTCAGAACGGTCATGAGTCCGATAAAAATCGCTTCCGCTGCCCCTGTCGTGACGATGATATCCCCGGGATCCAGCTTCATCTGATGATCTTCTTGAAATCGGCGGCAGATGGCCTCTCGAAGTTCCAGAGTGCCGGCGCTGGCCGTGTAGTGGACCCACCCGTCGGACAGGGCCTTTGCCGCCGCTTCTTTGATATGTCCGGGGGTGTCAAAATCGGGCCTGCCGATCGAAAGATCGGTGATCTTGATTCCCTTTCGTTTGGCCTCTTCCACCCTTCCCATCACTTCTCTTATTTTTGAGAACCCTATACCTTTGATTCTCTCTGACAACCAACGGCTTGACATCTTTTCCTCCTCCTAATTTCTGAAAGCCCGCGAGGGCCTTTCACCGGAGAGAATTTCGCCTCGATGGATTCCCCGGGCCTGAATCATCTTCCGCATGATTCGTCCCGAAGGAGAGGCTTATTTCTTCTTTTCCATACCCCGCAGGGTTCGTTTCAGGATTTTGCCCACCGAGTTTTTGGGAAGCTCCTTCAGGAAGCCGATGGATTTGGGGGATTTGAAACGGGGAATATGCTTCAGGCAGTGATCGAGCAGCTCTTTCTCGGAAGCCTGGAAACCCTGTTTCAGGACTACATAGGCTTTCACTTCTTCCCCGTAAACCGGGTCGGGAATTCCCACCACGGCGGTCTCCAAGACCGCCGGATGCTTGAAGAGAATGTCTTCGATGGCCCCCGGGGAAATGTTTTCCCCGCCGCGGATGATCAGGTCTTTCTTCCGGTCGGTGATAAAGAGTTCCCCATCCGGGTCGAGGTATCCCACGTCTCCGGTGTGCAGCCAGCCGTTGCGCATGGCCTCGCGGGTTGCATCTTCTTTATTGAAATACCCTTTCATCACATTGGGGCCGAGGACGCCCACTTCTCCCGCCTCGCCCTGGGGAAGTTCCCGGTCCTCTTCATCCAGGATTCTGATCTGCACCTTGTCCACCGCCGGTCCCACGCACCCGGGTTTTCTCGGTCGGCCCACTCTCTGGCGGGAGACCGTGGGGGAACATTCGGTCAGGCCGTACCCCTGGTAAAAGGGCTTCCCCCATTTGGCCTCCACCGCTATTTGGGTCTCGGCACTCAACGGCGCCCCCCCGCTGAGAAATTGGCGGATGGACTCCATGCTGTGAACCGCGGGGTCAAAGGTATCCATCAACCGGATGTACATGGTGGGCACGCCCACGAATTCGGTCACTCGATTCTGGGTGATGCTGCGAAGGGCCAGCTGGGGATCGAACCATTTGTGGAGGATCATCCTTGCCCCGGACAGGTTGCACTCGTTGACCATGAGGAGGCCGAAGATATGGTTCAGGGGCAGGGGAATCAACATCGTGTCGGTGTGCCGTGTGGGAATGGCGATAGCCCCCGCTTCCACGTTGGAGCTCAGGTTGCCGTGGCTCAGCATGACCCCTTTGGGGGAGCCCGTAGTCCCCGAGGTGTACATCAGGACCGCCAGGTCATCCTCCCGGACCGGGAGCATGGGGAATTCATCGGGGTATTTCTCCAGAATCTCCTCCAAGGAGAGGCCCCGGGAAACTGGCCCGCCGGGATTGGTCACGATGAAATTGCGGACCCCGCCGAGGCCCTGACGCGCTTCTTCGATCTTGGGAACCAGGCTCTCTTCGGTGATGATGGTATTCGCCCGGGAGTCTTCCAAAATGTAACGGACCTCGGGGGCGGTGAGGGCAAAGATGACCGGGAGGAAAACCGCCCCCATTTTGAAGATCGCCGTGAAGACTACCGGAACCGAGGGCCCGTTGGGAAGGACGACCGCCACTACGTCCCCGGGCTTTACACCCAAGTCTTTCAGCCCATTGGCCAGGGCGTTGGCTTTGTTCTGGATCTGGAGGTTGGTGAACTCCACCCGGAGCTTTTCTTCTTCATAGATAAAAGAAACATATTCTCCGTATTTCGTGATTCCTTCCATCCCGTACCGGGCGTAGTTTTTCTCCATCTCTCCTTCTCCTACCCTTTTTCCTGACGCTCCACGATCTCTCCCCGGTCCATGCGGTAAATGGCATTGGCGATGTCCGGAACGTAGGACATATCTGAGGCCGTGGTCAGAGTCGTGATCCCTTTCGCCCGAAGTTCGCTGATCCCCTCCGCCACCCTTTTGCGGATCACCGGGGCCAGCCCTTCCAGGGGCTCGTCCAGAAGAAGGCACCGCGGCTCCAGGGCCAGGGTCCGGGCAATGGCCAGCATGCTCTGTTCCCCCCCGCTGAGGTGGATCCCTTTGGAGTGGGAAAGGTCCTTCAGCTTGGGGAAAAAAGTGTAGGCCTGCTGGAGAATTTTCTCCGGGTCTTTTTTCCTGCGCCACGTCCCGAGGAGAATGTTTTCCACCACAGAAAAGTCAGGGTAGATCCGCCGGTCTTCCGGAACGTACCCAAGGCCCATATGGGCCAGCTTATGGGCCGGCCGGTTGGTAATGTCCTGGTCCAGGAAGGTGATCTTTCCGGAGGCGACGGGCAGAAGGCCCATGATGGACTTCAGCAGAGTCGTCTTCCCTGCTCCATTTGGACCCACGATGCAGGTGATCCCCGGCTTCACCCTCAGAGAGACCTTCCGCAGAGCGTGCACCGGCCCACGGAAGGTATTCACCTCCTTACACTCGATCACCGGATCGAATAAAGAAATGGAGCCTTTTTCGGAAATCATTTTTTGATCATCTTTCATCGCGAAAGAGCCGGCGCCCGTGGGGTGTTTTCCCATCAGGTTTTTCCCGAAGCCAGAATCCCCAGCAGCACTTCCCGGACTTTCGGGTTCTCCATGACCTCCTTCGGCACTCCCTGAGCGAAAATCTTCCCCTGGTCCATGACGATCATCCGCTGCGAATAACGCAGGACGATCTCCATGTCATGCTCCACGATGACCGTGGTGGTGTTACTCTTTTCGATGTTGGGCATAATCGTGTCCATCACCTTGGCTTTCTCCGCTGTGCTGACCCCGGATGTGGGTTCGTCCAGGAGCAGGAGCTTCGGCCGGTACGCGAAAGCCATGGCGGCGTCCAGAAGTTTTCTCTGACCATGGGGGAGGAGGTTGGCCGGGAAATCCTCAGGGACGTTGAACATCTTGAGGATCTCCTGGGCTTCCTTTCGGATTTCGGTAAACTTCTCCATGACCGGGAAAAAAACCACGGTCTTCTTCCTCCGGGCCAGGAGGACCAGGCCGACCGCTTCCATGGCGGTCAGGTTTTCGAAAAGCGCCGGAATTTGAAAAGAATAAACGATTCCCCGGTTCACCCGCTGCACGAGGCTCACCCGGCTGATGTCCTCTCCCAGGAAGAAAACCTGGCCCCGGTCCAGCTCATGCCCCCCGTTCAGGAGCTTCAACAGGGTGGTCTTTCCCGCCCCGTTGGGGCCTACGATGGATAAGACCTCTCCGGGGGAAATGGAAAGGTCCACTCCGTCCACCGCGTGGACCTCCCCGAAGTGCTTGAACACGCCGGCCGTATTCAGGATCGGAGCCGCTGCAGGGCTTTGGCCGCCCATAGTTGTATTCCCCCCAAAACTCCCCCCGGAAGAAACACGACCAGGAGAATAATCGCCCCCCCCAGAAAGAACTGCCAGAAGAAAAGAGGTTTGAGCCAGGCCTGCAGGAATACGAAGACGATGGCTCCCACGGCCGGCCCCAGAAAAGTCGTGTGCCCCCCCAGGAGAACCATGAAGACGATGGTGATCGAGGTGAAGACCTGGAAGGACTCCGGCACGGCATGCCCGGTTAGGGAGACCATCAAGACCCCCGCGATCCCGGTGAAGGCCCCGGAGATGATGAAGGCGATCAGGCGATATTTCATGACCAGAAGGCCCAAATATTCAACCCGCTGGGCATTATCCCGTACCGCCTGAATAGCCTTGCCGAAGGGAGAATTACAGATCACCCAGATGGCCAGGGCGCACAAAAGAAACAGGGAAAAAACAAAATAATAAAAATCCACCGATCCCTTGAAAACGTAGCCGAAAAGGGTTGGAATTTTAACCCGGATTCCGTCCGTTCCCCCAGTAAACCCATAAAATTTGGAGCACAGGACAAAGAGCAATTCTCCAAAAGCCAGGGTCACCATGGCAAAATAGATCTCAATCTGCCGGGTGCAAAAACAGCCCACCAGCGCAGCCAGACCGGCCGAGATGAGAATACTCAAGGGAAGGAGAACCTCAAAAGAATGGATTCCCACGTATTTCATCATTAAAGCCACGGTATAGGCCCCGGCCCCAATGAACATCCCATGGCCAAAGGACATGAGCCCCGTATACCCCAACAGCAGGTTAAGGGCCAGAGCCGCAATGGCCATGATGAGGCCGTAGGAGAGAAGATAAACGACAAAACTCGGAAAATAGATCGGCCCGGTGATCAGAATCAGGAGAACGACGATCAAGGCCGTCCGATAAAACCGTTGCAGCATAAAAGAATCCCTTTTTCCTCACTTGCGGGGCTGGGCCCCGAAAAGTCCACTGGGCTTAACGGTCAGGATCACGGCCATGATGATAAAGATGAGCGCCAGTTCAATCTCCGGAAAGAACTGAATGCCGATCGAGTTGACCATACCAATGATGAAGGCGGCGATCAGAGCGCCGTTGACACTGCCTAAGCCGGCCAGAGCAATGACTACGAAACCCAGGATGAGATACTCATTTCCCACCCCGGGCCATCCACCGGTCACCGGGAGCATCAATCCTCCGGCCAAACCGGCAATGGCCGAACCGAATAAAAAGGTCAAGGCCTTGACCATGCCCACATTTACGCCCATCGCTTTGGTCATCTCTTCATCATGGGCCGTAGCCCGAATGACCCTCCCGATATCGGTTTTGCGAAATAGGACCTGCAGAAAAATGGCCACACCTAACGTAATCAGAATGATCAGCAAGTTGTAAAGAGGATAAACCACGCCGCCCATATTCAACGTGGCGGAAGTGAGCGGCCCGACGCCGATGGAATAACCTCCCCACGTAAACCGGATCAGATCATCGACCATATATACGACTCCCGCCGTAACCAGAATCTGGAAGACAGGGTCCCGGTGGTAGATAAGCTTGAGCAGCCCTCGCTCAAAGGCTAAGCCAAGAAGGCCGACGAAAGCGGCGGAGATGAGGGGAGCCGTCCAGAGCAAAAAGGAATATTCCGGGGGGAGAGCCTTGATGATGGCATAGGTAAAATAGATGCCCAGGATGTAGGCGCCGGCGTGGGCAAAATTAACGATGCGCAGGACCCCGAAGATGATCTGCAGGCCGGCAGACATGAGAAAAAGAATCCCGGCATAAAAGATTCCATTCAGCAAAATATTGATGACTAATTCCAACAAAGCCTTCCTCTCCTTGATAGAATCTATCCATCATCTCCGACGACTCTTTAGGAGGGTGCATCCTGATTGCAAGAAGAAGACAAGGGGGAAAGGATGTTTCCCACCCCCGCAGGAAAGGAGCGGGGGCGGGAAGGAAGATGATGAATCACAGGGTATCGATCCACTTCATGGGGTCCATGCCCACCGGGGCGGAGATTTCCTCTATGGGCATATGGATCATTTTGTCTATGCCGTAAGAGTAGGGAGGCTGAAGTTTGTACAACCCTCCCCATTTGGGAGAAATTCCTTTGCCATCTTCTCGGTATACGTGCCATCCATAAGGAGCCGCAACAGCCAGTCCTCTGAAAGCCGCAGCGATCTGATCGCTGTTGGGCCATGTGCCGGTGATGGAGGCCGCCTTTTCAATGGCCGCGCCCAGGCTGTAAAAGGCCGCGGCGCTGAAGGATGCAGCCATGGGTGGGGTGTTTTTATATTTATTGTAGTATAGATCAAAATCACTTTTATTGAGGGGCCATCTTTTCGGGTCCGGAGCGCCAGGAAGACCTTCAACCGGGAAGAGAGGATGACCGATCATTTCCTTGGGCAGCGGCCGCTTTTCCGTGGAGTAGAATTCGCCGTGGTCTCCTAACACCTTGGCTTTGCTCATAACCCCTTTCTGAATGCACTGATCGGAGAAGCGAGTAGCGTCGCCAGCCCAGAAGCTGTTGAAGACGACCGTCGGTTTGGCGGCCAGAATCTTGGTGATGTGCGGGGAAAAGTCCGGGGTGAAAAGCTTAGGCCACAACTCCACCACGGTCTCAGCCTTGGGGTCGAGCTTTTTGAGACCGCGGGTGAAGATGTCATGAATCTCGTGGCCGTAGGCGTAATCGGGGTGGATGTGCGCCACCTTCGCCCCCGGGAAAAACTTGGCTACTTCTATGGCTGCGGAGAAAGCCTGAGTAACCGTATCGTTGACCGATTTGAAAACATATTTGCGAAATTTCGTGGGATCATTTTCATTCTGCCAGGTCACCTTATGCGTCCGGGCCAAGCAGTTGATGAATATCGTCTTCGCCTCTTCGGCAATGGGGGCCCCGGCCAAGGCACTGGCACTGGAGGCACAGCCCAGAATAGCGTCCACCTTATCCTGTTTAGTGAGTTTTTTAAAAGTCTCCACCACAGTCGCTACGGGCCCTTCATCGTACTTGGAGAGCTCGATCTTTCTTCCCAATATACCTCCCTTGCTGTTCCAAAG
>Ga0326726_10001068_pt1 | contig 25228 bp, 25 predicted proteins | sample MHFenrmetagenome_2_FD_207603 | JGI IMG/M metagenome (GOLD analysis project Ga0326726, IMG submission 207603) | Lab enriched peat soil microbial communities from Michigan Hollow, Ithaca, NY, United States - MHF15MN | ecosystem: Environmental > Terrestrial > Soil > Wetlands > Peat | place: USA... | reverse complement strand
GGGGGGGGGGCGCCCCCCCACGACTCTTCATCCACAGAACGCCCAGCACCGCGACGCCCAGGACCGCCAGGACCCAGAGAAGGGGCGACCCCGTTCGCTGCGCGGGACGCTCCATGATCCCCACTCCCGTGTCCGAGTCGAGCGGCCGGTCAAAACCGCTGCCCGCCTCAGGCCGAGGCTCGTCGAATCCGCCGGTGTCGGCCGCGACCGGCTCGCCCTGGAGCGCCGCCGTCTCGAGGTCCGCCTCGCGAGGAGGGCGCCCCGAGAACGGCACGTCCAGCATCGGCGCGTCCTTCGGGCGCACGTCCCTCCCGAAGTCCTCGCCAAGCTCCCACTCCCGCTGCTCCTGGCCGGCCTCGACCGATTCCTGCGGAGGGATCTCGGGCTCCGGAGTTCCGGCCTCCTCGACCGGCTCCTCGGATTCGACCCGTTCGTCGGCTCCTCCTTCTTCCTCCTCGACCTCCTCTTCCTGCGCGTCCGCCTCGGCCTCGTCCGCCTCCTCGGGCTCGGCCTCCGCCTCGGCTTCGGGTTCGGCCGAGTCCGGCTCCTCGACCGGTACCGTGGACGGAGCCAGCGCCCGTCCCTCGGAGGCGCCCGGCGCGAACGCCGGATGGACGAGGCCGAGAGTGACGAGGGCCGCAAGGAGCTTCTCGACGGCAAACGCCTCGGCGGGCGCCTCGCTCGCGATCTCCTCCGCGCTGGCGGTTCCGTCGATCAGGCGAACCACGGACTCGGCATCCGCGGTCAACCCGAACGTCGAGAATTCGGCATCGAAGTGGGACGCACGCGCCAGGGGCACGTCCGCGCCCCCGAGGTGCTTGAGGACGAGGCTTCGGTCGCGCGACCGCAGGAAGAGCTCGAGAACCAGGCGCGGAATCGGGAGGCGGGGCTCCGTCGACTCCCTCCCCGCCTCGGTGGTCCGAAAGTAGAAATACTCGCCCTCGAGCCAGGTCAACAAATCGGAGAGAATCTCGACCGCGCGGATCTTCTCGCCCCACCGGTACTCCCTGCGCGTGAGCACGCCGGCCTGCAGCGCGAGCAGGGCGCGGTCGGCCCCTTCCGGGGAGGCGAGGCGCTCGAGGGTCCGCGTGTCGAGCTTGCCGGCGCGCACGAGGATCGCCGCGGTTTCGAATCGGGAATCCGACGACGAGCTCGCGACGATCTCGCCGGCCGTGATCTCGAACCCCGCCGTGGCCCCCGAGCGGGAGAACTGCAGCGACCCGCTCGCGCTCTCGCGCCACAGGGCGACGAGGCACGCCAGCAGGTCCACGCTTCGGATGTCGCCCTCGTGCTCGAAAACTGTCCTCATGCACCCACCAATTCTTCGTGTGACCCGAGGTAATCGGCCACGGCCCGGGCCGTCGTGGGCCCGACCGCGGCGACGATCTCCTGCGGATCGGCCCCCCTGAGCCCCTTCACCGACCCGAACCGACGCAGCAGCAGGCGCGCGCGGATGGGGCCGACCCCGGGGATCTCGGTCAATCCGGTCTGTCGCATGCGCTTGCCGCGCCGCTGCCGGTGCTTCGTGATCGCGAAGCGATGCGCCTCGTCGCGGACGCGCTGGACGAGCTGGAGGGCGGGGTCCTTGCGGGAGAGGCGAATCGGATCGGGCCGGCCCGCAACCCAGATCTCCTCGTCCCGCTTGGCCAGGCCGACCGCCGGCAGGTCGAGGCCCAGCCGGTCGAGGGCCGTCAGGGCGGCCTGGAGCTGCCCGCGCCCGCCGTCGACGAGAACGAGGTCGGGCATCGCCGCGCCTTCGGCCTTCAACCGCCGGTATCTCCGGTCCACCGCCTCGGCCATGCTGCGAAAGTCGTCCGGCTCGAGCAGGTCCTGCGACGTGATGTTGAAGAGGCGGTAGTCCGCCTTCCGGGGCTTGCCCTCCTCGAAAACGACGAGCGAGGCAACGCTGTCGGTTCCCTGCGTGTGCGAGATGTCGAAGGCTTCGATGCGGGCCGGCGGGATCGCCAGGCCGATCGCCCGGGCCAGCCGCTCCACCGCCACGGCCTCGTCGCCGCCCGGACCTCGGAAGCGGACCCGGTGCCGCTCGCGGGCGTTGACCTCGGCCATGCGCACCCGTTCGGCCGAGGGCCCGCGCTGCGGCGCGCGGACGGCGACCTTCGCCCCGCGGCGCGCCGCGATGTAGTCCTCGACGAGGCCTGCGCCGGCGAGGGCGACGGGCAGGTGGACCTCGCTCGGGAGAAAGGGATTGGCGTCGTAGAACTGGGGCAGGAACGCCTCGAGGAACGCGGCCGGGTCGAGCTCCTGCGCCTTCTCGAAGAAGAAGTCCCTCCGGTCCTGCAGGGCGCCGCCCCGCACGACGAGAACGCAGATCGCGACATCCTGTCCCGACTCGAAGAAGCCGAAGACGTCCACGTTCTCGCCCTTCATCGACTGAACGACCTGCCGCTCTGCCACGTCGCGGACGGTGCGCAGCGCGTCGCGGTAGGCGGCGGCCATCTCGAAATTCTCCTCGGCCGACGCGGCCTGCATCTTTTCGGTCAGGCTCGCCTCGAGCTCGCGGTTGCGGCCCTCGAGAAAGAGCACCACGTCGGCCACCGCGTCTCGATAGGCCTCCTTCGTCGTCAGCCCGGCCACGCAGGGGCCGAGGCAGGCGTGGAGGTCGTAGTAGAGGCAGGGCCGCGGCAGCTTGCCGTCTATCTCCAGGGTGCACGTCCGAATCTGGAAGTGCCGGGTGATCATCCGCATGATCCGGCGCGCCAGGCCGCCCCAGAACGGGCCGTAGTAGGAGTGGCCGTCCTCCTGCACGCGCCGGGTCACGAGCGCCCGCGGCCAGGCCTCCCCCGTCGTGATCTTGATGTAGGGATAGGTCTTGTCGTCGCGGAGGCAGACGTTGTACCGGGGGCGATGCTTCTTGATGAGGGTGTTTTCGAGCAGGAGCGCTTCCAGCTCCGTTCGCGTCGAGATCGTCTCCACCTCCCGGTGCAGGCGGCGGAGGGCCTCTTCCTTGGCGCCCCCGGCGGCCGGGTTGAAGTAGGAGGCGACCCGCTTCCGGAGCGACAGGGCCTTCCCGACGTAGAGGATCTTTCCCCTGTCGCCGCGGAAGAGATAGACACCCGGGGAATCCGGCAGATTCTCCGGTCCGCGGCGAGACTCGACCACGACGTCAGTGTAACCCGACTCGCGGTGGGAGAGCGACGCGTCGGAAGCCCGGGCCGACGCAGTCGGGCCGGGTTCCGAGAAAGAGCCGGCGCGCGCGAGGAGCCCGAAGGCGGCAGTATGATGCCGCCATGCCGATGTACGAGTGCCCGTACTGCTACACCCCGGTGGAGCCCGGCACTCCGGTCTGCCCGAAATGCAATCGCGAGCTCGAACGCTGGCAGACGGGCTTCTACACGCGCCAGCGTCCGTTGCCCACGCGCTCGCGCACGGCGGTGTGGGCCGCGGCGCTCGCGGCGCTCCTGCTCGTTCTCGCCGGACTCGCGCGCGCCTGCCACTGGGTATGAGGCGCGCGGCCCTGTCCGCCGCGGTCGGTCTGGCGGCGTTTTCCGCGGCGGCCTCGGCGCAGCTCGTCCCGCTCGCGCGCTGCCAGACGGCGTTCCCCTGCTCGATTCCGTACGGCCTCCGGCCCGCCGACGCCGTGTCGAATCTCCCGGACGCCCGTCTGGGCAACAGTCTCGTCGGGATCGAAACGGGCCTCGACGGATTCAAGCCGCGCCTGGCGGTGTCTCCGGTCTCCGAGGATCCGTCCGAGAGCGCCGCGCGCCTTTTCGTGAAGCACAATCCGCTGAAGGTGAGGACGCCAACGCCCGCGCCCACGCCGGCGCCCGCGGCTAAAGCCGCCCCGCCGGCTAAGCCCTGAAGATTTCGAGCTCGCGCAGTCCCCGGATCTCGTCCCGGAGCGCGGCGGCTTTCTCGAAGTCGAGCTCCTTGGCCGCCGCCTTCATCTGTTTCTCGAGGTCGGCGATGCGCCGGCGCAACGAGTCGGCGTCCGGCAGGTCGGGCCGCGAAACGGAAGGCGCCTCGTAGTAATCGAGGTTGGACATGCGGACGAGCGGCGAATTGACCTGCTTGACGATCGATGCCGGGACGATCCCGTGTTCGCGGTTGTACGCCTCCTGGATCTCCCGGCGCCGCAGGGTCTCGCCCATCGCGCGGCGCATGGAGTCCGTGACGGCGTCCGCGTAGAAGAGGACCCTGCCCCTCAGATTGCGCGCGGCCCGCCCCGCCGTCTGGATGAGCGAGGTCTCGCTTCTCAGGAACCCCTCCTTGTCGGCGTCGAGGATCGCGACGACCGCGACCTCGGGCAGGTCGAGCCCCTCGCGCAGCAGGTTGATCCCGATCAGGCAGTCGAAGACGCCGCGCCGGAAGTCCGACAGGATGCTCACCCGCTCCATGACCTCGATGTCGGAGTGCAGGTACCGGCACCGCACCCCCACCTCGGTGAAGTAGTTCGTCAGCTCCTCGGCCATGCGCTTGGTCAGGGTCGTGACGAGAACGCGGTCGCCGGCCGCGGCCTCGGCGCGCACGACCGCCAGCAGGTCGTCCACCTGGCCCTTGACCGGGCGCACCTCGATCGCGGGGTCCACGAGGCCCGTCGGCCGGATCACCTGCTCGACGATCTCGCCGCCCGCGCGCTCGAGCTCTTCCGGCGCCGGCGTGGCGCTGACCGCGATGACCTGGTTCAGCCGCTGGCGGAACTCGGCGTACGTCAGCGGCCGGTTGTCGAGGGCGGACGGGAGCCGGAACCCGTAGTCGACCAGCACCTGCTTGCGGGATCGGTCGCCGTGGTACATCCCGCGCACCTGCGGCAGCGTCACGTGGGATTCGTCCACGACGAGCAGGAAGTCCTTCGGGAAGTAGTCGAGCAGCGTCGGCGGCGGCTCGCCCTCGCCGCGGCCCGAGAGGTGCCTCGAGTAGTTCTCGATCCCGTTGCAGTAGCCGAGCTCCTTGATCATCTCGAGGTCGAACATCGTGCGCTGGTGGAGGCGCTGGGCCTCGAGGAGCTTGCCCGCCTTCGTCAGCTCGGCCAGGCGCGCGTCGAGCTCGATCCGGATCGTCCCGATCGCGCGCTCGAGCGTCTCGCGGGGCGTCGCGTAGAAGGTGCGCGGGTACAGAGCGAGGCGGTCCACGCGCTGGAGGGCCGTGCCCCGGATGGGGTCCGTCTTCGTGATCTTCTCGATCTCGTCACCGAAGAACTCGACGCGCACGGCCGTGTCCTCGTAGGCCGGCTGGATCTCGAGGACGTCGCCGCGCACGCGGAAATTGCCCCGGCCGAGATCCAGATTCGTCCGCTCGTACTGCATCTCGACCAGGCGGGCGAGCAGCGCGGGCATACCCTGCGAGTCGCCGACCTCGAGGTACGCCAGCATGTCGTAGTACGAGTCGGGCGCGCCAAGCCCGTAGATGCACGACACGGACGCGACCACGATGACGTCCCGCCGCTCGAAGAGAGCCTTCGAGGCCGCCAGGCGCAGCTTGTCGATCTCTTCGTTGCGGGAGGTCTCCTTCTCGATGTAGGTGTCGCTCTGCGGGATGTAGGCCTCGGGCTGGTAGTAGTCGTAGTACGAGACGAAGTACTCGACCGAGTTCTCGGGAAAGAAGCTCCGGAACTCCTGGTAGAGCTGGGCGGCGAGCGTCTTGTTGTGTGACAGCACGAGCGTCGGGCGGTTGACCGCCTCGACGACCTTCGCGATCGTGAAGGTCTTGCCGGAGCCGGTGACGCCGAGCAGCACCTGGTCCGAGCGCCCGGCCTCGAGCCCCTCGACCAGTTTCGCGATGGCGCCGACCTGGTCCCCCTGGGGTGTGAAATCGGTGACGAGTCTGAATGTCCCGCCGGCTTTCGCCTGGGCCTCGAGGTAGCTCGGCGGCTTGCCGGAGGAGGGGGTGGACCGGGGTTCGGAGACGCGCGCCATCGGGTGAAGGGCCGCTTATAGCATAAGCGGCGCGAATGCCTCACAATCGCTCCGTGAAAGGCTTCGCGCGCGCGGCCGCCCTCGTCCTGCCCCTCGGGATCGTCGCCTATCTCGGCTCGGTCGTCGGGTCCTTCGCCACGAACTTCATCCGCGTCCCGCGGGTTTCGGAACTCGCGACGTACCGCCCCGACATCGTCACCCAGATCGCCGCGCGCGACGGCTCGACGATCGCCCGCTACGCCATCGAGCGCCGCACGCTCGTCTCGCGGGCCGACATTCCGGCGGTCCTGACCCACGCCCTCATCGCCACGGAGGACAAGAACTTCTTCCGCCACGGTGGCGTCGACGTGCGCCGCACGTTCTCCGCCCTCGTCGCCAACATGCGCCAGGGCGGGTACGCGCAGGGCGGCTCGACGCTGACGCAGCAGCTGGCGCGCGCGATCTTCCTTTCCCCGCGCAAGACCCTGTCGCGCAAGGTCAACGAGGCCCTGGTCTCGTTCGAGATCGAGCGCCGGTACTCGAAAGACCAGATTCTGACGATGTACGCCAACGAGATCTACCTCGGCCACGGCAACTACGGCATCGAAGCCGCCAGCCGCTACTACTTCGGCAAGAGCGTCCGGGACATCTCGCTCGCCGAAGCGGCGCTGCTGGCCGGGATCGTCCAGCGGCCCGAGGACCAGTCGCCCTTCCGGAATCCCGCGCTCGCCAGGGCGCGGCGCGCGACCGCGCTGCGGCGAATGCGGGCGGAGGGCTACATCACCGACGCCGAGCAGCGGGCCGCCGAGGAGGAGCCCCTGCCCGCGGCGCCGTCGCTGCCCGAGTCGATCGTCGGTCCGTACTTCTGCGAGGACATCCGCCAGTACCTCGAGAAGGCGTACGGCGAGAAGGACCTCTACCGGCGGGGACTGCGCGTCGAGTCGACCCTCGACCCGGAGCTGCAGGCCTGGTCCGAGGAGGCGCTCGGCTGGGGCCTGCGGCAGGTCTCCCGGCGCCACGGCTTTCACAAGCCGCGAAACCTCATCGAAAGCGGCTACAAGTCGCTCGAGGCCTACGTCGATCCGTCGTGGGAAACCGTCAGGGTCGAGGAGGGCGCGGCGCCCCGCGCCGTCGTGATGAAGACGGCCGCCTCGGGCGCCGAGGTGCGGATCGGAAAGACGACCCTGCCGCTGCCCAACGCCTCCGTCGCCTGGACGGGCGCCTCCGCGGCCTCGAAGATCCTGAAACCGGGCGACCTCGTGATCGTCACTCTCCAGAAGGGCAAGGACGGCAGCCTCTTCGCGGCCCTCGACCAGGAGCCGAGGGAACAGGGCGCCGTGCTCATCGTCGAAAACGCCAGCGGCGCCGTGCGGGCCATGATCGGCGGCTCGGACTGGACGCAGTCGAAGTTCAACCGGGCGACTCAGGCCGTGCGCCAGGCCGGCTCCGCCTTCAAGCCCTTCGTCTACCTGACGGCTCTCGAGCAGGGCTACACCGGCGCGGACACGGTTTTCGACGGGCCCCTCTCGATCACGATCGACCCGCGGCAGCCCCCGTATCGCCCGAGCAACTACGACAGCAAGTTCCACGGGATCGTCACCTTCCGCAAGGCGCTCGAGCACTCCTACAACATCCCGGCGATCCGCGTGGCCGAGATGGTGGGGTTGTCGCGCGTGATCGAAACGGCGCACCGCCTCGGCGTCCGGCAGAACCTCGACCCGTACCCGTCGCTCGCGCTCGGCGCCTTCGAGGTCACCCTCTACGAGCTCGTGTCGGCGTACATGGTGTTCGCGAACCAGGGGATGGCCTTCTCCCCCTACCTGATCGAGCGCGTCACGGACTCCAACGGCGACGTCCTCGAGCAGACGCACCCCGACCCCCGCGAGGTCGAGAGCCCGCAGGCGTCCTTCCAGCTCCTGCAGATCCTGCGCGGCGTCACGCAGCGGGGCACGGCGGCGCCGGCCGTGGCCCGGGCGAACCTGAAGCTGAACATCGCGGGAAAGACCGGCACCACGAACGACTTCACCGACGCCTGGTTCGTCGGCATGACGCCCCGGTACACCATCGGCGTCTGGGTCGGCAACGACCAGAAGACCCAGTCCATCGGCAAGGGCGCCGAAGGCGCGAAGATCGCCCTCCCGATCTGGATTCGCATCCTCGAGAAGATGAGGGACCACGGCCGCATCGACCCGCAGGAAGACTTCGACGTGCCCCCGAACATCGTGCTCACGCCGGTCGATTACGAAACGGGGTTGAAGGCGACGGCGGACACTCCCCTGCCGGTCCTCGAGGCGTTCGTCAGCGGCTCCCAGCCCACGGAAGAGTGGACCGCCCGCTCACAGGAAATCGCCAGGCTGCCGTGGTCGCTCCAGCAGCCCTTCTACGTCCCGAAGAAAGGCGAGCTGCCGGCGGAGGGCCCCCTGCCGCCCTCCAACCCCGAGCCCCGGACTCCCTGAAGGGACGCCCTCAGGCGACGGGAGCGTTGGCGGGCTGAACGTCGACGGTCAGTGTCGCCACGACGTCGCGGTGCAGCCGGACGTGCACGGTGTGGGCCCCGAGGCGCCGGATCGGCTCGGCGAGCTCGATGCGGCGGCGGTCCACCGCGATGTCCCTGGCGGCGAGCGCGTCGGCGATCTCGGTCGCCGTCACGGACCCGTAGAGGTGGCCTTCCTCGCCGGCCTTCTTGGAGATCGTGACCGTGATGCCCTCGACCTTGGACGCCGCCTCGGCCGCGACCGCCTTCTGGCCGAGCATCTTCTCGTCGTACTTCTTCTTCTCTTCGGACAGGCGGCGCACGTTCGCGTCGGTCGCCTCGTAGGCGAACCCCTGCGGAAGGAGGAAATTGCGAGCGTAGCCGGGCTTGACGCTCACGGTGTCGCCCCGGTGCCCGAGCCCGCGGACGTCGTCGGCCAGAATGACTTTCATGACTTCTTGATTACTCCCTCGCCCCGTCGGCGAAAATCCGCGTACCAGTCGAAGAGCCCCAACAGCGCCACCCCGCAGTTGATCGGAAAGTAGGAGGCCGCCAGAGCGTAGAGACCGACCCGGAGAATCCTGGCCCGGAACCACTTCCGGAAGAAGTGGCAGATAATAGAGAGGCCGGCCACAAAATACAAGGCCAGAAGCGGCAGGAGGAGGTTGCCGGCCAGCCGCCGTCCCTCTCCCGACAGGAGCCCGAAGGCCGCCCCGGCGCCCACGAAAATCGCCGCCCCGGCCGCCGGAATCCGGAGCGCGTCGAAACGCGCCGCGTCGGCCGTGGCCCCCGGCCGGGCCGCGAGGGCCCCGAGGTAGAAGGCCACCGCGCTTCCGAAAACCCACAGGACCGCGAACATCCCCCAGATGGCCGCGCGCGCGAATTCTCGGGCCGCCTCGTACATCTCCCGGATGCGCGCCACCGCCGCCGCGTCGGCCCCCGACCGCGCATAGGCCTCCACGGCGCCGGGAATGAACTGGTCGAACGTCGCGGCAACCTGGGACGAGACGGAGACGCCGGCCCCGGTGGCGGAGGCCGTGTAAGCGGCCGCGATCAACGCGCACCCGGCCAGGCACAGGCCGACGTAACACCGGGAGGGCTCCACGCCCGCGCGCAGGAAGCCGACCGACGCCGTCGGGAGCGCCGTCACGCCGGCGGCCAGAAGAGCCAGCGCGAGACCCGCCCCCACCCCGCCCCCCGCCCAGCCGAGGCCTAGCACGACCGCCGCCGTCAGGGCGCAGGCGGTCATGCCGGCGACGAGGCCCTGCCGGTGCGCCAGCCTCACCGGCGGCACCGCGGCCAGCGGCACCCCCAGGATTCCGACGATCGGCACCAGGAACACCGCCGAGAAGGCGGCCGAAGCCGCCAGCGCCGCCAGCGGGAGCTCGTACCGCCCGAGCGGCGACGGCAGCCGTTCCGTCCCCGTCTCCGGAGAGGTCATCCCCTCCAGTCAGTCCGTCGCGTACGGAAGAAGCGCGATCGAACGCGCGCGCTTGATGGCCGTCTGGAGCTTGCGCTGGTGCAGAGCGCAGGTCCCCGAGATTCGCCGCGGAAGGATCTTGCCCCGCTCCGGGATGAAGCCCTGGAGCATCTTGATGTCCTTCCAGTCGATGTACTCGATCTTCTCCGCGCAGAACTTGCAGACCTTCCGGCGGCGAACGAAGAACTTCTTGCGCGGGCCCGCCTTGCCGTCGCGGCCAGCCGCCGCGCCGCGGGCTCCCGTCGGGCGCCCCGAGCCTCCACCCATCCTCATGACTCGCTCCTTTCGGGCGCGGCTGCGGGCGCCGCCTCGGCCGGCGCAACGGCCGCCGGCGGACGGGGCGGCCGCTTCGCGGCCTTGATCCGCAGGCGCTCGGCCATCTTGACGCTGCGCTTCAGGTCCTCGTCCACCCGGACGGCGAGGTGGCGCAGCACCTGGTCGGACAGGCCCATGCGGCGCTCCGCCTCGGCGACGGCGGCCGGGGCCGACTCGACCTGCCAGTAGTGGTAGTGGGCTTCGCGCTTGCGCAGGATCGGGAAGGCGAGCCGGCGTTTGCCCCACGGCTCTTCCTTCACGACGGTCGCCCCGCCGTCGGTCAGGATCTTCTTGTATTCGGCCGCGACCTTCGTCGCGTCCTCGTCGTTCAGGTCGGGCGTGACCAGGACGACGATGTCATAGAGCCTCATCGCTCCTCCTCATGGATGTCAATCCGGGTCGAGGTTGCCCGGAGAGGAAGGTAAATAATTCGCTCGCCGCATCGCGGCGTCGATTCCTTGCGTCAACCAGAGACGGAGGGCCTCGACGGCCCGACCAATGCTCTCTTCGTACTGCTCGCGCTCGGCCTTCGCGAAGGGCTCGAGGACGTAGTCCGCGAGGTCGCGCTCCCGAGAGTACCTCTCGCCGCGGATCCCCACCCGCAGGCGGGGGAAATCCGTGGTCCCGAGGTGCGACACCACCGAGCGGAGCCCCTTCTGGCCTCCCGCCGAGCCGCGCGCGCGCAGGCGCAGGGCCCCGAGGGGAAGGTCGATGTCGTCCACGACGACGCAGAGCTCCGACGGTTCGACGCTGTGTTTCTTGCAAAGAGCGGAAACGGCCTCTCCCGAGGCATTCATGTACGTCTGCGGAAGGGCGAGGAGCACCGGCTCCTCTCCGACCCGTCCCCGGCCCACCCGCGAAGAGCACTCCCGTGAGCGGATCCGGATTCCCTCTTCGGCCGCCAGCGCCTCCACGACGCGGAACCCGGCGTTGTGACGGGTCGCCTCGTACTCGTCCCCGGGGTTGCCGAGGCCGGCGATGACGCGCAGAGGCTACTTCTCCTTTTCCTTCTTCTCCTTCTTCTCCGTCTTCTCCTCGGCGGCCTCTTCCTCCGTCACGACCTTGCCCTTCTTCAGGACCTCGGGCTCGGCCGGCTCGGCGGCGGCCTCCGCGGCGGCGACCGGCTCCTCTTCACGCGTCGGGTGGGCGACGTGGACGACGACCTTTTCCGGGTTGTCGACGATGCGGACGCCCTGGATCCCCGGGATCTGGGAGACGCGGATCGCGTCGCCGATGCCGAGGTCGCTCACGTCCACGGCGATGTGGCCGGGGATGTCGGACGGAAGGCACTCGATCTCGATCTCGCGCGTCACCAGGTCGAGGATGCCGGCGTCGGCCTTGACGCCGCGCGCCACGCCGACGATCTCGATCGGCACCTTGAGGGTGACCTTCACGTCCATGAGGACGCGCACGAAGTCGATGTGCAAAGGCCGGCGGGAAACGGGGTCCCGCTGCATTTCCTTGATCATGGCGTGGCGGCTCTGGTCCGAACCGGCCAGCTTCAGCAGGAATATGGCATTCTCGCCCGCTCCCTCGCGGAAGACGTCCGAAAGGGCCTTCCGGTTGACGGAGATCGGGACGTTCGGCTTGCCGGCGCCGTAGACGACCGCCGGGATCCGGCCGGCCTCCCGGTCGCGCCGGGCTTCGTTCTTTCCGGTCGTCGAGCGTTTCTCGACGTCGAGTTCGATGGTCTTCATGCCCTCGTTCCTCTTTTCGAAGCCGGGCCCTCCCTGGGCTCGGCCCCGGCTTCGACGCGGCGTTCCCTCGCCGCGTCATTCGCGCGGGGTGTCCGCGCAAAGAGGCGGATTCTACACAAAAAGCGACGAAACGGAAGCCCCGTCGTGAATCCGCTGGATGGCCTCCCCGAGCAGGGGGGCGACCGAAAGGGCCTTGATCCGGGGGCACCGTGCCATGGCGGCCTCGACCGGGATAGTGTTGGTCACGAGCAGGCTCTGCAGGCCCGAGGCCTCGATCCGCTCGAGGGCCGGACCCGAAAAGACCCCGTGGACGGCGGCCGCGTAGGTCCTCCGGGCCCCCTGGCGGCGCAGGGCCGCCTCCGCCTGGACCAGGGTTCCCGCCGTGTCGATGATGTCGTCCAGGATCAGGACATCCTTGCCGTCGACGTCGCCGACGACGTTCAGGATCTCGGTCTCGTTCTTGCCCGTCCGCCGCTTGTCGATGACGGCGAGCGAGGCGTCCAGTCGCTTGGCGATCGCCCGCGCCCGGGTCAGCCCGCCGACGTCGGGCGACACGATGATGAGCTCTTCCGTGTCGATCTTGCGGATCGCGTCCAGGATCACGGGAGCGGCGAAAAGGTGGTCGACCGGGATATTGAAGAATCCCTGGATCTGGGCCGCGTGCAGGTCCATCGTCAGGATCCGGTCCGCCCCGGAAGCCGTGAGCAGGTCCGCCATGAGCTTGGCGGCGATCGGAACGCGCGGCTTGTCCTTCTTGTCCTGGCGCGCGTAGCCGAAGTATGGAAGCACGGCGGTGATGCGAGAGGCCGAGGACCGGCGGAAGGCGTCGAGGAGGATGAGCAGCTCCATCATGTGGTCGTTGACCGGGGAGCAGGTAGGCTGCACCACGAACACGTCCGCCCCGCGCACGTTCTCGTCGATCTGGCAGTAATCCTCGCCGTCCGAGAAGTTGTAGAGCGTCAGCTCCCCGAGCGAGATTCCGAGGTAGGCGCAGATCTCGCGGGCCAGCGCCGGGTGGGCGCGTCCCGAAAAGATCTTGAGATCCCCGTAGTTGAAGGCGTGCGAGCTCAAGCGAGCGGATTGTAAGCTGTCGGCCTTCCCCTGTCAGCTATCCGCTCGCCGATCGCGAAAAAAAGAAACGGCAGATCGCGGGAACTCGAGCGCCTAAGGACAGGAGTTTGGAAATGCATCCGTTGCCTGGACCGGCGCGAACGGCGTTCCCTGCGGGTTCACCTGGGCGAAGGTCGCGCTGTTCGTGGTGTCGATGACCCCCCAGTCCACCCGGACGTCGGTGAGGCCCGCCGCGAACACCCAGTAGGCGTGGGTGAGCGCGCAGCCGTCCAGGACCTTGACCACCATCTCGATGTTCGCCTCGTCGAAGAACCAGAAGTAACCGGAGTCGTCCGTCAGCTTGACGGCCGTCCCGGTTCCCGTCTGGCCATTCGATTTCGTCCAGTTCGCTGTGACCGCAAAACGGCCGCCGTTCAGGCACAGGGAGGTCGGGGTCTCGGTGCACCCCGGGGCCTGACCCGGCAAGGCCTGCGCCGCCGCGAGCCCCGAGCCGAGGACGAACGCGAGCCCGAAAAGCGAAGCAAACCGGAAGGGGATGGAGAGACGCATCAGGGCTGCCTCCGAGATGAGAACACCACGTACCGATGGAAACATTCGCGCCGTGGCTCTGTCAAATTGTTTTGGACGCGTTCGGATGGCTGGGGCGCTTGGACTCGAACCAAGAAATGCCGGCTCCAAAGGCCGGTGCCTTACCAATTTGGCGACGCCCCACCGCCGTCGATTTTACTCCCCGGATTCGGCGGGCTCCGGGGAATCGATCGGCGCGGGCGGGACCGGGGGCGCCGCGGGCGCGCTCGCCTTGACTCGCTCGTACTCGGCGAGAACGTGTTTCTCGATCATCTCGCGGGTCTCTCGGTTCAGGGGGTGGGCGACGTCCTTGAACTCGCCGTTCTTCTTGCGCTTGGAAGGCATCGAGATGAAGAGGCTGTTGGGTCCCTGGATGATCTTCAGGTCCGACACCAGGAAGCAGGCGTCGAAAACGATCGAAACGTAGGCCTTCAGCTTCTCCTCGTTGACCGGGAACACTTTCACCTGCGTGATGGTCATGGGAAACCTCCCTCGGGATGGATCCGGCGTTGGCAGGCTTCGCGGGTGAGCGTCGAGCAGGCGAAGAGACGGGCCTCGGGATGTCGCCGCGCGAGCTCTTCGCGGGCTCCGGGCGCGTCCCGAAGGACGATCGTCGCTCCCGAGCCGCTGATGGCGTAGTCGTCGCTGACGCGGGCGGCGGACGAGAGGTACCCCTCCATCCTGGGCTCCACTTGTAACACGGCGGGCGTCAGATCGTTCGGCCCGAGATACCGCCGGCGGCCGGGCTGCGAGACGTCGAGGCGCGCCGGGAGCGTCCCGCGCCCGGCATACGTGCGATAGACGGCTTCCGTCGGGACCGGGAAGGGGGGCACGAACAGCAGGAGCCGTGTCGGCGGCCCGTCGTCCACCGATCGCACGATTTCTCCCCGGCCCGTCACGTCCGCCTCGCCCCCGGTCAGGAAGAACGGAACGTCGCTGCCAAGCCGCGCCGCGAGCTCCGGCAGGCCCGACAGCACGCGCCTGTCGCAGTTCCAGAGGCGGGCGAGCAGGAGCAGGGTGACGCCCGCGTCCGCGCTTCCGCCGCCGAGTCCTCCGCCCATGGGCGCGCGCTTCTCGAGATGGATCCGCGCCCGCGGAGCGATCCCGGCCCGTTCGGCCAGAAGCTCGGCGGCGCGAACGACGAGGTTGTCGCGGCCGACCGGGACGGCCGGGTCGTCGCACGATAACTCGAGGGCGTCCGCCGGCTCCGCCGTCAGGCGGTCGGCCAGATCGATCGAGACCATCCGCGAGAAGACCTCGTGAAATCCGTCCTCCCGGATCCGCCCGACCCGCAGCTCGCGATTGATCTTGGCCGGCGCTTCCACGACGAGCTTCATCGCCCCGCGCTCCCGCCGGCGGCGATCGGCTCGACCGCGATGAGCTTCAGGGCCAGGCTCTTGTTCGTGGTCTCGTCGCGCACCGTCAGCCTCGGCGGCCAGGGGTTCGCCTCCCCCGTGTACTCGACAACGAGATGGCCCGAGCGGCCCGTGACGTCCATCGAGACGAGGCTGCGACTGGCCAGGTCGAGGACGGCGAGCACGCGCGCGCCCTCCGCGTCGATCGCGATCAGGGACTGCCCCGCGTCGACCCCCTGGACCGCCGGCGACCCGCCGCTCCACGCTCCGGCCAGGACGGACCGGAGGGCCTCGGGGTCGACGACGAACGCCCTGCGATCCTGCCCGGTCAGGGTTCCGTCGCGGTACTGGGCGATGTTCGAGCCGAACGGCCCCGTGAGCGATGCGGTGACGACCGCCGACCCGTCGTACGTCACGGCGAGCGTGCCCGGAACCGCCGGCGTCCCGTCGGCGGACAGGCGGGCGTCGTACAGGAGACGGGACGCGGACAGCGACGCGGCGCGCGCGCTCAACGTGGACCAGGCGGCGAGGGCGTCGTTCGCCTCGGCGGCGCTCGCCGGCGCGAAGTGACGCGCGGGACTCTGCGTCGCGCATGCGGTGAGCGCGCAGAGAGAGAGGGCTCCGGCAAGACGGCGGAGGGCCGGAGCGGTCACCGCTGAGAGACGGGCGCCCGCGCTCGCTTCAACTTCTCGCGAACGCGATCGGGCTCCTCGTGCTTGAGCTCGAGGGCTTTCTCCCAGTGCCGGATGGCCCCCTCGACGTTGCCCTGGCGGGCCTCGAGATCGCCGATGTGCTCCTCGATCGTCGGGTCTGCGGGCTCGCGCCGGTACGCCTCGCGCAGGTTCTTTTCGGCGACCGGGAGCTGCCCGAGGCGGAAGTAGGCCCAGCCGAGGGAGTCGAGGTAGGCGGCATTGCGCGGCTCACGGGCGACGGCCTTCTCGAGCATTTCCTTCGCGCGCTCGAGCTGGACGCCCTGGTCGGCCCACATGTAACCCAGGTAGTTGAGCGTCGCCGAATCGTTGGGGCGCAGGACGAGCAGCTTCAGGAACACCTTCTCCGACTCGGCGGGGTTTCCCCCGCGCTCGAGGCTCGACCCGAGGCGGAAGAGGGCGTCGGTGGACTCGGGGAACTTCACCGAAGCCTCCCGCGCGATGCGCACGGCCGCGTCGTACCGCTTCAGGCGCCCGTACGCGTCGGCCGCGGCCATCATCTTTTCGAGCTGGCCCGAGGCCCCGAGCGCGTCGAGGGTCGCCTCGGCGGCCTTCGTCTCCCCGAGGCGGTACCGGAACTCGGCGGTTTCGGCCTCCCACTCGGGATCGGCAGGCCGGGCGGCGGCGTACGCCTTCGCCCGGTCGCGGCCGTCGGTGAAGTCCTCGGCGTCACGGTCGGAGGCGAGCAGGATTCGGGCGGCCCGATCGCGCACCTGGCCGTCGGAGAGGGCCATCGGCGCGAGGATCCGGCGGGCGCCGGCGTAGTCCTTCTGAAGGTACGCGATGAAGCCGAGCTCCACCGTGGCCGAAGCGCGAACCTCGGACTTGCGCGGATCGTCGCCCGCGCGTCGGATCATTTCCTCGTACATCGCCCGCGCTTCGTCGAAGCGCCGCTCGCGCACCAGCTCGGACGCGAGGGCGCGGCTGGTCGCCGGGTCGTCGGCGTCCGCGTCGATCAGGGCCCGGAGGATCCTCTCCCCCTCCGCCGTGTTGCCCCGTTCGAAGAGGACGGTCGCGAGCAGACGCTGCCCCGCGCGGTTCTCCGGCCGCTTGGCGACCATCTCGCGAGCGCGCTGCTCGGCCTCGGGGAACCGGCCGGCTCGCGCGAGGTCGAGGACGATGCGCTCGCTGATGGCCGGGTTCTCGGAGTCCCGTGTGACGAGCTTCTGGAGCACGCCGAGCGCTTCGTCGAGCTTGTCCTGGTCCTCGTAGAGGTCGATGAGAGCTGCCGCGATTTCCCGGTCGCCCGGGTCGGCCTCCCAGAGAGCGGCGTAGAGCTCTTCCGCCTCCTTGTACTGCCCACTCTTGGCCTTCGCCTCGGCCGTCAGCCGCTGGATCGCGGGCTGGCCCGCGTACTCCGGAAGGTCGTCGAGGATCGCCGCCGCCTCGCCGGCCCGGTCCGCGGCGAGCAGGGCGCGCGCCAGGGTCACCGACGTGCCGGCGTCTCCGGGAGCCAGGCGGTGCGCGGCCGAAAGCTCCTCGATGGCCGCGGGCAGGCGGGCCGGGTCTTTCTCGGCCGCGGCGAGCTCGAGCGAGCCGAGCAGGCGCCGCGCCTCGGCCAGGTCGGGGTCCAGTCGCACCGCCTCCCGCGCCTGCCGCGTCGCCTCGTCGGCGACGTTCAGATCGCGCAGCAGCTGCGCGTACTCGAGGTGGACGATCGGATCGTTCGGAACGACGGCGAGCGCCTTGCGATAGAGCGCCAGGGCATCCTGATATCGGCCGTCGGCGATCGCCGTGCGCGCCGCGAGGAAGGCCTTCCGGCTCTGCACCAGGGCGTCGCTCTGGCCCGCGGGATTGGCGAGCGCGAGCGCGAGCAACAGGGTCGCGGACGTCAGCGGCACCAAGGCAATCTAGCACGATCATCCGCGTTCCGAGGCCTCGTGTCGGGGCGTTATGCTGTGCATTCAATGGGAATTTTTCGCCTTCTGCCTCGGTGGCTCCTCCCGCCGGCGCCGGGTACGCGATAATCGGGGAGCACATGCCGCGACTCGGTGTTCTTTTGGTTCGGGCGGGCGCCGTCAGTGAGGAAAGCGTCCACCGCGCCCTCGCGGTCCAGGGCTTCACGGGAGGCCGCATCGGAACGCTCCTGCTCGAGAGGGGCTCGGTGTCGGAGGACGACGTCGGCCGGGCGCTCGCCGAGCAGCACGGCTGCGAGTACATACCGTGGCGAACGCTCGCCTCTCTGCCGCCCGCGGTCGTCGCCGCGCTGCCCGCGAAATTCGCGATCCGCCATTCTGCCCTGCCGGTCGAGGTCGGCGAGGGATTCGTGCGGGTCGCCTTGCGCGACCCCTCGAACCTCCGAATTCTGGACGAGCTCTTCTTCGTGACCGGTAAGAAGATCGTGCCCGCGGCCGCGCCGGAAGTCCGGATCTACCAGGCTCTCGAGAAGTGCTACGGCGAGCGCCGTACTCCTCGCTTCGCGATCCTCGCGGAAAAGCTGTCTCGCCCGGTCGCGCCGCAGGTCGTCAAGAAGCCGTTGCCGCCCCCGCCCGATTTTTCGACGGCAGCGGCGCGGCCCCCGGGCGCGCCGGTCGTCGAGCGACCGGCGCAAGCGGACGAGCAGCTCGTGTCCCAGACGTGGACCGTCCCCGACGCGCCCGCCGTGGGTTGGGGCGGCGTTCCCCCGCCCCCGCCGTCGGTGGCTGACACGGAGCCCGAGTCCATCCCGTGGGAGGAGCTTCCCGGGTCGGAACACTGGCCCGCGCCTGCCGGCAACGGGCATTCGGCGCCGCTGCCCCCTCCCGCGCAGCCGCCCGTGCCGTGGAGGCGAACGGGCGCCGCCCCTCGCGAGCCCGGGCCGGCAGCGCCCGTGGCCGGGATGCCCTCGCCGGCCGACTTCGGGGAGATGCTCGCCGCGCGGGATCGTGACGGAATTTTCGACGCCGCACTGCGGGCGTTGCGGCGCCGCTTCGCGCGAAGCGCCGTTTTCGCCGCTCGCGCCGATGGGGTCGTGGGGTGGAGCGGGGCGGGAGAAAGGGTCGACATCCGCGCCTTGAGAGCCGTCGAGATCCCCTGGTCCGACCCGTCCGTCTTCCTGAACGTGCGAATGGGGCAGGCCTTTTACCTCGGGCCCCTGCCCCCCCTGCCCCGCCACGACGCCCTTGCGGCCGCCCTGGGCGGTTGGCCGAACGAATGCGTCGTCCAGCCCGTCCGGATGCGAGACAAGACCGTGGCCTTTTTGTATGCGGAATGCGCCGGCGCGCAGGGCGCCACCCCCGCCGACCTGACCTACCTTCGGGAGCTGGCCGGAGCCGCGGCAGCCGCCCTGGCGGCCTCCATCCGATTGAAGAAGAAGCAGGTTATATAATCCGGCCTAACCCCGGAGGAAACTCATGATCAAAGCCGACATCGTGGACCGGGTGGTCGACCTCGCCCAGATTCCGCGCGCCAAGGCAGCCACCGCCGTCGAGACGGTGATCGAGGCCATGCGCTCGGCGCTCGGCGCGGGCGACCGCATCGAACTGCGCGGCTTCGGCGTGTTCCAGGTCAAGCGGCGAAAGCGCGGCATCGGCCGCAACCCCAAGACCGGCGTCGAGGTTTCGATCCCGCCGGGCAACACGATCCGCTTCAAACCGGGAAAAGACTTGCGAGATCTGCCTTAGCAAAAAGTAGAATCCCGAAATGCCGCGAATCGGCGAGCTCCTCGTTGCGGACGGCGTCGTTTCCGAACTGGCGGTCCAGAGCGCGCTCGGCTTTCAGCGGCACACCGGCGAGCCCTTCCGCCTCGGCACGATCCTCCTCGACCGCGATCTCCTGCCGGAAGAGAACCTGCTCCGCGCCCTCTCCTCCATCCATCGGTGCGACTACGTCACGTGGGCCGACCTGCTGAAGGCGCCGCCCCGGATCGTTCGCCTCCTTCCGGAGCGCGCAGCGGTCCGGCTCGCCGCGATTCCCTACGCTCTCGAGGGCCGCGGCGTCCGCGTTGCTTTCAAGAACCCCTCCAACCTCGCGGCGGTGGACGAGGTCTCCGCGGTCACGAACCGGCCCGTCGTTCCCGCCGTCATCTCGGAGGTCCGCCTGCTTCAGGCCTTCAACCTCTTCTACGGCCGCCCGGTCCCGATCGAGTTCCGGGGCGTGCTCAACAAGCTGGAGCGCAACGAGGAGAGGCGCCTCTACAAAACGCGGGCCACGCAGCCGTCCCTGACGGGCCACTTCGTGAATCCCCGCAGACGCCCGATCCCGATCGTGCCCGGATCCGGCGACACGACACTCTACCCCGTCAGCTACGCCGCGCCGTTCATGGTGCCCGAGCAGTCCCAGGGCGAGCTCGCGGACGCGGCGGACCTGCTTCCCGATTTCACGCCCCCCCACACGCTCACGCCCGACGAACAGGCGGAGGCGATGTGGAAGCCCTCTCCCGCCGAAATCGCGGAGGGCAACGTCGAGACGATGTGGGCGGCCTCCGAGCAACCGGTCCCGGCGCCCGAGCCGCGCTCGCCCGCGCGCGATCGCCTCGCCGAGTCCACGCTCGAGACGGTCTGCGGCCGCCTGCCGCGCGCGATTCTCTTCACCTCCACCCAGGACGGAATTCTCGGCTGGACGGCCCGCGGCTCCGGCTTGAAACGCGACCAGGTGTCCTCGATCCGCATTCCCTGGGGCGAGCCCTCGATCTTCGCCTTCATCAAGCTCTCCGGATCGCCGCATCGGGGCGCGCTCTCGAGGGTCCTCGTTCCGCCCAAGGTCGCGGCCCTGCTCGGCGACAAGTCGGCCGCCTCGTGCGCGGTCTTTCCCGTCCGAATCAAGGAGCGCCTCGTCGCGTTCCTCTATGCGGACCGCCTCGGCGCTCCCCTCTCCGACGAGGACTACCGGGCCGTCGAGATCGCGGCGAGCGCGCTCGGCAGCTCGCTCGCCCGCCTCGTCATCGAGCTGCGCAGGGCCCTCCCCGCGTAGTGGACGGGCCCGCCCCCGAGCCGTTCGTGGAGGCGCCTCCCGAGCCGCGAAACTGGCGCCGACACCTCGAGCACCCTCTCTTTCACCTCGGCCTGCTCGCCGCGACCTTCGTCACGACGACCCTGGCCGGCGGCGCCGCCTTCACGACGGCCGGAGGGTGGCTCGGGACCGGCCGCTTCTCCGACGGGTTCGCGTTCTCCGTGCCGCTGCTCGCGATCCTCGGGATTCACGAGCTCGGCCACTACGCGATGTGCCGCCGGTATCACCTGGAAGCGACCCTTCCGTACTTCATCTTCGCTCCGCCGGTACTCGTCCTGTCGGGCACGTTCGGAGCCGTCATCCGCATCAAGGAACCCATCCGCACGAAACGGCAGCTGCTCGACGTCGGCGCCGCGGGGCCGCTCGCCGGTTTTTTCACCGCGCTCCCGTTTCTCCTTTACGGTGCTGCCCATCCAAGGCCGAGCACGACGCCGCTCACCGAGGGGACCTGGCTCTTCGACTACCCGCTCATCGCCCGGTGGGCTCAGCACTGGATGCACGTGGGCCCGTACACGAGCGCCACGGTCAGCGAGCACCCGACCTTCATGGCGGCGTGGTTCGGGCTGCTCGTGACCTGCCTCAACCTCCTGCCGATCGGCCAGCTCGACGGCGGACACGTCCTGAGGGCGGCCGTCGGCCGATTGCAGCCGCGCGTTTCGTTGGTCGTCCTCGCCCTGTGCGTCGTCGCGGGAATCACCAGCTCGCTCGTCTGGCTGGTGCTTCCGCTCCTCATGACGTTCCTCATGGGCATCGCCCATCCTCCCGTCGAGGACGACGACGAGCCTCTCGACTTCGGGCGCACGCTCGTCGCCCTCTTCTGCGTGGCCGTCTTCCTGCTCTGTTTCAGCCTCGCGCCGATTCGGGTGGTCTGATCCGCCCGGCGACGTCGAGCACGAAGGTCGCCGGACCGTCGTTGACGAGCTCGACTTCCATGGCGGCGCCGAACACTCCGGCCGCGACGGTCAGGCCCTGGGCGCGAAGCCCCGCGACGAAGCGCTCGTAGAGGGGCTCGGCCTCCGGGCCCCGCAGCGCCCGCTCGAAGCCGGGCCTGCGCCCCCGCGACAGGTCCGCCGCGAGGGTGAATTGCGAGACGGCCAGCACCGCTCCTCCGACGTCGGCGAGCGCGAGGTTCATCCTGCCCGCCGCGTCGTCGAAGACCCGAAGGCCCGCGACCTTTCGCGCGGCTTCGTCCGCCGTCTCGGCAACGTCGCCGGCCTCGGCGCCGACGAGGACGAGGAATCCGCGGCCGATTTCGCCGACCGTTTTTCCCTCCACGCGCACCGTGGCGCGCGACACGCGCTGGACGACGGCCCTCATGCGCGCCGGCCGCGCCGGGAGGCGACGCGCCTCAACTCCGCCGGCTCCGGCGCGCCGAGCCCGTGCGCCGCCAGCCAGTAGCACACGGTCGCGAGGCCGATGACGAGCGCCAGCAACCCGGCGCCCCGCCAGCCCACGTAGGCGCCAAGGGGAACGACGTGGGAGGCGATCCAGAGGAACGCGCCCATGGCGGCCGACGCCGCGGCAATCCGCGCGAGCGAACCGGCGATCTCGCGGCCGCGCAGCCGCCCTTCCCGGCGGCGCAGCGCGATCATCAGGACGGCCACGTTGACCGCGGCCGCGGCCGACGCCGCCAGGCCGATACCGGGAAGTCCCATCGGACCCGTCAAGAGGACGCAGAGCAGCAGGAAAACCGCCGCGTCGGCGAAGGCGGCCGCCACGGGGAGCGTCGTGTTCTTCAGGGCATAGAAGGCGGGCACGACGACCCGGATCCCCGCGAAAAAGAAGAGGCCGAGCGACAGCGTGGCGAGCACTCCGGCCGTCGCCACCGTGTCGGCGGCGCCGAAGCGCCCGCCCTGGAAGAGGACGCTCACGATGGGGACCTTCAGCGCCACGAGGCCGACGCTCGCCGGGACCGTCACGAACGCGATGAGCCTCAGGGCGAACGCCAGGTTGTCCTTGAAGGGCCCCCGGTCGGCCGAAAGGGCCTGCTTGCTCAGGGTCGGCAGGATCGCCGTCGCGACGGAGACCGCGAAGCCCCCGAGGACCAGCTCCTTCAACCGGTTCGCGTAGTACATGTGCGAAACGCTGGAGTCGCCGAGGCTCGCGGCAAAGCGCGTCGCGACGACGGTGTTGACGCTGTTGATTCCGTACGCGATCAGCCGCGGCGACATCAGGAGCAGGACCGACCGCACGGCGGGATCGCTCCACCCGAGGGCGGGGCGGCCCACGGCGCCCAGGCGGCGCAGCTGCGGAATCTGGATCGCGATCTGGAGAACGCCTCCCGCGAGTACTCCGGCCGCGAGGCCGTACGTCGGATCGGCCATGCGCGGCGAGAGAAAGACCGCCGCGAGGATGAGGGCCACGTTCAGGAAGATCGGCGCCGCCGCGGCGACGGCGAACCGGTGATGCGCGTTCAGGATCGCCTGGCAGAGGGCCGCCAGCGAGACGAGGAGAATGTACGGAAAGATCCAGCGGTTGAGCAGCACCGTGAGCTCGAACTTCCCCGGCGTGGCGTGGAACTGGCCGGCCAGCAGGTTCACGAGCCAGGGTGACGCGGCGACGCCCGCGGCCGTGATCGCCGTGAGAATGAGGGCGAAGGTTCCCACGACCCGGCCCACGAAGGCGCGCGCTTCCTCCTCGCTCCGGCTGGCCGAGACGCCGGCATAGACGGGGATCACGGCCGAGGACATCGCGCCCTCCCCGATGATCTCCCGCAGCATGTTGGGGATGCGGAACGCCACGAAGAACGCGTCCGAGCGCATGCCGGCGCCGAGCGTCACGGCGATCACTTTGTCCCGCACGTAGCCCGTCACGCGGGAGAGCAGGGTCAGGGGCGTGATCGTCGAGGCGGAACGGACCAGGTGGCCGCGAGTCTCGTCGGCGTCGTTGGGGGACATGCGTTTTCCGGATTCTAGCCCGGACATCATCTGTCCCCCGTAAAGTGGAATATCGTGTCAGCACCTGAAAGGAGGGCGAACACATGGCCAGCGTCAACAAAGTGATCCTGATTGGAAACCTCGGAAAGGACCCGGAGATTCGGACGACGCCGCAAGGCACCACGCTCGCGCGATTTTCGCTCGCGACCACGACCGCCTGGAAAGACGCCTCGGGCGCCAAGCAGGAGCGTACCGAATGGCACGACATCGTCGCCTGGGAGAAGCTCGCGCAGATCTGCGGCGAGTATCTGCAAAAGGGAAAGCAGGTCTACGTCGAAGGCAGTCTTCAGACCCGCAGCTGGGAAGACCAGAACGGGCAGAAGCGGTACAAGACCGAGATCAAGGCGTCCAACGTCGTCATGCTCGGACGCCGGGAGGATGGAGCCCGCTCGTCGGGCCCGGCTCGCGAGGTCGCCGAGACCCCCGAGCCGGCGACGGCCGGGGCCGGCTACGACGACGACGTGCCGTTCTAACGGCACGTCCGCTCACGTCGTCGTCGAGGTCGACGTCCCCGGGCGGATGGCTGCCGTCGAAGGCCTGTAGCGCTCAGGCCTCGGTCAGGGTGCGGAGCTCGGCGCGTATCGCTGCGAGCGAGATGTCGGGCGCTCCGGCGGCCTCGCGCAGCGACGCGAGATGGCGGGCATAGCCTTCGAGGCGTTCGGACGCCTGCCTGCGCCGCGCCGGAGACACCGACCGCTCGACGGCCTCGACGCAGGCCGGGTATTCCTCGATCCGGCGACAGACGAGCAGCAGATCGCAGCCGGCGGCGCTCGCCCGGGCGCAGCGTTCGGGCAGGCCGCCGAACGCATCGAGCGCTCCCATCTCGAGGTCGTCCGAGAACGCGGCGCCACTGAACCCGAGCCTCCCGCGCAGCAGATCCGTCGCGATCCGCTCGGACAAAGACGCCGGCACGCCGTCGATCCCCGCGGCGTGCGAGACCATCACCGCGCGGGCCAGCTCCATGATCGCCTCGAAGGGCTGGAGGTCGAGAGCCTCCTCACCCGGGTCGCTCGGTACGATCGGCAGCGCCCGGTGGGTGTCGAGCGCAGCGCGGCCGAGCCCCGGGAAATGCTTCAGGCACCCTCCCACGCCCTGACTGTGGAGGCCGCCGAGAAACTCCCCCGCGCTTCGTACGACCTCCGCCGGATCGGAGGAGGCGCAACGCTCGCCGAGAACGAGGGCTCCGGCTCCCGCCAGGCCGCGGTCCACGACGGGCGCGAGGTCCACGTCGAAACCGAGGCGAGCGAGCATCGCTCCCGCCGCCGAACCCGCGCGCCGAGCCGTTCCCGATCGCGAGGCCGCCTGCAGCGAGGGCGCGGGAGCGACCAGGTCGCGAAGCCGGTCGACCGGCCCGCCCTCCTGGTCGAGGAGCAGGTGGGCGATGCCGAGGCCGCGCACGTCGCCGACGAGGCGGTCGAGCGCGGCGAGGCTTTCGAGGTTCCGGCGAAAGAGGATCACGCCCCATGGCGGGACCGCAGCGAGGATCTCCCGCTCCGAGGGCTCGAGCGAGGGCCCCGAGAGGCCCACGCCAAAGAGGCGCGAGGTCACTTGCCCTTCAGGCGTTCCTGAAGGGCCGCCAGAAGCGAGAGCGCGGCGACCGGCGTCAGCTGGTTGACGTCCACCGCCCGCAGCTTCTCGAGGGCCAGTTCCTCGTCCGCGGAGAAGAGAAGGAATTGCCCCGCTCCCGCGCTCTGACCCTGCGTGCGGGCAAGGACCGGGGCGCCCTGAACGTCCAGCTCCTGCTTCTCGAGGTTCGCGAGCACTTCCCGGGAACGCGCGATGACCGCGGGCGGAAGGCCGGCGAGTTCGGCCACGTGAATGCCGTAGCTGCGGTCGGCGGCGC
>Ga0326726_10001067_pt1 | contig 25247 bp, 26 predicted proteins | sample MHFenrmetagenome_2_FD_207603 | JGI IMG/M metagenome (GOLD analysis project Ga0326726, IMG submission 207603) | Lab enriched peat soil microbial communities from Michigan Hollow, Ithaca, NY, United States - MHF15MN | ecosystem: Environmental > Terrestrial > Soil > Wetlands > Peat | place: USA... | reverse complement strand
AGAATCTGCTGAGTTCAATGCATACCCATCCATTGCTGACCTGTCAAAACGCGGCAGATCCTCTTGAGCGATTAAATCATCAGCTAAAACACGACCTAATGCATCCCGCAAAGAAACCACTATCACTTTTGGCTTGCCAATTTTCAAAATATTGAGCCAACTCTCAATGGCTTGATCAGTCTTAGTAAGTTTTTGGAATCCTTTTAATTTTACCAAAATGGGTCCCAATACAGCATTAGCGGCTTATCGTAAAAAACATATCGAAGCAAAAACTAAACAAAAATTTCATCATGATCTAGTTTCATAGACTACTATTGAATCAGTCTTTATCTGCATAACCAAATCGTGTCCTTCAACTATTTTCCTTAAACTGCCCATGCTTTCTTTAGAAATATTCGATTTAATGTTTATGTGGTATCCTTTGTATAACGGATACATTGCCTTTTGGGGCACCAATGTTATGGTGCTTCCATCTAAACCTGGGCATCTGTCAACAATTTCCCTAAGTAAGATTGCAATTTCTGCAAATTTCATAATTAATCACTATTTATATTAATTTAATAAAAAACTTACTATAATTGTTTTTCTAACCATTTGTAATTTTACAATATGATATAGGTACAATTGAATTGTAAGAATAATCAACCAGCTTTGTTCCAACTCATCTTAGTACATAGGTCTCAAAATTTATTGGCATACTATATTGTAACAAGTTTGATGAAGCAATCAAAAAATAGAAACTAAGTATTTTGAAAAAAGGAGAACCCAGAGATAGCAATATCAAAAAACAACTCAGCGAACCATTTAAATCCACGTTTAATGGTAAAACCAAATTCACTACCAACGACGTTGAAAACTCACTCGTGACTCTGGGATTCTTTAACTATTTTTCCTATTTTTTCGGCATATTCTTTAAATTTCCTTGCTCGAACCTTGGCGTCGGGCAAAGTCTCCGATGCATAAAGCACTGGAAGAACTGAAACAAACAAGACGATGCTTAAGATTGACGAAAAGTACGGAAGGGAAATTGGAGGATTAATCACACTTAGAAGACTTGCTACGCCGGTAAAACCCGCGTAAATTATTATAGGTATCACTGCACCTAACGCATAAAACCTCTCCCTTGATCCTGCGAATGACAAATCCCCTGGAACGGCAAGGTAAACAACCATTAAGAAACCCCAGGCAAACCCTGAAATTAACATATGAATAAACAGAGTCGGCGGAGACGTAGCCAATCCCACAAAGGCGTAACCGACACCTAGAAGAACTAGTGCAACAATGATGGGTTTTTTCCGTCCAATTCGATCAGCCGTGAGTCCAGCGATTAGAGCAAAGGCGCCAACGCCTACGTAGTGAAGCGCGGTTCCTGCCTCAAAAGCCCAAGAGTAATCTGGAGTTAACTGGATCTGATTCCAAACGACTGTTACCAAGCCATTGGCAGCATTAAACAGTATATATGCTAAAAGGTAAAATGTGAAGTCCCTGTAACCCAAGATTTCCCGCCAGGGTTTTGCTTCAGTTTTTTCTCTGTGACAAGAATCTAGAAAAAAAGAGAGGGAACCCGCTATTTTGATTGTGATGCATACTATAATAATCCCTGCTAATCCTATGCCTAAAGCTGAACCAGCAATAACTGCCATTATAACCAAAATAAAAGTGGTTAGAATCACGATTCCAGAGACTCGAGCCCTTTCCTCTACTGTTGTGCTGTCTGCAAGGTAAGACCAAGAAGATGGGAGACCTAGTCCAAATGAGATGCCTAATAAAATACTTGAAATTACTGAAAACGCTGCTCCATGGAAGAACAAGAGTAGTGTAGTTGTCAATATTCCAAGAAGCGTCCACGTCACAAGAAATTTTCTTCGGTCTACTTTTTCAGCAATCATACTGCCAACTATGGCTGAAACTGCGATGAAAACGAGGAACAACACGTTGCTCAGGCTCACCCAAAACAAATCATTGGTAAAAGTAACGAATATGTCATTGAAATAATAATAGAAAACGAAGAACCAAGCGAGAGTGCTCGAAACTAGAACTGTGACGGATAGAAGCTTTCTATGTGGAATCGTCACATCATCTGTTATCAGCTTCAGTTTCAAGAATCATCCCATAAATTTAAATTAATACAGCTCAATAAAGATTTATGTTTATCGAATATAACAAAAGGAGGGGACAAAAATATCCAAGAAAAATAAAAAGACATCAGATGCTGATGTTATAGATCAAGACAGAGCTAGAGCACTAGCTTGGGTTGTAGCTGCCAGTCGTATTCTAGATGAAGACGTTTTCACAGATCTTCTAGCTTGTGTCAACAAAAGGGAAGATGGAGCGAAAGGCTTTTCAGACAAATGTAAAGATTTAGGCTTAAAACCCGCGATGATAACTCAGTTGTGGATAATGTCGCAAGCTCCTCAAGGCAATGGGGGAGGAAAACCCTGCTGGTAAGCAATTAAAGCTAGCAAGTAAGCTTCAGAGTATCCAACAAAGACTTTTTCATCATAGCTTCAAGGGCATTTCGAGCAAAACTGCGTTTAAGCAAGCGTAGCTTTGAAATAGCCCTAGCTGAATTCTCTTGTGCCAGCCCCTGAACGTATGAGAGTGCACCAGAATCAAAACAAAGTTCCAGTATTTTCTGAGCATCAGGAGGAGAAATGTCGGTTTTCTGTAAAATAGATCTAATCTGAACAAAATTCGATTTCGAATACTTGGCGGCGAAGAGTATAGGTAAAGGTATACTTTCATTTTCTAACCTATTACAGAGGTTCCCTTCAGTGTTCAAAGAATCATTCATATCATCCGACAAGCGAAACATGTATCCGAGCCTTCGACCAAATTCTGCCAAAGCTCCAATATCTCCGTGTGAACCATTGCCGAAAAATGCTCCAAGTCTTGCGCATGCCTCAGTGTCTGCTGTAGATTTCCATAAGACTCTTTGATAATCGTCTAATTCGGTCTCTAAGTTTTTCCTGCACTGAATTTCCATATATTCACCCTCCCAGACTTCAACAAAAAAATTCTCGAAGGCATCAACGACTAAGGCAGCCTTCTCAGAGGAACAATTTCTAATTATCCCTCTGGATGTGGTCAGAGCTTTCACAATGAACAAGTCTCCAGCAAGCAAAGCATTTTCTACTCCATGAAGCCCCAAGATTGTCATTCTGAAGTGTTTATTTTGCGATTTATCGATAATGTCATCATGAATACCCAGGCCCGCTGATAGAAGGGTTATCATCAGACTTGCGTCGTCCGCTGCAGCAGGCTGACCCCCAACAGCTTCGCAGGAAAATGAAGTCAGAGCGGGTCTATAGTTGTCTTTCCAGTACTTTTTTACATCAGTCAATATCGAAAGCAAACTTGGATGACTTACGCCTGAAACAATAGTTTGTCTAAACTTTTCAAGAATTCTGCTACCCCTTTCATTTATAAGTGCAGATAGCAGGGAATCTGAAATGTGCATGTATTTTGGCATAGTTTCCAATCTCTCAATGGTTGCTCTGTTTCTTCTCATGCCCCTAAAATATTTTTCTGAAAATGAAATTCTCTTTTACAACCTTTAGGAGCTAATCTTCTTTTTCAATGTACCTCTAAGATCACTTCCAAAACTCAAAAAACTCATATACTTATTGAAATCATATGAGTATCTATTCTAACATAGAATTTGCATTTCAGGATTGATTATTGATATGTTTCGATTGAGAACAGACAAGACAGAACGTAAAGTAACCAAAGACAAAAAAACTGGCGCAGTCAGAAGTTTCTTTGGGGCGGAATTCGTCAACAACCCGAGTATTTCATCTGTATCTGCTCCTCCGGTTGATAAGATAGATGAAAAGAAGACCCCGATAGGAATAAAAGCTGTTGAAATCGCCGATAGATTTCTGAGAGTCAATGCTCCTAAATTCAAGTTGAAAGGCTTGAAGCTAAAAAAATTGCTGCCAGAGGAAGGAAAATTTTGTGAATCGGTGACTTATGAGCAAAAGATTGCAGGTGTCCCCATATACGGTGGAAGAATTGTGATTGGACTCCGAAAGCAAGACGGAGCGGTTATATCGACAATTAACAATCTGGACTACGAGGTTCCTTCTACCCTCAAGACCAAAACAAGGAAAACGGCAGCGCAAATCAAGGAAGTAATTCTCCGCCACAATTTTGGTTTTGTTAAACTTGGAGAGCCAAAACTCTACATATACCGACATTACTTACCGACCGTTTTTGCCCCTGCTTATTTCCAAACCGTTAGAAAAGAAATGGTTGCCACAACCACGAGTAAGATTGGCAAGGTTTATTTGGCTTGGCAAATTTTCATGGATACCCGCGAACCCAACGGCAGTTGGGAAGTCTTGATAGATGACGCAACAAACGAAATCATAACTGTGAAAGACCGACAATTCTATGATACCCCCAAGGGTAAAGTGTTCTGGCCTGATCCTATCCGCTCCAAGAAAGACAACAATCTAAATTGGAAAACAGACTCAAAGACTCTCAACAGCCAGAGAAAGGAAGTAAAGATTGAAAATCTTGATAATCCAGTCAACCAAAAATACAGTCTCAGTGGTTGCTGGGTCAAGAATGTGGATGCAGAAGACCCAAAATTCAAGCCACCTACAACCAAGAAAAATTTTGTTTACGGCGCCAAAACTCGCAAATTTAGAAACGTCATGGCCTATTACTACTTAGACAAACTTGTAAGCGATCTGACTAGTTTAGGTGTACCATCTTTCAATGAAGCTGTAAAAAAAGCAGGTCCAATTTCGGCGGATCCCCAGGGTTGTTGGGGACAGGACAATTCCTATTTCAAATTTGACCTAAACGGCATGCCGTATTTATCTTTCGGTGAAGACGTATTACCTGGTAGCAATACTCCGACGAGCGTGCCGGATGCAACTGATGCAGCAATAATAGTGCATGAATACGGCCACGCGATACACTATTTCTTACTCGGACACCATGACAATAGTCCATTTGAGGAAGGTTTCAATGATTTTCTTGCGGCTTGCTGGCTGGACCGCTACAACGACAATCAGTATAGAAGAGAAGAGGTGATGCTGTGGGACCAGTCCGACAGCGTAGAAAAGAATCCAAATCGACGTGTAAATCTCTTCTCGAATCAAAATTGTGATTTTACGTTCAGCAACAAACGATTTGAAGATCAATGCCTATCAGGCAACGACTACTACCTCCTGGGAGATCTTCATGCCAGCGCACTTTGGGATATCTTCTTATCGTTCGGAGGCAGCTCCGCAGATTCCAAAGTGCGAAAGGATGCCGCAGATAAGATAATCACACTTTATTTTGATACACTCATTCAAGTTAAAGCCAACACCCCCCTGAAAAACCTTGTCGATTGTTTATCCCAGCTTCACTCAGATCGTGGCGGGCAAAAAAATATTATTCAAAACCCCTATGATCAACGAGGTTCATGGAACTCGGTTTAACCCCAAGACACAACAAGAGCTACAAAAAAGCTGCTCAATCTCAACACAGCTCATATATCAAAGTGCTTATTGAATTATATTTTCAACAATGTCGTGTTTATTTGAGGGTTGGCAATACTATTTTTTGGTTGCTTCTGCAGTCATTTTCTTGAGAAATTCTTTTATTCCTTCGGGTTGCCCGTGGACTAGTATGTGTCCGTCTTTTTGCAGGTTGACTGAAAGACTGCTTTCTTCAGCCATTTGCTTTACACTTTCATAAGTGAGATTGGCGTAGGGTTCAACCCTGACCCATTTTTGATCTCTGGGAACTCCAGTAACAAATTTCTGTTCTTCAATTACTTTCACATCGATTTGAGTGTTAGATTCTTCAATTCGATTCAGCCATTGATCAACGATTTCAGAGCTAAAGATTTTTTGGGCCTCGTTTATAAGGTAAGATTCAATACTTCCAAGGTACTCTTCTACCTTTTGTTCAGCGTCTCCTTTGCTCCCCTCTGTTTCTGAAATTTTGATCATAAGCTTGGCGCTCCTAAAATCATTAATAACGTTTGGCGATATGGTTGCTCCTTTTTTCTTAAGCTCCATCATCAAATCTTCAAGGACTTCCCAAGTAAGAGTACGACTCATCTATTTCCCCTGCTTAAATAATTCAGTAGAAACCTATAAGATTTAATATCGGAAAGGAATAAATCGCTAATTCTTTTCTAGTATTTGTTGAGGCAAGTTGCTTTTATCATCGGATAATAAGCTCAGATTCTGAAGACTATAGCTCTGTTTTGGTGAATATAATGAAAATAGAAATAATTAGGTCAGAAGGCTTAGCCCACAACAGCTACTTCGTTTCAGACGAAACAGAAGCAGTTGTTATTGATCCACGACGTGATTGCGAAATTTACACTCAACTTGCCAAAAGAGAATGTGTAGAAATCAAGTATATTTTTGAAACACATAGAAATGAAGATTTTGTTGTGGGATCCCTTGAATTACAAAATATGACTGGAGCAGAAATCTGCCACAGCGCCGCTTTGCCTTTCAAATACGGAGAGCATAATTTAACTGACGGAGAAATCACAAGCGTGGGAAACTTAAAAATCAAAGCATTGCACACTCCAGGGCACACCAACGAATCATTATGTTATGTCGCTTATCCTTATGGAAGCGCTGAATCCCCCTTGGTTTTTTCTGGAGACACACTCTTCGCTGGCTCAATAGGAAGAACAGATCTCTATGGCAAAACAGCCCAAACAACTCAAGCCGAAAAATTATTTGACAGTTTACATGAAAAACTCTTGCCTCTTGGCAACCATGTCCTAGTTTACCCAACGCATGGAGCTGGAAGCGTTTGTGGACATAGCATAACTGGACCTGAACCAACCACGATCGGATATGAGAAAAAATCAAACCCATACCTCAAAATAAGCAAAGAAAATTTCATAAAAAAAGTGTCTACTGAAGAGCTAGTCGTTCCGCGATACTTCCGCAAAATGGAAGACTATAACCTAAATGGACCACCGTTGTTGAGTGAGTTATCTTATCCAAAACCGCTATCCCTTGAGATATTTGAAGAAGAAATGCAAGAACAAAACATGATAATAATGGACACCCGAATGCCATATGCTTTTGCAGGTTCACATATCCCGAACTCACTTAGCCTTTGGCTTGGTGGAACGAGTGTTTATCCAGGTTGGCTTCTGGATATTAGTCAATACATCAATTTTGTTTTGGAGCGCCCTATCGATATTGAAATTGTGGTTCCAAGACTGCGAAGGTTAGGTTTTGAAAACATGTGTGGTTACCTTTGCGGCGGGATGAATGAGTGGCAGGAAGCAGGCAAACCAATAAGAAATACTGAGACAATGTCGGTCTTGGAGCTTAAAAGTAAGCTGGAAAAAGGTGACGTTTTTTGCTTGGATGTGCGTGAACCGAACGAGTGGAAGGAAGAGGGCATTATAGAAGGTGCAGAACGAATATTCTTCGTTGACTTGCCAAACAAAACAAATTCTTTGCCTGGAGACAAAACCATGGCTGTAACTTGTTCAGTAGGTAACCGTTCCAGTATTGCTGTAAGTATATTAGAAAGGTCAGGCTTCAAAAACGTTAGCAATGTTCTTGGTGGCATGACCGCTTGGACAAATCTTGGGTATCCAAAAAAGAGTATTATTGTTAGGGCTCATCGCACTAACTAAAACAATACATTACTAATTGCTAATAGAATCCATTTTTCGTGACGCTGATTACTTCTCTTTTTCAATTTCGCGAAAAGTCTTTGCCATTCGCATATTCTTGTAACTATCTTTGGGTTCCAAAAGTTCTCTTACAAGGTTGAATTGACGTTGGTAAATGTGACAATTTTTTGAGTGAAAAATAAGTTTGCCAGTTTTCAAAGAAAAGTTGCCCCGTTCATTTATTTCAGCCACAAAGGCTTCGTTGAACAGTTGCAAACCTGCAATGTTTGCCGGTAGCCCCGCGTAGGCGTCCCATGATCGGAAGTAGCAAGTTAAATGCATCTTGTTTTCGAGTATTTCTGAGTCGATTAGACTTAAGCATGGTGGTTCGTGTTTCTCTTTTGTTTTTGGATTAATCTTGTAGATATCATCGGGCAGTCTAACCACCATTGTAACTTGCCTGTCTCTCTGTTCTTTCAAGTAATTCTTGATTGCTTCTTCAACCTGATCCACGGGTTCTCTTAATCTACTCCCATAAGTGTAGGTCTCATCTTGCTTTCCTTCTCCACACCACAAGTAAGTCAATGCGTACCATTGTACATACTTCATATCGCAAGGAGCCTTATCGCTTACGAGCGGTCGGTTCTCAGGATGGTTAATTTCTATTGTTAAGTTGAGTTTTCTTGTTTCTGTTTCCTCTGAACCATAACCAACTTGAAAGGTTTCACCCTCACTCCAAATGCTTTTCAATGTTTTGAACCAAGCATCAGGGCAATCGAAGGCTACTATCTTAACATGCTTCATAGGAGTCCCTCAGGATACCGAATAATGTCTGGTTTTGAATATAAATTTACACTTAGGAACAAATAACCCGATTTAAAAATTAAATATAATGCATTCAAAAGAGTTTTCTAAAAAATTAAAAAAGAGTAAAGAAGGGCTCTTAGTAAGGCATTCCGCCCATACCGCCCATGCCACCCATTCCACCCATGCCTCCGCCCATTCCTCCTGGGGGCATTGGTGGCATTTTGCTACCGCCTTTTATGCTAATTAAGTCGTCAATTTTCAGTATCATGTTTGCTGCTTCCGTGGCTGATTTTATTACTTGTAGTTTGACACGAAGTGGTTCAATGACTAGTAGGTCACGCATGTTTTTGATTTTGCCGGTTGTAACTTCAATTCCGAAGTATTGGCTATCTGGTTTTTCATGTTGTGCTCTGAGTGCTACCATAATGTCTATGGGGTCTAATCCTGCATTCTCAGCTAATGTAAGCGGGATTGCTTCAACCGCGTCTGCAAAAGCTTCTACTGCGAGTTGCTCTCTGCCTCCAACTTTTACTGCATAGGCTCTTAGGTTTTTGGCTAGTTCTGCTTCTGGTGCTCCGCCGCCTGCAACGATTTTGCCGTCTTCTATAGCATTTCTTACAACGCACAGACCGTCGTGAAGTGAACGTTCTGCTTCATCGATAACTTGGTTAGATGCACCTCGGATTACGATTGTTACGGCTTTAGGGTTCTTGCATTCGCGTATATAGAGGAGTTTGTCGTCGCCAATTTTTACTTCTTCTACACGTTTGGCTTTGCCAAGAACATCAGGTGAGATGTCTTTTACGTTTGCCACTATTTTACCGCCTGTCGCTTTCGAAAGTTTTTCTATGTCACTGCTGCTTACGCTCTTAACTGCTAATACTCCAGCTTTGCCAAGAAAATGCAGAGCCATATCATCAATGCCTTTTTCGCAGAAAACAACGTTTGCGCCTGCTTTTGTAACCGAGGTAACCATGTCTTTGAGCATACGTTCTTCTTCGTCAAGGAAAGCTTGCATTTGATTTGGACTTTCTATGTTTATCTTAGCGTCAAACTCTGTTTTTTCAATCTCCATCTTAGCGTTCAACAGGACAATTTTAGCCCCATCAATAATTTTGGGCATTTGTGAACTTGCAATTTCTTTGTCGATAACCATGCCTTTGACAAGCTCTGTGTCGTCTAGACTTTTGCCATGTTTCTTTATGACTTTTATTAGTTCAATGTCAGCAACGTATTTTCCATCAATTTTTTCTGAAACTTGTTTTACTGCTTCAACAATGATTTTTGCGAAGTGATCTTCTGCAACATTAATGCCTTTACTAGCTAAAGATGTAATTGCTACGTCCCTTAGAGTTTTGTCATCGTCAATGGAAATTGGAATTGCGATTTTATCCAAAATTTCTTGAGCTTTCTCACTAGCTTTCTTATAACCTTCAATTATAACTGTTGGATGGACATTTTTGTCAACCAAACTTTCGGCTTTCGAAAGTAATTCGCCGGCCAAAATTACTGCAGTTGTTGTTCCGTCACCAACCTCGCTGTCTTGAGCTTTTGCAACTTCCACAAGCATTTTTCCTGCTGGATGTTGAATATCAAGATCTTTCATTATGGTCGCGCCGTCATTAGTTATAGAAACGTCGTTCATGCTGTTAACAAGCATTTTATCCATGCCACACGGACCAAGTGTGCTTTTTACCGCTTCAGCAACTGTTTTTGCGGCCATTATGTTGTTTTTTAACGCTTCGCGGCCCGTACTTCTGCCGGTTCCTTCTTTTAATACTAGAATAGGAATGTTTCCTCCACCTTGAGACATAATTTTCACCAATTTTCTATTTTTGATAATAACCGAATTCAACAATCAAATATTTAAATATAAATTTTTCTAGCAACCAATATTCCAATTGCTTGATCCATTTTTAGCAAAAATACAAATATTAAAAAATCGCCTCAATCATTGGCCTTTCAGCATTCTAATTACCTTTAGATTCAGAATGAACTAATTCTTTGAATGATCATGTTCCGTTTGTGATGCTTGAATAATATGATAACCAGATGCTTTGCGAAGCCTGTTCATAATAGCTAGACCTATTCCATCCAAAGGAACACCTTCAGCAATAATAACATCAACGTTTTCCGCGTCGACTTCTCTCAGCAACCTGAATAAATTTTGGGCGACAACTGGCAAGTTAAACCTGCTGCCAAGACTCTTAGCTGCATCTGCTTTATAAAATCTGATAGTTTCATCGGTAGCTAGAATACCCACTTTTTCTCCTTTTAGTTCATAAACTTCAACTAACCTCTGTATTTTGCCAGTGATAGCGGAGACCGAACCTTCAACGAGAATTACTTTCGCTTTGGGCGCATAATGCCTATGCTTCATTCCAGGAGATCTGATCTTTTCTAAAGGCAATTCACTACCTGCTTCGACAAAGGGATGAAGCCTCACTTCTCCAAGAACTTTCTTCAAGGCTTCAAACGTTGTTCCTCCCGGGCGAAGAACCATCGGAGGATCAACACTCATGTCTAAAACAGTAGATTCAAGGCCAATATTTGTGAGTCCACTATCCAAGATAACATCGATTCTTCCATTGAGATCTTCATAAACATGTGTAGCAGTTGTTGGGCTAGGTTTGCCTGCAAGATTTGCGCTTGGAGCAGCAATAGATCTACCACTTTGTTTTATTAATGAAAGAGCTACTTTATGTTGAGGCATTCGAATTGCGACAGTATCTAAACATGCAACTGTCACTTCTGGAATTATATTTGAGCGCTTGAAAACTAAAGTTAAAGGTCCCGGCCAGAACTCTTTCATAAGCAACTCCGCTTTTTTTGGTACATCTTGCGCTAGTTTGTAAACTTCTTTTGCTCTCGCAATGTGAATAATGGGCGGGTTATCTAATGGCCGTTTTTTGGCTTCAAAAAGCGCCAAGACTGCCTCGGGATTAAGCGCATCTGCACCTAAACCATAAACAGTTTCTGTTGGAAAAGCTACTAAACCGCCCTTTTGAATGACCTCTGCGGCGATCTGTATTTTTTCGACGTCCGGTTTTTCTGAATCAACTTTTAGTAGAATTGTTTGTTTCATTGAATTTTCCTTTTTTTAGTTTAAGCACCACTGACGTTTCGATTTGCCGCTCTGGAATCTTCCAATACATCTTTAATAGGATATTCTTTTCTCCGATTGGAACTAGTTCAAATCCGTGTTTTTGATAAAAAGTTATAGCCCACCATGCAGCTTCCCATGTTCCAACGTAAATCTTAGAGGTTTTAACCAACGTCAAGAGGTGTTTGAGTAGTTTTTCTCCAAAACCTTTCCTTTGGTGACTTTTAAGCACGTAAGCATGTCTGATTAAAGTGACATCGTTAACTCGTTGAATTCCCATAACTGCAACCAAAACGTTGTTGTGTATATATCCGTGAAATTGTACACCACTCTGAATTTCTTCAGCCAGCTCTTGTTCAGTAATATAAGGAATTTTCCATCTGTCATTTGGAATTTTGCCTTTGTATACTGTCGCCGCATCGTTTATTACCTTAAGAGTTTTTTGAAGGTCAACTGTTGCTAATTTGCAAATCATTGGGGTTCACTATAAATAAAGCAAGATAATTGCTATATTGCTGTAGGTTCTTTTTGGGTTTCAGTTTTTATAAGTTTGTCAAGAAGGTGCATGAAAAATTCTTGCGCTTGAATCTCGCCTACTTTATCCAAGTAGACAGAAACCATTGCAATTTTTCCTTTCTTAGAAGCAACATACTCGGCGAACATTCGCGCCGAAATCTCGTTTTTGTCACCTAAAAGCACTGATGATGTGGCTGTCCCAATCGTGTCTTTTGATTTAGGAACTGCAATTGCTAGCGTCCCAAGTTTGTCTTCATTTTCGCTTAGCATTATCATGCAAGAGTTTCTTGCTTCTACGTAAACAGCTAGAAAACGCATATCTTTTTGCTGTAGCTCTTCTTTTACGACTTTGGCGCGTTCCACTTGCATTTCCTTCAAAACTGTTTAATGTTGGACTACTTAAAAAGACTTCACAAAAACAAAAGTTTTCTTAAAAAATATTCGCAGCTTGAACTTGAATGTTGGATTGTTGCTTTTTTCTTATTAATTTTTTAAAAAGAGGTTCCATCGCAAGACTTATGGGGAGTGATTTAACAATGTGCTTAAGGCTTAGGCATGAGTAGCTTCAAACGGATTAGGAAATATCTGATTCCAAGCTTATTCATAGTCATCTTGGTGGTCTCGATTTTAGCGGTTTACGCATCTTACCCAATTGGAAACCGAGCAAAAGGTGACCCCAATGCTTATGTCGGAGTCGCTTTTGGTGGAAATACCACAGCTCAGGCGAAAACACTTATCGACCGCGTTAAAGGTTACACGAACCTTTTCGTTTTGGACTCAGGAAGGAATCCTATTAGTCGAAACCAGTCAAGCGTTGAAGAAATCGGTGATTACGCAGTTTCTGACGGCTTAAGCATAATTATCAACATGGGAATCGATGTTGTCGATAACAAAAGTGACTCTACTTGGTTTTGGCAAGTACCTATCAACGATACAAAGCAGCGTTGGACCGAAAGATGGGGTAACAAATTTCTAGGCATATACTACAATGACGAACCTGGGGGTATACAGCTTGATGGCAACTGGACAAACTTTTTTAGAAGTATTAATGGTGAAAATCTCAAGGATATTGGTTGGAAAACAACTGATGATCTTTACCGAATTTATCTAAAGATGCTAGACGCAATGGTTAACGGCACTAAACCTCAAAATTATGATTTAGAAGCTGACCTTTTTGTTCAAGGAGTTTTAAAAACGGATCCTGGACTTCCAGCGTTGAATGACGCAAAAATTACCGCTTATACTTCGGATTATTGCTTGTACTGGTGGGATTATCTAGGAGGATATAATGTTGTGTTTACTGAGTTAGGTTGGAACGCCAGTGTAGCTGAGCAGATTGCTTTAGCTAAAGGTGCAGCACGTTTGCAGGATAAAGAGTGGGGGGCAATGATCACTTGGAAATACGTCGGTACGCCTTATCTTGACACCGGGCCTCAAATTTACGACCAAATGTTGACATCCTACCAGGCGGGGGCAAAATATATTGTAGTTTTCGATTACCCTTATAATGGCACTGATGGTGCAATGAAAGATGAACAGTTCGCTGCGCTTCAGCATTTTTGGAATGATATTACGTCAAAAACATTTATCGACTTAAGTGATCCATATGCCGTGTTGGTGTTGCCTAAGAATTTTGGCTGGGGCATGCGCAACCCAAACGACACAATTTGGGGTTTCTGGACAACCGACAATCGAACTCAACAGACAGCAGTTACAACAAGCATGCTCTTGTCATATTATGGGGTCAACCTCGACATAGTGTATGAAGACCCAGCACATCCAATAACTAACGTTGGCTACAAAAACGTCTTTTATTGGAACTCGACAACCACTTCTTAATCTTTGCGTTACTCATTGACTTGTTGGAAATACTTAATTAAGAGCTTTTCTTATTGCTGGGTACGGAAGGATAAAATTTGAGTGACGAACTTTCAAAATTACCACCTAATGTACAAGAAAGGCTTCTTAGATTGCAACAACTGCAGCAAACTTTGCAATCAATTTTAGGACAGAAACAACAGGTTGACATGGAAAAATCTGAAGTGGAGCAGACAATAGCCGAGCTTCAGAAAACAGCTGACGATACCGTGATTTATAAGGCAATTGGTTCATTACTGGTTAAGGCAGAGAAACCAAAAGTTAATGAAGACTTGGTTGAGCGAAAAGAGCTTTTGGACACAAGAAGTACAGTTTTAACGAGGCAAGAGGAAAGAATGCGCAGCCAAATAAAGGAAGCGCAGACAAAACTCCAAGAAGACTTAAGTCCAGTTTCTCAGCCATCATCTTAAAGGCGAATCTTGTGGTAGACCTGGGAATACCAGAGCTCACCACTGAGCAAATAGAAACTTTATGTTCAACAGCAGAGAATGCAGCCAGAAAATATGTTCTCTCCAAGGTTTCTTCTAAAATGATTGAAAGATTAGATATTAGTATCGAAGCTGCCGGGTCAAAGCCAGTGGAAGTCATCGTTGAGATAAATCTTGAATTAACACCCACTGCAAAAGGAATTGATGCACAAGATCTGGTTAAAAAAGCAACAAATGAAGCCCACAAAGCTAGCGAAAACTACTTGAGAAAAATAAAATGAACAATTTCCAAAAAATAATAGAAATTTTAGAAACCAGTAACCCTGCTTTTGTTCTTTTACTATGCCATCGTAGTGCCGATGCTGATGCAATTTGTTCCGCTTATGCATTGCAGGGTCTACTCAAACGATTCAAACCTGATATCATAACCGAGATCGGATGCCCACAAGGCATCAACAAACCCGCCAAAGTCCTTCTTGATCACATGCCCATAACAGTGAATATGAAGCCAAACATAGAATCAGCAGAAGTTATAATGCTTCTAGACACAAACACGATTGACCAACTAGATCAAGTTGCAGAAACAATAAAGAAATCTCCAGCTCCAAAAATAATTATCGACCATCACTATCCAAATCCAGAAACAACCAAAATCTGTAAACTATGCATCGTTGATGAGAAAGCAGCAGCAAATTGTGAAATAGTTTATAATCTTTTTAGACAAGCAAAAACTCAGCCGAACCTGAAGGAGGCAGAAGCATTATTCATTGGCATATCCTTTGACACTCGACATTTTGCATTAGCAAACGCTCCCACTTTGCAAATCATCGCAAAACTAGTGACTGAAGGAATAGATGTACAAAAGACGTTAGCACAGTATGCTCTACCGATAGACACCTCTGAACGTTTAGCAAAATTGAAAACTTGCAAGAGAGCTAAAGTTTTAAGAGTCAACGGGTGGATAATTGCACTTTCTCATGTTAGCGCCTACCAAGCTTCAGGAGCTAAAGCCTTAGTTGATTTAGGCGCACATGTTTCTGCAGTTGCAGGTATGAAAAATGGGAAAATTGAAGTTAGCCTGCGTTCAGTGCGCCAGTTCAATGAAGGCACTGGCATAAATTTAGGTAAAGATGTTGCAACTCCTTTAGGTGAATATTTGCATGGAGTCGGCGGTGGACACGCGATGGCAGCAGGGGTAAGCGGCTGTGGAGAGATAGAGTCAACGCTGAAGCAATGCTTTTTATTATTGCGAAAGGAAATAACCAAAACTGCCTAGCTACGCTTAAATGAGCAAACTCTCACGCTTAAGGTAAGTAGGCACCAAAAATTTGGCAATTATTGAAACAAAAGACCTCACCTATACGTATCCTGGCGCATCTAAACCATCGATTTTAGATGTGTCGATTAAAATAGAGAAAGGCGAGTTTGTTTTAATCACTGGACCAAGCGGCTGTGGAAAAACAACCTTGTGCCGTTGCTTCAATGGTTTAGTTCCGCATTTCTATCAAGGGGAATTAAAAGGTGAAATATCCGTTGCAAGCATAGACACGCTTAAACATCACACATATGAAATGGCGAAACACGTAGGTTTGGTCTTTCAGAACCCAGAAAACCAGCTATTCGCCTTATCCGTTGAGAAAGATGTTGCTTTCGGACTTGAGAACGTTGGGGTCCCTCGAGAGGAAATTCGTAAAAAAGTAGATTGGGCGTTAAATTTAACAGGGATTTACGACTTGCGTGAACGATCGCCTCACGAGATTTCTGGAGGACAGCAACAGCGCGTTGCAATAGCCTCCGTTTTAGCCATGGAACCAGAAATTATAGTTCTGGATGAACCAACTTCTTTTCTAGATCCGTTAAGCGCGGAGAAAATTTTTGAAGTTATTTACGATTTGAACAAGAAGCAGGGAATAACCGTAATCCTTGTAGAACATAGATTGGACTTAACAGCAAAATACACAAATCACCTTATTGTTATGGACCAAGGAAAAGTCCGTTTGGAAGGAAACCCACGAGAAATCCTTAGCTCAGAAGAAACACGCTTAATAGGAGTTGGAATTCCTAAAGCCACACTGCTGTACCAAATGCTGAAAAAAGATGGATTAAACCTCAACAACTCAACACCCCTGTCTTCCGAAGAATTAGCCGCTCAACTATTGGAGGCTCTAAAGTCCAGATGATTGAAGCTGAAAACGTCCATTTTTCATATCCTAACAAAGTAGAAGCTTTGAAAGGCGTTTCCATTACTATAAAAGATGGCGAATTCGTCGCAATTATGGGACAAAATGGAGCAGGAAAATCAACTTTCGTCAAACATTTCAATGGGCTATTGAAGCCTACATCTGGAACAATACGTTCAGATGGAGTTGAAACAACGAAGTCAAGCGTAGCCTCACTAGCCAGAAACGTTGGTTTTGTTTTTCAGAACCCAGACCATCAATTGTTTAGCGAAACAGTCGAAGACGAAATTGCTTTTGCGCTTAAAAATTTTGGCTTTGAAGCTGACGTTATTGAAAAGAGGGTAACATGGGCTTTAAACCTTTTATCACTCACACAATACAGGAAAACTTCGCCTTTCCTTCTTAGCGGCGGCGAACGGAAACGTGTTGCATTAGCTTCCGTTTTGGCTTGGGATCCGAAAACTTTGATTTTAGATGAACCCACGATCGGTCAAGATCATGAGCAAAAAGAGAAACTGCGTCAATTTATAATGCAAATGCAGACCCAAGGAAAAACTGTAGTTATTGTTACTCATGATGTTGAGTTCGTAGCTGAAAGCAACCCTAGAGTAGTCTTGATGAAGGAAGGTAAAATAGTTGCTGACGGAATAGGAAAGGAAATTCTTACTAACCCAGCAATATTAGAATTATCCTCTATTGTTTTACCGCAAATTGCTCAAGTCTTCATGAAATTAAAGTCTTTGGGTTTTCCAAAAAACATTATTGACATTTACGAAGCCAAAGAAATAATTTTGAAAACTCTGGAGAGTAAAACTGGAAAATGAGTATTTTCGATGGCTTAAGATTTAGAAAAGTTTACTCTCCAATTCACAATTTAGATCCACGAATAAAATTCGTCTACGTAATTTCAATTTTCGTATGTGCAATCCTCTTCGCTCAAATCATCCCGCTACTCTTGTTGTTCATTTTGCAATTGCCTTTTGTTTTGCTTGCAAGAGTTCAGAGACAATGGCTGCGTTCTTTGCGAGGAGCATCTTTTCTTGCAGGGCTTATTTTTGTAATTAACGTTGCAACAACCTATTTTACTTCAGGCTATACATTAACTGCTTCCAACGTGGAATACGCTGCATCCTTGACATTACGTTTCGTGGTGCTTATTGAGTCTTTCTCAGTATTCTTTCTCACAACTTCACCCGACCACTTAGGCTTAGCCTTAGAGGAATCACGTGTACCTTACGAGTTTGCTTTTGCCTTTACCACAGCTGTGAGATTTGTTCCCGTTCTTGCAGAGGAGGCCCAGACGATAATGGATGCACAAAAAGCCAGAGGACTAGAGCTTGAGAAAGGTGGCTTGCTAAAAAGAATAAGAAATTACGTTCCTGTGCTTATTCCACTAATTGTTAGTGCAATCCGCAGAAGTCTAGAGTTAGCAGAAGCAATGGAATCTCGCGCCTGGGGTGCCACAAAACAACGAACCAATCTTTACGCACTTAAGCTACATCGCGGAGATTACGCTTTGCTGGCAATTACTGTCGGAATTTTGGCAACAGCCGTTTACGTCCACTTTTTTGTGTCGATTCCCACAATAATAAGTTTACTTTAAAGAAATTATTGATTATCTTTGTCGGAACCATGGCAAATAGCGAAAAAATAAATTGCGCTTAACGCAGAATTGTCGTTGCAGCCGAAAAATAATAATGTAAAAATTGATTCAATAGATAGACTGCATGTTTTTAAAACAGAAAGCAATATGACAAATACGTCTGAGGCAGGATTTAGATGTCTGAGCATACTCGTTTTGGACCAGCAGGAGTTCCACCTATGTTCAGACTCTTTGGAGCAAAAATGCCTGATGTTCCAAGATTATTGCGAGAAGAAGGTCTTGATGCTTTTGAATATCCAGCTGTCCGTTGGGGACCTAAACCGCAAATGAAACAGGAAGATGCAGAAAAACTTGGCGTTGAAGCAAGAAAAAATGATGTTAGACTTAGTATGCATGGCTCGTATTACGTTAACTTGTCAGGCAAAAGAGACGTTGTAGAAGCAAGCAAACGTCGCTTAATCGCCTGCGCAACTGCAGCTGACTGGATGGAAGCATATGTCATGGTATTTCACACCGGGTTTCATGGACGCTTCGAAAAGGAATTTGCCTTCAAAAACTGCCTAGATGTTCTAAAAGAGATAATCACAGAAATGAAGAACCTTGGTTTAAAGGTTAAGCTTGGTCCTGAAACTATGGGAAGAAAATTCCAGGTTGGCAGCTTAGACGAAATCTTAGCAATAAACGAGCAAATTGAAAACACACAACTCGTTGTTGATTGGGCCCACCTGCACGCACGAAACCTTGGAATCTTTAGAAGATCCGAAGACATTCGCGAAATAGCTGAAAAAATCGAGAATAGACTTGGAACAGAAACCCTAAGAAATATGCACTGTCACTTCTCCAAAATTGAGTTCAATAGTCAAGGCGAAAAACAACACCACCCACTCGACGAGAAAAGATATGGACCAGACTTCCGTATGCTAGCCGAAGTAATTGATGACTTCCAGATGCACCCAACGGTTATATGTGAATCACCGTTATTAGACATTGATGCTAGAAAAATGCAGCAAACTCTAAAAGAAGTTCATGAAAGTAAGCAACGAAAAACGTGATGCTTGAATAAATTAATTGTTTTTGTTGGCTAAAGCTATTTTTTGCTTTTCTTTGATAATAAATTTTCAGCTAATTGCATTTCCTTTACTGTGTTGATATTTACAGATAACTCATCTAGGTCAAGCAAATAAATATCTTGGTCAAGCCATTCGTCACCATACCTTTTGCTTCCATCAATAACATTTATGCCAACGGGCACCACATCTTTGCCGTCCATTTTGAAAGAGTATTCGACGGACATACCAAGTCTAGTTTTAGTTTCAAGCGGAACTGCAACTGTTAGAGCTGGTTTGCCGCAGTGTTCGTAACGTTCAATTATGGCATCCAAAGTTTTGCCAGTAACCAATGGGAGATCAGCGGCAATAGCTAAGAAAACTCCTAGCTTTAAGTTTTGGCTGGCATAGCCTAAATCGGAAACGTAGTCTCTTCCAGGGGTTTCAAGCACCTTCACTGGAAATTGACTCATGAACTTGGAAGTATTAGGTGTGCAACCACTGACGGCTACAATAATAGAATCTATCTTTTTAGCGTTCATTAGGGCTGCAAGAACATATTCGATGATTGGTTTGCTACAGACTTTTATTAATGGTTTCTCTTCAGCGATTCGCATGCGGGTTCCTTTGCCCCCGGCCATTATAAGAGCGGTTATGCCCACGCAATCACCGCCAACAAAACGATCACACAAACCATTCTAGTAATCTCGTTAGTTGCACCAAACACATCGCCTGTAACTCCATTGAAGTTTCTGTGTGCAATAATGACCATAATTAAACCACTGATTATTCCAGCTAAAACGGTAAAAACGCCTGCCCAAAATAATAGAGGTAAAGATATAGCGAAAGAAATTAGCAGTGCAGCAATCAAACGCAGATTACCTTTGTCTTTTTGCATAGCTTCAAGAAAAGGGGTGTTCATGCCTTCATGAACAGATTTTCCAGCCCAAGCTGTAACAACCATAGAAAGCTTTGCTGAAGTCTCAACAACTATTATAGCCTGAATTATAAAACCAGTATTTAATAACTGCCCAAGGGCCAAAGCGGTTATTAACATAACCATGATACCTAAAGACAAGCCCCCAGCCCCAGTTAATTGATCATGCATAACATCGATTTTATGTTCAAAAGAGCCATGAGCCATAACGCCATCACCAAAATCTAATAAGCCGTCTGTGTGGTGAAGCCCAGTAATTAGCAATAACAAAGCCAACACTAAACCGCCAACTACTATGCTGGGTAAAAACATATAGCAGATCCAGCCGAATAGTCCAGCCAATAAACCAATAAAAGCACCTATTAATGGAAAACCCCACATGTTTTTTGCACAAATAATCATTACATCTTTTTCCATGGTTGCTGAAAAAATCGTGAGGAAGGAAAGAAGATTCTTTAGCTCTCTAACAACCATCTCATTTCAAATCCATCAAAAGAGCATAATTATGCTCAATCTCTTTAAGCAATAGGTCCTTTGTTACTGCACCACCAAGCTTAGCCATCGACGCAATTGAAGCACCACCTGCACCAACCCCTTCCTTAACGAGACCCGTCTCGTAAATCTGTAAACCTGAATAACGTGAACATCTAAAGTTTAAGTCCGCTGCTAGAATTGGCACATCGCAGAACTGAGTAACAATACCTTTGAGGTCAGAAGATTTATCTTTTGCAACCCACCGAGTTGTGCCAACTGCCAAGTTGCAAAGAACACTAGAATCAAGAGCGTTCACCAAAGCTAGAACGGCACTCATTTGGGTTCCGCCAGCCAGCAAAACTGGAACTTGCGACGCTGCACCGATCACCAGTCCCGAGAAGGCAGCCATCATGGGATCACCAACACAGGAAATAGCCCTGACTGGGTCATTTGCTAAACTACCAAAACTTTCACCTGCAGCTGCTAAGCCAGCCTTGACTGTCTTTGATTTGAGGCTATGGGGATTTTCTGGCAGGGTACTACTTACTTTTCCTTCAGCTTTTATACCTAAGGCTGATAAGACGCCAAGCGCCGTTGTTGTTCCGCCAGGAATACTTTCGCCAATAACAAGATAATCTATGGCTTTAGCCAAGTTTGCACCAGCGGTTTTTCCTCGCTCAATAACTTCTGCAACGTTATCAACGGCGTTTCCAGTTCGGATATCTCTGCCTGGGCTTCCCCCTAGGTCTAAAAAAGGAATTTGGGGCTTTACTCTTAATCCGCCACTTGCAATCAACACTGGAATATCAGCCAAATGAAGAGCTGACATAGTAATCAATGCAGGTGTTGGAATGCCGTCAGGAGTTATAGGCACTCCCGAAATGGATTTGCATCTTCCAAGAAGGAGCAGTTCAGCATCCGCGGGCGGAGTGTAATCGGTGAATTCAGGATTCGCTCCCGCTGCCGATATGCCCGAGATTTTTCCTGTTTCCGTGGTGCCGATTGTGCAGATGAAAAGAGGGTTTTTTCCTCCGATTTCATCTAGGAACGCTTTCGCTTTTAACTCGTTGTTAGCTATTAGTACATCAAGTTGAGTATCCATCCTATGGTTTTACCTTGCCTTTCGGCTTAACTTCGAACTTTCTAATTTCTAAATATCCGAAGCCGCCGTCTATCTTGTGTTTTTGTGTTTCTAGAATTTCAATCTTCTTCTTAAAAGTCGGCCCATCTGTCACGACAGTGTGATATTCTCCGCCTTCGCCACATGGGTCAACATTACCAAGTTTGAGGATGTCGGAGTAGAACGCCCTATCTAAGTTTCTTCCAAGCCAATCAACGCCTAACTTTTCAAGCTTTGTTCGTACTACAGTTGCTTTGAAACCTGTTTTTAAATAGTCAAGGTAAATTTGTTTTGTGTCTCCCATCCACAACGGTTTAACTGGCTTCAAACCTACTTCTTTGAGTACCCGACCAAGCCAGCCTTCTTCGTGCCCTGCAACTTCGTAGATGTCTCCTGTGACCAAACCTTCTGCGCCTTCAGATTTGAACTTCAACAAAGCATTTTTGAAATCACTCTCATAAGTTTGAGGTGTAGCTTGCTGTTTCGTTAGTGGAATTCCGATTGCGTCTGATTGCGCAACCAATAGATCTGATGGTATCATGTGAAAGTTTGACTTTTCTTTACTCATCATCATAGTTAACAGGTTGGCTACTTCGTGTCCTTGCTGGGTTGCTAAATAATATGCAAAGCAACTATCTTTCCCACCACTCCATGAAGCAACAACTTTCATGTCAATTTACCTTCCTAAGTTAAATTACCCTCAACTGTTATTTTGCTATGTGGTTTTGGGTTAATGTAAAAACTACGACTTACAATTAAAGATTTAGACAAAAACAGTACCCATAAAGAATAATATTTTCTGGTCAATCTCTTAAGAAATTTCTCTCTGGATAAATTTCTGAGCGAATTCGCGATTTTCTTGTTTACAAATTTTTATAGTTTAAGTTTGGGTGGTTCATCATAACTTTTCACATAAGTTTCAAGCAATCATATTCACACAACGCTTAAAGCACACTTCACGTTTAAAAAACGCGGTTGAAAGCAATGACCAACAAAACACCGGCTCTACTGGAATTCCTTGAACAAAAAGGCATCCTCTTACAAAATCTAATTGACTGCGCAATTGAAATGTATGTTCCCCATCCCGGCGTAGAAACACAAGAGAAAGCAACTGAAATGCTGAAAGAAGAGTTTTTCGACGTTCTAAATGATGTTAACATTTCAATCCTTGAAACAGCAGCCTTCCATGCGCAAGAAGATGCGGAGAAAGGCTTGATTCCAGGATTGACGCAAGAAAGGTTTAGGGGCAGACCAGGACCAGTCGCAGATGAAGTTCTAGGAATAGCAATTGCAAGCTACATCGGTGGAACCAGAGCAGTTTTTGAGTATGTGCGATTTGACCAAGCTAAACCAGGAATTCTAAAGAAACTGGGCTCAATCACAAACGATGCTATAGGTGCTTTAGTTGCTGGCGTATCATCAAATGTTTATACTCGCGCCAATAGAAATGCAGAAGCCAAACCATAAAATTTTTTCTTATTAATTTTTGCTAACTAAGACAGATAACTCGTTTTACCATAAGATTATAATAGTATGTTGGTTGAGCAGTTTAAGCAGTTGGCTCCCATGGTTAATACAAAGCTATGCATTGTTACACATACTTTTTTACCCCATGTTGGTGGGATAGAAAAAGTTGTTAATGAACAAAGCAAGCGGTTACTCCACAGAAATTTTGACCCGATGGTGGTGACTAATCGAATTGGTACGCCTAAGCATTATGTTGTTGATGGCGTAAATGTTGAATGCTATGAATCATTAAACACGGGGTTTCGTCTTGGAATTCCGTACTCAATTCCGACAGTTACAAGCTTTGATACATTTCTGAAAGCTGTAAAATCTAGCAAAATAGTGCACGCTCATGGTCACCCATATCTTACTTCCCTAATCGCCGCCAAGCTTGCAAAAAGATACTCAAAACCATTCGTACTCACACAACACAACACGTTCATAAAGTATAACAACATTTTTGATAAAATTGAGCGGTTAAATGATTTGGCGGTTGGAAAAGAGACACTAAAAGAAGCAGATAAAATTATTGCAGTTAGCAACGCAACTAAGGATTACGTTCTAAGTCTGGGAGCAAAACCAGGAAAGGTCAAAGTGTTGTATAACGGGGTTGACTTGATACACTTTAGGCCTTTGGCTGAAAAGCGAAATGAAATTAGAAAAAAAATTGGGATTTTCCAAAACGCAACTGTGTTTATAACAGTCAGAAGATTGGTCTACAAAAACGGGATAGACACTTTGATCGAATGCGCAAACATTGCAATCAAAAAGAATCCAAAGATTACTTTTCTAGTAGTTGGAAAAGGACCAGACCAAAATAGTATCCAAATGAGAGCCAAGCAGTTAGGAATAGCAAATAACTTCAGGTTTACGGGTTTTGTAAAAGACGAAGAGTTACCATTCTATTATAATGCAGCAGATTTTTTTGTGCTTCCTTCAAAATCTGGAGAAGGCCTACCTTTAGTTGCACTAGAAGCTATGGCTTGCGGACTACCAGTAATAGCGACAAATGTTGGTGGGATAAGTGAAATCTTATTGGATAAATTTGGAAAATTGGTGCCTCCTAATCAGCCAGAGTTGCTTGCCAAAGCAGTTTTGGAACTTGCTGATATTGACTTTTCCTCACGCAAAAAAGAGCTCAGAGCCGTTATTGAAGAAAAGTTTAGTTGGGACAAGAACGTTGAGAGACTGGTGGAAATATACCAAGAGCTTATTTAACCAAGCTGTGGAAACAGTATAGCCTTCAAATGGGAGCAGGGTCAGTTGACATCAAAAGTTGAAATGGTATCGGTTGTAATTCCAACACTCAATGAAGCAGGAAACATTCTTGAAGCGGTGACAGCCATCCAAAACGATTTAGCTTACCCCAAAGAAATAATCGTTGTAGATGGAAATTCTACTGATGGAACAATAGAAATCGTTAAGGACACAAACTTCTGCAAGCTAATTATTGAACCAAGACGTGGCTATGGTCTTGCTCTTAGAACCGGAATGAAAAATGCAAAAGGCAATATTATCGTTATGGTCGATGGTGATGGAACGTACGAGGTTCGGCACATCAACCGTTTGGTTCAGCGCATGCTTGAGAAAGATGCAGATATGGTTTTAGCCACTCGAATGTATGACCCAAAAAAAGCCATGGGATTATTGAATTTTATTGGGAATAAAGTTATCACTTTTACCTATGACTTCTTTTACAGCCAATTCCTCAGCGACTCACAGTCAGGTTTTAGGGCAATCTCGCATGAAGCTATTGATCGTGTTAAACTAAAAGAAATCGACATGGCATATGCCACGGAGATGCTTATTGGATTTGCGAAGGAAGGCTACAACATGGTTGAAATCCCTACCACTTACAAAGCCCGTAAATATGGCAAAACAAAACTTAAACCATTTAAGTCGGGGATTGAGATATTTAGCACTATATTTAAGGGACTAATGGATGCCGACACTATCAGAACGTGTTACGGACATTGGAAGAAGAATCGATTTAAGCGATGAGAAAGGCTATGCAATCGCCATCTTTCTTGTCCTAATAATTGTTTC
>Ga0326726_10001065_pt1 | contig 25305 bp, 20 predicted proteins | sample MHFenrmetagenome_2_FD_207603 | JGI IMG/M metagenome (GOLD analysis project Ga0326726, IMG submission 207603) | Lab enriched peat soil microbial communities from Michigan Hollow, Ithaca, NY, United States - MHF15MN | ecosystem: Environmental > Terrestrial > Soil > Wetlands > Peat | place: USA... | reverse complement strand
AGCATGCCGCTCGCCCGGCGGAAACACGGGTCATTCTCTTCCAGCGCAACTTCGGCCAGCACGCGGCGATCCTGGCGGGATTCGAGCGCGCCGCGGGCGACATCATCGTCACGCTCGATGCCGACCTGCAGAATCCCCCGGAGGAGATCACGCGTCTGCGCGCGGCCATCAACGAGGGCCACGACTATGTCGGCACCGTCCGGCGTGGACGCCAGGATCACTGGGCAAGGCGTTGGGCGTCCCGGGCCCTGAACTATCTGCGGGAAAGGACCACACACATCCAGATCACCGACCAGGGCTGCATGTTGCGCGCCTACGGGCGGGAGGTAATCGATGCGGTCAACGCATCGCGCGAAGTGAACACCTTCATCCCCGCGCTCGCCTACCTGTACGCGCGCTCACCCACGGAAATCGAGGTGTCACACGAGGCACGGCGTGCGGGACAGTCGAAGTATTCGCTCTACAAGCTCATCCGGCTCAACTTCGACCTGATGACCGGCTTCACTTTCGTGCCGCTGCAGCTGTTCTCGATGCTCGGCATGATCATCGCCGGGCTGTCGGGCGTCCTCGTCGTGTACCTGGTGGCACGACGCCTGATCCTGGGGCCGGAAGTGGAAGGCGTGTTCACGCTGTTCGCCATCGCGTTCATGCTGATCGGATTCGCGCTGTTCGGCATCGGGTTGATCGGCGAATACCTCGGCCGCACTTACGAACAGGTCCGCGGCCGGCCTCGCTACATCGTCGCGGCGGTACTCGAGAGCCACAAGGCCCAGAAGCGCGAGCGGCTCTGTGTTTAAGGCGGTCGTGTTTGCGTACAGCGAAGTCGGATTTCGCTGTCTGCGCGTGCTGCTCGACCGCGGTGTCGATGTTCCCATGGTATTCACGCACGCGGATGCGCCGGATGAGAAGCAGTGGTTCGGCAGCGTGGAACGGCTGGCGGCCGAGCGTGGGGTCGAAGTGGTCAGTCCCGCGGATGTGAACCAGCGCGCATGGGTCGAGCGCGTCGCCGCGCTGTCACCCGATTACCTCTTCTCCTTCTACTATCGGCTGATGCTCCGCGAGCCGCTGCTCCACACGGCCCGCCTGGGCGCGCTCAACATGCACGGATCGCTGCTGCCGAAGTATCGAGGCCGCGCACCCGTCAACTGGGCGATCCTCAATGGCGAGTCCACGACCGGCGCGACGTTGCACTTCATGGTCAGCAAGCCGGATGCCGGGCCGATCGTCGCGCAGCAGGCGGTGTCGATCGGCATCGACGATACCGCACTCACGGTATCGCTCGCGGTGGCCCAGGCCGCTGCGGACCTGCTCGCGCGGACCTTGCCGCTGCTCGCCGCCGGACGCCCGCCGTCGCGGCCCATGGATCTTGCCGCCGGCTCGTATTTCGGCGGCCGCAAGCCCGAGGACGGCCGTATCGACTGGTCGTGGCCGGCCGTGCGCGTTCACAACCTGATTCGTGCCGTCGCACCGCCGTTTCCCGGCGCGTTCACCGACCTGGGCCGGCAGCGCATCATCTTCGCAGCGTCGCGCTGGACCGGCGAGCGCGCAGCGCATCCCAGCGCGGCACCGTGCCTGTATACCGAGCACGACCAACATCTCTATCTCGACTGTGCAGATGGCCTGAGACTCGAAATCGCATCGCTCGCGATCGATGGCGAGCCCCTCGACGCGCGCAGCTTTGGCCGCCGCCACGGCGGGTCTATCCTGTCACTCGACCACTCACCGGCACTGGAAGCATGCCCATGAAGAAGCTGCTCATCCTCGGCGTCAACGGCTTCATCGGTCATCACCTGAGCGAGGCGGTGATGCGCGAGACCGACTGGCACGTCTACGGCATGGACCTGGAGAGCGACCGCGTCGCGCATCTGCTCGACAACAAGCGCTTTCACTACTTCGAGGGCGACATCACCATCAACCGCGAATGGGTCGAGTATCACATCCGTAAGTGCGACGTGCTGCTGCCGCTAGTGGCGATCGCGACACCCGCGAGCTACATCAGCAACCCGCTCGGCGTCTTCGAGCTCGACTTCGAGGCCAACCTGCCGCTGATCCGCCAGTGCGTGAAGCACCACAAGCGCGTCGTGTTCCCGTCGACCTCGGAGATCTACGGCATGTCGACGGACCCCGAGTTTCATCCCTACGACTCTGCGCTGGTACTCGGTCCAATACCGAAGTCGCGCTGGATCTATTCATGCAGCAAGCAGCTGCTCGACCGGGTCATCTGGGCGTACGGCGACCAGGGCCTGGACTTCACTTTGTTCCGGCCCTTCAACTGGATCGGTCCGGGGCTCGATCGCATGCAGACACCGAAGGAAGGCAGCTCCCGCGTACTCACGCAGTTCCTCGGCAACATCGTACGCGGCGAGGACATCCGGCTGGTCGACGGCGGCGCGCAGCGGCGTTGCTTCACGTACGTGTCGGAAGGCGTCGATTGCCTGCTCAAGATCATCACCAACGCGAACGGCGTCGCGTCGCGGCGCATCTACAACGTCGGCAATCCCCACAACGACCTTTCGATCCGCCAGCTCGCCGAGTTGATGCTGGAGGTGGCGCGTTCGATCGATGCATATGCCGGCCCCGCCGCCAAGGTGCGCATCGCCGAAGTGTCGGCGGAAAAATACTACGGTGCCGGCTACCAGGACGTGCAGAGCCGTGTGCCCTGGATCCAGAACACCTGCGAGGAGCTCGGCTGGAAACCGACGATCGACATGCGGACCGCCGTGCGGCGCATCTTCGAGTCTTACCGGGCCGACCTCGGCGCGGCTCGCGACCTGACCGATGTGGCCTGATCACGCCTCGCGATGAGCGACATGCCCTCCGTCCCGCCCGCGCCGGGTAGTGTGGCGCGCCGGGTCGCTCTCAAGATCGATGTCGATACGCTGCGCGGCACGCTGGAGGGTGTGCCGCAGCTGGTCCAGCTGCTGCAGAGTCTGGGCGCGCAGGCCACGTTCTATTTCAGCGTCGGACCCGATCACACCGGACGCGCACTGAAACGCGTATTTCGGCGCGGCTTCCTCGGCAAGGTGCGGCGCACCTCGGTGCTGGAACACTACGGCTGGAAGACCCTGCTGTACGGCACGCTCCTGCCGGGGCCCGATATCGGCCGGCGGGCTGGCCAGGTGATGCGAGCCGTGCGCGACGCGGGTTTCGAGGTAGGGCTGCACTGCCACGATCACGTGCGCTGGCAGGACGGGGTGGCGCGAGCCAACGCATCCTGGACGCGACTTGAGTTCGAGCGCGGTGTCGCGGCGTTCGAGACGGTGTTCGGCCATCCGCCGCAGTCGCATGCCGCCGCGGGTTGGCAGATCAATCCCCACGTGCTGGTGCTCGAGTCTGAGTACGGCTTGCTCTACGCGAGCGACACCCGCGGACTCAAACCCTTCATGCCCTCGATGGACGGCCTCATGGGCCGATGTGCACAGCTGCCGACGACACTGCCGACCTTCGATGAGCTCATCGGCGTCGAAGGTCAGTCCGCAGACGATGCGGTGCAGGCCATTCTCAAGGTGACGCGCGCACGTCCTGCCGCGAATCACGTGTTCACGTTGCACGCCGAGCTCGAGGGCCAGAAGCTTGCCCCGCAGTTCGCACACTTGCTCAAAGCGTGGCTGGCGGAAGGCTTTGAGCTGGTGGCGATGCGTGATCTGTTCGCGGAAGTGCAGGCGCACCGCCTGCCGCGGCATGCGATCGAAATGGACGAGGTTTCCGGGCGCTCCGGCACGCTCGCAGTGCAGGGCCACTGGGTCACCGATACCGCTGCGTCATGAGCGCATCGAACGCATCGCGCCCCAATATCCGCGCGGCGCTGTGGGCCGGCCTGGTCACACTGGCTGCATCCTGGTTTGTGCTGCTCGGTTATCGTGAGCTGTTCAATCCGGACGAGGGACGATACGCCGAGATCCCGCGCGAGATGCTGGTGTCCGGCAACTGGCTGGTGCCCCATCTCAACGATCTGGTCTACATCGAAAAGCCCCCACTGCAGTACTGGGCGACGGCTGTGAGCTACGTGTTGTTCGGTACGAGTGTCTGGTCGGCGCGGTTCTACACCGGCCTGTGTGGTTTGCTCACGGTGCTGATCACGGCTGCGCTGGCGCGCCGCCTGTGGGGCAGCGCAGCGGGTTGGCGCGCTGGATTCATGTCGGGGAGCGCCTTGTTGCTGGTCCTGATGGGCCACCAGCTGACGCTCGACATGAGCCTCACCTTCTACACCACACTGACGCTCGCCGCCTTCTGCGCAGCGCAGGATGCACGCACTTCTCCGGTAGCACGACGCCGCTGGATGTGGCTGGTGTGGGCGAGTGCGGCCGGCGCGTTCCTGACGAAGGGGCTCATGGCGCTGGTCCTGCCGGGAATCACCTTGTTCGCCTACTCGCTGCTGCAGCGGGACTGGGCGATCTGGCGCCGCCTCTCGCTCGCGAGCGGTTTGCCGCTGTTCGCGCTGCTCGCGCTGCCCTGGATGGTGCTGGCGCAGCGCGAGCTGCCCCAGTTCTTCGACTTCTTCGTAGTGCGCGAGCATTTCCAGCGCTATCTCACGCTCATCTCGGATCGTTACGAGCCATGGTGGTTCTTCATCGCGATACTCGCCGGGGGCTGCATGCCGTGGCTGATCCCGACGACGCGCGCCCTTCTGAGCGGCTGGCGCGCATCGACCTCGCCTGGCGCGTTCGACGCGCGACGCCTGCTGTGGATCTGGAGCGCGGTCGTATTCCTGTTCTTCTCTGCGTCGGATTCGAAGCTGGTCCCCTACATCCTGCCGATGTTTCCAACCGTCGCGCTGCTCATAGCTTCGCTCGAAGAGACGCGACTGCGGCGGGACCTGCGTTCCACCGGCGTGATGCTGATCGCGATCGGGGCGCTCTTCCTGGCGGTTACCGTGATTCTGCCGCGGGTGCTGCCCGATTCGCCTCGCGCCGTGCTGTTCCTCGACATGCGCCCGGCACTGGCCGCAGTGGCAGTGATTGCACTCCTTGGCGGCGCACTCACCGTTGCTTCCCGTGGTGACAGCGTGCGACTGACCACGGTCATCGGTCTGACCGGGTACTTGTGTGCGGCGACACTGCTCTGGGGTGCAAGGTCGGTGCAAACCATCTACTCCGGAGCTTCGCTTGCGGCACAATTACCACCCTCACTGAATTACGACGTGCCGATGTTCAGCGTTCGCACCTATGACCAGTCGTTGCCGTTCTACCTGCGCCGCACCCTGACCATGGTCGACGAACAGGGCGAGCTGACGTTCGGTCTGCAGCTCGAACCGCACAAGGGCATTGCGGATCTCGAAACCTTCGAGTCGCGATGGCGTGCGCTGCCGCAAGCGCTCGCGGTGGTCGAGCCGAAGACCTACGCGTTGCTGCAGCAGCATGAGCTGCCGATGGTCGTGCGCGCCCGGGACCTGCGGCGCATGATCGTGAGCCGGCAGTGACGACTGTCACCTGGGCGCTGCTGCTCGGTGGTGTGCTGCTCAACGCGGCGGCGCAGTTGCTGCTCAAAGCTGCCACTCGCACCAGCGGCGTGCTGCTGTCGGACTCGGGACAGGTCTCGTGGGCCGCGGCTGCGGAGCTCCTGCGCACGGTGCCCCTGTGGGTAGGGCTGTCCTGTTACGGGGTCAGTGTGGTGCTGTGGCTCGGTGCGTTGTCGCGCGTACCCGTCAGCGTCGCGTATCCCATGTTGTCCATTGGCTACGTCGTCAATGCGTTCGCGGCGGCCGCGCTGTTCGGGGAAGCGCTCACCGTTGCCAAGATGAGCGGTATCTTGCTGATCATCGTCGGCGTCTTCGTTCTCGCGCGGGCCACACCATGAAAGATTACCTGCCGTTCACCCGCCCCCAGATCGATGAGCAGACCATTGCGGGAGTGGCGGAGGTGCTGCGCTCGGGGTGGATCACCACGGGACCCTACGTGACGCGCTTCGAGGCGGCGCTCGCCGCTTATGTTGGTGGCGGCCGGCAGGTGCGCGTATGCACGTCCGCGACCGGCGCGCTCGAAATGGCACTGGTAGCCGCCGACATCGGGCCGGGTGAAGAAGTCATCGTGCCCGCAATGAGTTTCGCCGCGTCCGCCAACGTAGTGGTGCGCGTCGGCGCGGTGCCGGTGTTCGTCGATGTGGGCCTGCGCAGCCGCAATATCGACGTGAAGCAGATGGAAGCGGCGCTGACACCGCGTACGCGCGCCATCATGCCGGTGCATTTCGCCGGCCTGCCGGCGGACCTCGATGCCGTCTATGCCCTGGCAGAGCGTCACCGCCTGCGCGTCATCGAAGATGCGGCCCATGCCATCGGCACCGCCTGGCACGGCCGCAGAATCGGCTCCTTCGGCGACATCGTGTGTTTCAGCTTTCATCCGAACAAGAACATGACCACGATCGAGGGCGGCGCACTGGTGACCACGGATGAGAAGGTGCTGACGGCAGTCGAGCAGCTGCGCTTTCACGGCATCCAGCGCAATGCGGAGGGCGAGATCGACGTGGTGCGCGCCGGCGGGAAATACAACTTCTCGGATGTCTCGGCGCGCATCGGCATCGATCAGCTCGCCAAGCTCGAGGATTTCAACCGCCGTCGCCGCGAGCTCGCGGGCCGCTATTTCCAGCTGCTCAAGGAGCAGGACGGCCTCATGCTTCCAGAACGGGGCGATCAGGACCATTCGTGGCACATCTTTACCGTCCTGATCGACTATTCCCGCTTCGGATTCACCCGGCCGCGCCTGCAGCGCGCAATGCACGATCGAGGCATCGGCACCGGCGTGCACTATCCGAGCATCCCGGCACTCACGTTTTATCGACAGCTCGGCTACGCGCCGGAACGCTGGCCGAATGCCTTGCGCATCGGTCGCGAGACGCTCACGCTGCCGCTGTTTCCCGCCATGCGCGACACGGACGTCGAGCGGGTCGTGACCACGCTCGCGGATGTCCTGAAGGGCGGTTGAATACGGACCATGGCAGTACCTCCCGGCGTCTCCGAGCGCGACTTTTCGAGAGCCCTCGAGGAGTTTGCCAATACCGTCGGCCAAGAGTGGGTGTTCACGTCCGCGGAGGACGTGCAGCTCTACCGAGACGCATATTCACCCTTTTATGATGAGAAAGAAGACCGCGTCGCTTCGGCGGCCGTGGCACCCGACCGTGTGGAGCAGGTACAGGCGATCGTCCGGACCGCCAACAAGTACAAAATCCCGCTCTGGACCTTCTCGACCGGCAGAAATTTAGGCTATGGCGGCTCTTCCCCCGCCTATTCGGGCTGCGTCGTCGTGGACCTGAAGCGCATGAACCGGATTCTCGAGGTCGACGACAAGGTCCACTATGCCGTCGTCGAGCCGGGCGTCAGCTACTTCGACCTCTACCGTTACATCCAGGAGCACAAGCTCAATGTCTGGATCGATCCGGCCGATCCCGGTTGGGGGAGCCCGCTGGGCAACTCGCTGGACCGCGGCGGCGGCCGCACGCCGATGCGCGAGCACTGGGACGCGGTGTGCGGGCTGGAAGTCGTGCTTGCGAACGGCGAGATACTGCGCACCGGCATGGGCGCGATGCCGAACTCGGCCGTGTGGCATCAGTTCAAGTACGGCTACGGGCCGTACGTGGACGGCATCTTCTCGCAGTCGAACTACGGCATCGTGACCCGCATGGGCGTCTGGCTCATGCCCGCACCCGAGGCCTACCGCGACGGGCGCGTGTCCGTGCCGCTGCACGACGACCTGGTACCGTTCATGGAGACGTACGCCTATCTCATGAACTCGGAAATCCTGCGCGGCACGATGCTCCTGGAAAGCCCGCTGCTGAGCTACCACGTGTCGCAGGGCGGGTCGTTCTTCGAGATGCCGAAGGGGCCGTCAATCGCGGACCTCGACCGTATGGCCCGCGACCGCAATCTGCCCTACTGGAGCGCCGAATTCCGTTTCTGGGGGCCGCCGAAGATCGTCGATGCGCAGTGGGAAGTCGTGCAGGAGAAATTTGGCGCGATCCGCGGCGCCACGTTCGCCGACGGCCGAAACTATCGCTTCCCCGCAGATGCCGGGCGCGTCGACCAGCGCGACGCACCGCTGCTCGTCGCCTTGGGTATCCCGAATCTCGGCGTGTTTGGATTACTGCGAGGCGGTGGGCATCTCGGCTTCTCGCCGATTTTGCCGATGACGGGCGAGGCCATCTTCAAAGCGCAAAGGGTATATGGGCGCCTCTATTCTGAGCTCAATCTGCCCGCTGCGAATCAGTTTGCCGCGCTGCCTTGGTCTTACTACCGCAGGGCGCTGGTGCTGCTCTTCGGCATTCCGACCACCAAGGATCCGGCGCAGAACCAGCAGGGCCGGCGGGTCTTCGAGCGCCTGGTGCAAGCCGCGGCCGAGAACGGCTGGGGCGAATACCGCACGCACGTGGCGTTCATGGACCAGGTGGCCGACACGTATTCATACAACAACCATGCGCTGCGGCGTTTCCACGAAACGCTAAAGGACGCGGTGGATCCGAACGGAATACTGTCGCCCGGCAAGTCCGGCATCTGGCCGAAGCATCTGCGCAAGGCTTAAGAAACCAGGCCGGCGGTACATCAGCCCTGCTTGTGAGCGGCTCGTAGCGTGAACTTCACCTTGAGCTCGTCCTGCACCTGCAGCGCGCCGCCCAGGATGCTGAAGGGGTTGAGGCCGAGCTCCGACTGCTTCACCGCGAATTCGCCCTTCGCCGTGAGGTGATCGCCTTCGTAGGTCACCGCGATCGGCACATGCAGATCGCGCTCCTGGTCCTTGACCTTCACCCGCACCGTCGCCTGCATCGACTCGCGCGTGCCCTCGATCACCATGGAGCTGAGCTCGATACCGGGGAAACGCTCAGCGTCCAGAAGCGCCTCTCCCAGCAGGTTCTTGCGCGTCCCCTGCTTGGCGGAGTCGCTCACCTCGGAGCGGAACTCCTCACCTTCCTCCTGGCGGAGGGCGGCCTCATCGACTTCCAGCAAGGCCACGGGCATCACGAGATCGAAGGCGCAGCGGGAAATGTCATCTTGTAGATAGATCGTGCCGGTCAGGTTGTGCGAAGAAATGACGTGGTTATGACCCGCACCGGCGAAAGCACCACCCCGGTAAGCCAGGATACGCACCAGCGAGTCCTCGGACCGAACCTGGTAGATCGTCGCCCCCTTGAGGTCGCGCGGCGGAATCGCGGTCGTGGGCGTCGGTGGCGGCGGAATCTCGGGGCGCTGTGCGGTCGGGCAGGCCGTGAGGGCAGCGGTCAATACGAGGATCGCGGTCAGCAGGAGCGTGCGGCGCATGATTCACCGGAGATTCAGGAGATATAGAGGAGATTCTAACCAAGGCAGTTGAGCCGGGTCGGACGATTCCTTATGTTGGCACGCCGGCCGACGCGGGGTTCCCGCGAGCCATCCAGGGGTGAACCATGCAGTTGCGGAACACATTGAGCCGTTGGGGTGTCGTATCACAGACCTTTCACTGGGTGATCGTGGTGCTGATCATCACGCAATACGTGCTGGCCGAGACCGAACACGACATGCCGCTGGGGATGGCGCGGTTTGCCGTGCTGGCGCGTCACAAGTCTATCGGCCTCACGATCCTGGCGCTCGCGGTCCTGCGCCTGCTGTGGCGCTGGATGAACCCGACGCCCCCGCTACCGGATACGCTCAAGCCCTACGAGCGTGTGCTCGCGCGCGCAACGCACTTCGGGTTGTATTTCTTCCTGTTCGCGATGCCGATCACGGGCTGGATTCTCTCTTGTGCCTCCAACTTTCCGGTGAGCTACTTCGGCTGGTTCACGCTCCCGAACCTGGTGGCGGCCGACAAGGGCTTCGCCGAGACGATGCATGAAGTACACGAGACGCTGTTCAACGTCCTGGTGGCGTTCGCGGCAGTGCACATCGCCGCGGCCCTCAAGCACCACTTCTGGCTCAAGGACGACGTGCTGCGGCGCATGTTGCCATTTACGTCACGAACCCCGAGGTAATTTCATGCGAATTGCGCGTGTCGGCCTGATTCTTCCCACGCTGTACGCGGCACTGGTGCTGGCGGGCGGTCCGGCGCCGAGCGCGACGCCGACAGCCGCGGTGACGCCTGCTGCCAATGCAACACCGGCGGCTCCCGCCGCCGGTGCCGGCAATTACGCTGTGGATCCGGCCAAGAGCTGGCTGGGCTTTACCGCGCGGCAGAGCGGTGGCGATGTGGACGGTCGCTTCGAGAAGTTCACGGCGCGCATCACGTTCTCCGATGCGAACCTGGCCGCGAGCCGCTTCAACGTCGATGTCACTACGCAGTCGGTGAACACACAGGACGACAATCGCGACACGGTGCTGCGCGACACCGATCTGTTCAATGTCGCCAAGTTCCCGACCGCGCATTTCGTCACTTCCGCCTTCGCCCGCAAGGCTCCCGGACAGTACGAGGCGACGGGCAAGCTGACGATTCGTGATGTGACACGCGAGATCCACCTGCCGTTCACCTTCCAGAGCGCGCAGGAGGGCGGCAAGTCCGTCGCCTGGCTCAAGGGCGGCCTGACCGTCAATCGTCTCGACTATGGCGTCGGCCAGGGTGAATGGCAGGACACATCCGTGGTCGAGAACCCGGTGCGCATCCAGTTCGAGCTGCGCCTGCTGCCGCAGTAGCTCCTCAGTAGGGAGTGCCGTCCTTGCGCGTGTACTGGCCGCCCGCTTCTGCGGCGTTGAAGCGCAGGTCGACGTCCACGTAGTGCACCGAGTCGAGCGGATTGCGGTTGCTGATCTCCAGGTAGCGCGCCGGCCGGTTGCTGCGGTTCACCAGCTGATGTCCGTCGGGAACGTCGGCAGGAAATCCGGCGCACACTCCCGCGCTCAGTGTCTGCTCGCCGCCGTTGGTGCACAGCACGACTTCACCTTCGAGGACGTAGATGAATTCGTCCTCGTGCGTGTGCCAGTGGCGCATCGATGACTCCTTTCCCGGCGCCAGCGTCGTCAGGTTGACGCCGATGCGGGTCAGGCCGCAGGCATCGCCGAGCCGGCGCTTCTCACGCGGCAACACCCGCGAACGGAACGGTTCGGGGTATCCGACATCCGTGCGCACGGGCGCATCGGCTGGATCGAGTGCAGGCAACGTGGCCATCGCAATTTCCTCCGCTCTGTGGTCGCGGGCACTGTGACACAATCGCGTCCCGTGATGGAACCCAGCCGCGCCCGGCGATGACGCAGCTCTTCGATGACGTCGGCGAATGCGTCGATGCGACCTTGCGCCGCCTCGGTGGGCGCATCGTTCTGGGGCTGCCACTTGCTCTCGGCAAGCCGAACCCGCTGGTCAATGAGTTCTACCGGCGGGCCCTCCGTGACCCGAAGATCGAGCTGCACATTTTCACGGCGCTGAGCCTGCACAAGCCCACTGCCAGGAGCGAGCTGGAGCGTCGTTTTCTCGAGCCTTTCGTCGCACGTGTCTTCGGCAACTATCCGGAGCTCGACTACGTGACCGCGGTGCGCGCCGGAACGTTGCCGCGAAACATCGAGGTGGTCGAGTTCTTCATGGAGCCCGGGGCGTATCTCGATGTCCCCTACGCTCAACAGCATTACCTCAGCGCCAACTACACGCACGTCGCGGAGGAAGTCATGAGCCGCGGCGTCAATGTCATCGGCCACCTGGTTGCAAAACGCAGCGTCGAGAACCGAACTCATTACAGCTTGAGCTCCAATCCGGACATCTTCCCGGATCTCCTGCCACAACTGCGCGAAGCCCGGCGCGCCGGTCGCGACGTCGTCACCATCGGTGAGGTGCATCGCCAGCTGCCCTTCATGCTGGGTGGTGCCGAGATTGCGGAGAGTGAGTTCGACTACCTGGTCGATCACCCCCGCTATGACTACGACCTGTACTGCCCCCCCAACTTGCCGCTCGGCACCGTCGACTACGCCATTGGCCTGCACGCGAGTGCGCTGGTGCGCGATGGCGGCACCCTGCAGATCGGCATTGGCGAGCTGGGCGATGCAATCGTGTATTGCCTGCAACTCCGGCACCGGCAGAACACGACCTGGCGCGAGGTGCTCGAGAACGGCGGGCTGATGGCGCGTTCAGGCCCGGCAATCGAGCAGATCGGAGGCCTGGAGCCCTTCCAGCAGGGCCTCTATGGCTGCTCGGAGATGCTGGTCGACGGGTACCTGGACCTTTACCGCTCGGGAATTCTCAAGCGACGGGTATTTCCACAGCTGCAGGTTCAGCGCCTGCTCAACGAAGGTGCAATCGGTGAGCGCGTTACACCCGACCTGCTGGATCGGCTGATCGACGCAGGCTTGCCTGGCCGATTGACTGCCGGCGATTTTGCGACCCTCCAGCACATCGGTGTCCTGCACGCCGAATGCCGCTTTGCCGACGGACGCATCCGCCTGCCCTCCGGCGCGTGGCTCGATGCCGACCTCGGCGATCGAGACGTTCGTCGGCAGATCGCGGCCTCTGGGCTCGGTGTTCGCCTCAGGAACGGAGTGCTGCTGCACGGCGGTTTCTTTCTCGGCCCCAAGGGCTTTTACGCCGCACTGCGCGACCTGCCGGAGAGCGAGCGCCGCCAGTTCGACATGACGAGCGTCGGCTTCATCAACCAATTGTATGGCGAGGACATGGCGCTGCGCGTCGAACAACGACAGCATGCGCGCTTCATCAACACGGCAATGATGGCGACGTTGATGGGCGCAGCCATCTCCGACGGCCTCGCAGATGGCAGGGTCGTCAGCGGTGTGGGCGGCCAGTACAACTTCGTGGCAATGGCCCATGCGCTGCGCGGAGCGCGCTCGGTGCTCTGCGTGCGCAGTACACGGACCCGAGAGGGCCGGACCGTTTCAAACCTGGTCTGGAACTACGCCCACTGCACGATCCCCCGCCACCTGCGCGACGTCGTCGTCACGGAGTACGGGATCGCGGCGATCCGTGGCCGTGAGGACCGCGAGGTGATCGCCTCGCTCCTCAACATCGCGGACTCCCGCTTCCAGGACGAGCTGCTGCGCCAGGCGCAAGCCACCGGAAAACTGCCGCGTGAGCATCGCATTCCTGACATCCATCGCCACAACACGCCCGAGGCGCTCGAGAAGATGCTGGCCGCGCACCGGCATGAGGGACTGTTTTCCGAGTATCCGTTCGGCACGGATTTCACCGCCGAAGAGGTGATCCTGGCGCAAGCGCTGCAGCGACTGCGCGATCGAACGGCCACTACGATGGGCAGGATGAGCTCGATGGCACGGTCGCTGTTGCGCGGCGGCGCTCCCGCCGCATTGCGACCGTTCCTCGCCAGGATGCAACTCGATCGACCTCGCAGCCTGCAGGAGCTCGTCTGGCAACGCCTGGTGGCATTCGAGCTGCGCGACCTGGTGCACTGAGCCCTGTCACATCGCCGTCACGTCGCTGCCACGCGCGTTTCATCGCGCCGATGCAACCTTGCTCGCGCACGGTGGTCCTGGAAAACGGCCGCCGCCTTCAGGCCGAAGCGATGAGGCAGTCATCAACCCAAGTCGGGTAGCAGGGACGGATGCAGTAAGTCCTCACGCTCTTCGGCCTGAAGCATCGGGCGGGGAACCCACGCCGTCGCGACCGTCAACCCCTCGGCGGTGGCGACGGCGTGGACCATTCGACTGCCGCATCCGTGAGCCAATCGACGATGTAGCGTAGGTGGCTGCGGGCCACGAAACACCGGAAGGTCCTGCCGTCATCGGTGCAGTGCACGATCGAGCCGATTCCGGCCAGGCGCGTGCGCGTGCACATCCCGGGGGTGAATACGGCCGGGTGCAGGTCGAGGCCGCAGCCCTTCGACAGCAGATCGCGCGCCAGCGGCTCATGGACTTCGATGCCGCACAAGCTCTGCGTAACATCTGCAATGCAGAGATCCACGCCGGCGGCCGCAGCCTCAAGCTCACGGACCAGCGCCCCGCCTTCACGGCGGTCGCTGATCACGATCCAGTCGCTCGGTCCGAGACAGAGCACATCGCCGCCGCTCGCCCCGACGCGCGTGGGCCAGGGTGCGCCAGTGATCGTCGCCAATGACGCCGGCGGTTGAAGCGCGAGTTGCCAGCTGCGCACGCGAGCGATGGCATTTGCCGTCAGGACCGTCACCTCAGGCATGCATGCGCTCTCCGCGCGGATCAACAAACGGCGGACTTACCACGCGCGCCCGGCTGACGATCCGCCCGCCGTCATGCACCGCCACCTCCGCATCGAGTCGTGTACGTCCGCCACGCAGCAACGCCAGCGCGACCGGTCGATCATCCAGGATCGTGCGGCCCGCAGAGGTCACCCAGCCATCGGTCGTCACGCGCGAATCCTTCAGGCGCAGGTGACTGCCGACCCTAATCGACCGGCCCTCGTTACCGGCGAGGCCGATGAGCTGTAATCGATCGGCGCGCTGGTTCTCGGGCAATGCCAGTGAACGCTTGCCGACAAAATCCCTGCGCTTTGCCGCAGCCACTTGGCCCCAACCCACATCGTCCGGCACGGTCGTGCCGTCGGTATCGGTACCGATGTGCAGAAAACCTTTCTCCATTCGCAAATGCAGTACCGCATCGACGCCATACGGTGTAATGCCGAGGTCCCGTCCCTCGTGCATCAGCGCCTGCCAGATCGTGGGCGCCGCATCGGGCGCGGCGCTCACCTCGTAGCTGAGTTCGCCGCTGAAGCTCACGCGGCAAATGCGCACCGACGCGCCGAGAAGCTCTGTCTCACGCAGACCAAAATGAGGGAACGCTTCGTTCGACAGGTCACAGCCCGGCTTCAAGCGCTCCAGGGCCCGGCGCGCCCAGGGTCCTGCGATCGTGATCGTCGCCCATTGGTCGGTGACTGGAAAAACGACCACACGCAGCTGCGGCCACTCACATTGGCGCCACTCCTCGAGCCAGGCACCGACGCTCGCGGCGTTTCCCGAGGTCGTGGTGAGCAGCAGCCGCTCCTGCGCCAGGGCAGCGACGGTGCCATCGTCGTAGATGACGCCGGTCTCGCGCAGCATCAGCCCGTAGCGGATGCGCCCGAGCTGCAGCGCCGTGAAGTCGTTGATGTAGAAGTGATCGACAAATTCGCGCGCATCCGGTCCGTGCACCTCGATCTTGCCGAGCGGCGAGGCATCGAAGAGGCCCACCGCCATTCGCACCGCGCGTGCCTCGCGACGGACCGCGTCGGCACGCGTTTCCGACGCCTGCGGATACGCCGCCGGGCGCTGCCATTCGCCGAAATCCTCCATGAGCGCGCCGTGCGCGACATGCCAGTCGTGCAGCGCCGATCTGCGGCTCGGCGCAAAGCGTGCGCCGGTGGATCGCCCCGCGATGGCGCCAAGGGTCACTGGCGTCACCGGCGGTCGCAGCGTCGTGTGACCGAGCTGTGCTGGCGCACAGCCGCGCAGCGCCGCGATCACCTCGAGCGCGAGGGCCTGCGAGGTCTTGCCCTGATCGACCGACATGCCAACTGTCGTATAACGCTTGACGTGCTCGACAGCGGTAAAGTTTTCTCGCACCGCCAGCTCGATGTCGGCGACGGTGACGTCATGGCGCAGATCGATCCACTGCCGCGAGCTGGATCCGACCGGACTGATGCGAGGACCGATGGTCGCCGAATCAGCCAGACCCGCCGCGGCACCCACGATTGCCACTGATTCATTCGCAGCGGCAGGCACGAGCGCGCGCGCTGCATCGCTATAGATGAGCTTCCCGCCCGCCTGCGCGAACAGCTGCAGCGCCGGGCTCCAGCCGCCCGACACCAGTAACGCGTCGCAGTCGAAGCGCTGCACATCACCGCGCACCGATTTGGCCTCGACGCGCGCCACGTCGACGCCGCTCAATGCGCCGAAGCCGCGCGTATTGATTGGCATCGATCCCACGTGCACGGGGATTCCAAGGGCGCGCATGTCGGCGGCGCGGCTTGCGGGCAGCTCCATCCGCGAATCAATGAGCGCCAGGGGTGCAATGCCGGCAGCGTGCAGCTCTGTCGCCAGCGCGTAAGCAGAGTCGTTGTTCGTTGCGATGAGAATGCGCCGGCCCGGGGCCACCGCCTGGCACTTCAAGTAGCGTCGCGCGGCGCCGGCGAGCATCACTCCCGGCCGGTCGTTGTTGCAGAACACGAGCGGCTGCTCGATGGCGCCGGTGGCGAGCACGATGCGCCTGGGCCGAACGATCCAGTAGCGTTCGCGCGGCGCGCCAGCGCGGCCGGCCGCTTCGACGTTCTCGATCAGCGTCACGACGTTGTGATCGTAGCAACCGACAGCGGTCGTACGCGGCAGGCAACGAACGTTTGCCGCACGCCGCAGACCGGCGATCGTCGTCTCGAGCCACTGCACGGCATTCACGCCTTCGATGCTCGATTCGTCCCAGCGCGACGTGCCGCCGAACACGGGGTCCTGGTCGACGAGGAGGACGCGTCCGTCTGTCGCGGCGGCAGACGCCGCTGCGGTCAGCCCCGCTACACCCGCGCCGACGACGAGCACCTCGCAGTGGAGATTGCGAACATCGTAGCGATCTGGATCGCTCTCCGTCGGGGTGCGGCCAAGTCCCGCCAGCTCGCGCATCGCCGGCTCGTAGAAATGCCAGCTGGGCCACATGAAGGTCTTGTTGTAGAAGCCCGCCGCAAACAGCGGCGCAACGAAATCGAGCGCGCGCAGCAGGTCGAAAGACACGCTCGGCCAACCTGCTTGCGAGCGCGCCCTGAGCCCCGCCTGAAGCTGGATGACCGGCGCCCGCACCGAAGGAATGGCGTGCGCCCCCTGGTGCAATTGCACCAGCGCGTTGGGTTCCTCGATTCCTGCCGCGTATATGCCGCGCGGACGATGAAACTTGAAGCTGCGGGCCACCGTGCGCACGCCGTTGGCCAGCAGCGCCGAGGCCAGTGAATCGCCTTCGAAACCGCTCAGTGCTCGGCCGTCAAAGCTGAAGTCGATGCGCTGGTTGCGATCGATGAATCCACCGCGCTGCAGGCGATAAGGCCCCGATGACATGACAGCGCCCGGCTAGACCGTCGGCGGGCGGGGTTCGCCCATGAGATAGACGGCGCGGATCTCGTGCGAGAGCGTGTCACGCGCGACGTTGAACCAGCGCCCGCAGCCGTAACTGTGACACCAGCGCTCGTAATGCACACCTTTCGGGTTCTCGCGCTGATAGAGATACGCTGACCAGACCAGATCGCTGGCACTGGGCGGCGGGCGGGACACATGCGAGGGACCGCCGAAACTGAATTCCGGCTCGTCGCGAACGCCACAGTAAGGACAGGGAATGCGCAGCATGGCCTAATGCGCGACGCCGGCCGCGGCTCCTTCGTCAATGAGTGCGCCGCGCTCGAAGCGGTCCAGGCCGAACGCCTCAATGAGCGGATGCGGGCGATCATTGACGACGGTGAACGCCATCGTGTCGCCACCCGCGGGAATCGCCTTGTAGCCGCCGGTACCCCAGCCACAGTTGATGTACAGGCCTCGCACCGGTGTCAGCCCCATGAGCGGGCTGGTGTCCGGCGTGACGTCAACAGCGCCGGCCCACTGGCGCATGAGCTTCAGGCGGCTGAAGCAGGGGAACAGTTCGAGGGTCGCGGCTACCGTGGCGCGAAACACCGGCAGACTGCCGCGCTGGGCGTAGGAGTTGTACACGTCCGCGCCGCCGCCGAACACGATCTCACCGCGATCGCTCTGACTCGCATACGCATGAATCGCACCCGACATCACCACCGTGTCGAGAATGGGCTTTACCGGCTCGGTCACCATCGCCTGCAGGGCCATGGTGGTGATCGGCAGACGAAATCCCGCCAGACCCGCGAGGACCGAGGAATGGCCCGCGACGCTCATGACCACCCGGTCCGCGGCGATGAACCCGCGCGAGGTCTCGACACCGATCACGCGGTCTGCCTGCAGGCGAAAGCCGGTGACCTGGCAGTCTTGAATGATGTCGGCTCCCGCGGCACTCGCGCCGCGGGCAAAGCCCCACACCACGGCGTCGTGCCGCGAGATGCCGGCGCGCGGTTGTGCCATGCCACCGATCACCGGGTAGCGCGAGCGCAGATTCAGAATCGGCACGCGGCGCTTGATCTCGGCCGCGGTCAGCTCCTCGGCGTCCACGCCATTCATGCGGATGCCGTTGACCCAGCGCCGAGTGAGCTCGAGTTCATGCTCGCTGTGCGCCAGGGCGATCAGGCCGCGCTGGCTGAGCATCACGTTGAAGTTGAGCTCGTGGCTCAGATTCTCGTACAGACGCAGCGAGTGATCGTAGAACGCTGAGCTCACCGGATAGAAATAGTTGGAGCGTGTGACCTGGGTATTGCGCCCGGAATTGCCGCCACCGATCCATCCCTTCTCCAGCACGGCGACACTTCTGACGCCGTGCTGCCTGGCGAGGTAGTACGCGGTGGCGAGGCCGTGTCCGCCGCCGCCGATGATCACGACACTGTATGAGGGTTGCGGTTGGACCTCGCGCCAGGCGGGCTCCCACCCTTTGTTCGCGCTGAGCGCGTGTCGCAACAACGCGCGGAACGAATAGCGTTGCATTCTTGCTGCCCCTCGGTGCCGCTGAGTGCCTAAACGAGCGTGCTGGCCAGCACGGCGGCCAGCGCAACGGGGCAAAGATAACGCAACGACCAGATGGCGAAGCGACGAGCGAACGGGCTGGTCTCGGCCAGCTCCTCGGCGACGATGGTGCGGCTCACCCGCCAGCCGACGAACAGGCTCGTCAGAAAGGCCCCGATCGGCAACAGCACGTTGGAGGAGACGTAATCCACCACACTGAAGAAGGTCATGTTCGCAAGGATCGGCACTGCACCGAGCGGGTGCCAGGCGCTCCAGACATTGAAGGACAGCACCGACCCGATCCCAACGATCCAGCAGGCCGCGACGGTCACAAGCGCGGCCTGCGTGCGGCCAAGTCCGCGCCGCTGCTGGAGCCACGCCACCAGCGGCTCGATGCCGGCCAGCGATGGCGTCAGCGCTGCGAACACCAGCAGCAGGAAGAACAGGCTCCCGATGAGGCGGCCGCCCGGCATTTCAGCGAACACTGTGGCCAGCACATCGAACACGAGCTCTGCGCCCTGTGCGGGATTCAAGCCATAGCGAAACACCAGCGGGAAGACCAGCAGCGTCGCCAGCAGCGATACGAGCAGGATCGATCCGCTGATGATGAGCGAGGTGCGTACCAGGGACGTACCGGGCGCGACGTAAGCACCATACGCGATCATCATGGCCATGCCGACGCCGGTGGCGTAGAACGCCTGCCCGATCGCCGCTAGCACGACCTGGGGCGTGATGGCGGCGAAGTTGGGTGCAAAAGCAAACGCGAGGCCACGCCGCACGTCACCGGTGGCGAGCGCATAGGCGACTAGGATCAGCAACAGCACCAGGAGCGCCGGGGCACGGATCTTGTTGGCGATCTCGATGCCCTTGTTGACGCCGCGAGCCGATATCAGCGCAACGAGTCCGAGGAACGCGATGTGCCATGCGCCCATCTCCCACGGGCTCGCCAGGAAGCCACGCCACAGTCCCGTGACGTGCTCGCGATCGAGACCGACCAGCAAGCCGCTAGCAGTCTTCCAGGTGTACGCCAGCACCCAGCCCGCGATGAGCGAGTAATAGGACATGATCATGAAAGTGGCGAGCGTGCCGAGCACGCCGATGGCGTTCCAGCGCCGCGATAGCCCGGACGCCGCGGCGAGGATGCCCGCGGCTTCGGGCGGGCTCACCCGAGAACGGCGCCCGATGATGAACTCAGCCGTGAGGAGCGGCGTTGCGATCAGCAGGCAGGCCAGAACGAAGACGAAGATGAAGGCACTGCCGCCGCTCGCACCGGCCAGGAAGGGGAAGCGCCAGATGCTGCCGAGGCCGACCGCGGCACCAACTGCGCTCAGGTAGAAAGCGACGCGCGAGGACCAGAAGGGCGTGAGCGGCTGCCCGCTCACGCCCTGCGTCGCGACCGATGGTCACTGCCTGACATCGATCGCGACTCCCCCCTTCTTGCGGCGTCTGCGCGTCAGAAGTCGACGAACAGGCTCACCCCATACGTGCGCGGTTGGTTCGTCAGGTAGCCGACGCGCGCCGATCGACCGCGCTCGCGGTCCACCGACAGGAACGCCCGCTCATCGGTCACGTTGTTGCAGAAGAGCGCCGCATGCCACCGATCGGAGCCAAACCCGAACCGTGCGTTCAGGATGTCGTAGGCCGGCAGCTCAGGATTAAACGTGATGCCCGGTGCCGGTATGACTGGAGCGCCAAACGGAATCAGTCGCGCTGCCCCCGCCGCTTGGAGGGCTGGCGAAGACGTAATCAAACCGAAGTTCGGTGCTTCATCTGCGATGCGCGAGAACGAGGAGCCTACATGCTGGTAAGTCAGGTTGACGAAGCTCTGGAAGCCCGCTGACCAGTCCCAGCTGTAGGTGACGGTTGCCGCGGCCTGGAACTCAGGCGAGGTCGGCAGGCGAGTGCCTTCCTGGATGCCGGCGACCACGTTGCTGGTTCCCGCTTCCGTGATCGTGGAGTCGAGCTCGGCATTCAACCAGGTCGCGGAAATGCCGAAGTCCCAGTTCAGATTGGGCCGTGCAAAGAGCTCGGCCTCGATGCCGTAGCTATGCGCTTTCGGCACGTTCACTACCACGCGCGAGGAGCAGGTGCCGACGTCGACGCCGTCCTGCAGATCCTTGATGTCGCTGTAGAAAACCGCAGTGTTGAAGGTGACGCGGCCACCGGCGAAGCGCATCTTGGCGCCCAGCTCGTAGTTCCACAGGGTTTCATCGTCCCAGGTCGGCAGATTGTTGAACGTGGCCAGATCCTGCGCTGAGCACAGCGGCGCGTTCAGCGGATCGTTGATGCCGCCCAGCCGGAAGCCGCGTGCCACCTGCGCCGTGAAGCTCATGTCATCGTTGGGCGCATACTCCAGGATGACGCGCGGTGAGAGTCCGTCCGAACTGGTCGAGCCCGGAACATTCGCCGCAGGCGCTGAGAAGAATCCCGCAAAGGTCAGCGTGCGGTCTTCATCGAATTTGTAGTAGCGCAGGCCGCCCGTCAACGCCCACTGATCGGTGAAGTGCCAGGTGGCCTCGCCAAAAGCTGCGTACTGCTTGAACGTGTAGCTCAGGCGCGAGAAGAACGGATTATCGGGGGGTGGATTGCCGACATCTGCGGGAGTCTGACCGACGTGGGCAAGCCAGACTGCGTCATAGCCGGGCGTCGGCAGATCCTGGCCGTAGTCGCGGTCCGTGTGCTGGTAGAAAGCGCCCACCAGCCAGTCGAGCTTCCCGGTGGCATTCGAAGAGAGACGCAACTCCTGGCTGAAGCTCTGGATGCTGGACCTGTCGATGAGCTCCGAATTCAGCCTGACCTCGGCCGGCGTGCCGCCAATGTCAACGGTCACGCTGCCGGTGAGCTGGCTCGCGTCGCGGTCCACTTCCACGTCACGATCGGTGTAAGAGCTGATCGAAGTCAGCGTCGCTGTGCCGAAGTCGTAAGTGATCTTGAGGTCACCCAGCTTGAACTCATCCGTCAGCCCCTCCTGGAGCTGCGTGAACTGCCGGCGACCACCCAGCGTGACGGGAGGCTGGGTCGTCGTATATTGATTGCCGAGAATGTTGTAGACGTCGATGCGCGGATAGCCGTCGGTATCGAGCTTCTGATACACGATGCGCGGTGTGATCGAGAGGGCCTCGGTTGGCTTGAACAGCACCGCAACCCGCGCGCCGTACTTGTTGCCGCTGTCGACGTTGTCTTTGACGCTACCGTTGGGCTGCACCGCGTCGATGAAGCCCGGGATCTCGTCGTAATAGGCAGCGATGCGCAACGCCGCGGTCTCGCCGAGCGGAGCATTCAGCATGCCCTTGATGGAGCCGCCTGTGTCCGCGCCCGTGCCGTCCGTAAGCGTGGCCTCGGCCGATCCTTCAAAGCGACCGATCTTGGGCTGCGCCGTGATGTAGCGCAGAGTTCCGGTGGACGAACCCGCGCCGAACAGCGTGCCCTGCGGGCCACGCAGGATTTCCATCCGCTCGAGATCGAACAGATCGAGGTCCGGGGTGAACAGCGCGACCGAGATGGGCGATTCGTCGAGGTACACGCCGACCGATTCCTTCACGCCCGGCTGGTCGCGAACCACCTGGCCGGAGCTGATCCCGCGAATCGCGACCTGGCTTTGTCCGGGCCCGAGATCGGCGATCGCGAGTCCCGCAACGTTGCGCGCCAGATCGATAATGTTGTTCGTTCCGGCATTGCGCATCTGGTCTTCGGTCTGCGCCGCCACCGAGAACGGAACGTCCTGCAAGGTCTCCTCGCGCTTGGTTGCCGTCACGATGAGCTCAGCGATGAGCTTGTCTTGGGCCTGCTGCGCGCTCGCCGCGATGGGAAGCAGCCCGACTGACGCCAAAATCACCAGCGAACTTGCACGTCTCATGTCGATCCCCCTTGTTACAACAGCCGCGGATGTGGCTGTTGTTTTTTCATAACGCGGGAGTATGTCTGGAAACTTGCAGCGAGAGAAGCTTCGTCTTGTGCTTAGGCGGGTCGTTGTTGCTCGAATGAGACGGCTGGATGCCAGCGTTGCTACTTCTTCATGCGGGGCCTCGACGGCGTCGCGTCGCCGCGCGCGGCCGAGGCCTCGCACCGCTCACCTTGCCGGGCGCTCGAGATTTCTTCTGCTTCCGCGACTTGCCGCGTTTGCCCCGCGCCGCGGCCTGCTTTGCTGCAGCCGCAGAAACCGCAGTTCGCCTGACGCGGGCGGACTTTGCGCGCCGCCTGGCAGCCGTCGACCTGCTCTGCTGATTGTCGGCCGAGGGTGCGGCCGTCCCATCGACGCCGCGCAGCTGGTCGATGATGGCCGGGTTCTCCAGCGTCGATACGTCCTGGGTGATTTCCTCGTCGCGTGCAATGGCGCGCAGCAGTCGGCGCATGATCTTGCCGGAGCGGGTCTTGGGAAGATTGTCGGCAAAACGGATGTCGTCGGGCTTCGCGATCGCGCCGAGCTGCTCGGCCACCCAGTCGCGCAGTTCCCGCTCGAAGGCGACCGTGTTGCCGGTGGGGCGCGCGCCCCGGCATACCACGTAGGCGAACACGGACTCGCCCTTGATCTCGTGCGGGCGGCCGACGACGGCGGCTTCCGCGATTCGGGCGTGGGCCACGAGTGCGGATTCGATCTCCATCGTGCCGAGCCGATGACCGGCCACATTCAGCACGTCATCGATGCGCCCCATGATCCAGTAATACCCATCGGCATCACGGTGCGCGCTGTCGCCGGCGACATAGAAGCGCCGCTGGAACCGTTCCCAGTAGGTCGAGATGTAGCGCTGGTTGTCGCCCCAGATCGTGCGCAGCATCGACGGCCAGGGCTTGCGAATCACGAGGAAGCCGCCGTGATCGGGCTCGAGCACCGCGTTGCCCTCCTCGTCCACGATGTCCGCGACGATGCCCGGCAGCGGGCGGGTGCAGGAGCCGGGCTTGGTGGGCGTGACGCCCGGTATCGGTGAAATCAGGATGCAGCCCGTCTCCGTCTGCCACCACGTGTCAACGATCGGGCAGCGACCTTGGCCGATCACCCGCTGGTACCACATCCAGGCTTCGGGATTGATCGGCTCACCGACGCTGCCGAGCAGCCGCAGCTTGCTCAGGTCGTATCGGCGCGGGTACTCCTCGCCCAGTTTCATCAGCGCCCTGATCGCGGTGGGTGCGGTGTAGAACACGGTAACGCCGTGGGTTTCGCAGATCTTCCAGAACCGCCCGGCATCCGGAATGGTTGGCGCGCCTTCATACATGACCACGGTCGCGCCGTTCGACAACGGCCCATACGCGACATAGCTGTGCCCGGTGACCCAGCCCACGTCGGCCGTGCACCAGAAGACATCCGAATCGTTGAGGTCGAACACCCACTGGCACGTCACCTTGGCCCCTAGCAGGTAGCCCGCGCTGCAGTGCTGGATGCCCTTCGGCTTGCCGGTCGATCCGGAGGTGTAGAGCAGGAACAGCGGATGTTCGGCGTTGACGAATTCCGGCTCGCACACGGGCGGTTGTCCGGCCACGACGTCATGCCACCACAGGTCGCGGCCCTCCTGCATCGGCACGTTGAATCCCGTGCGCCGGTAGACGATCACCTTCTCGATCGTCGGACAGCCGCCCGCAAGCGCCTTGTCGGTCGTCGCCTTGAGGGGAATCACGTGCCCGCCGCGGTTTCCGCCGTCTGCCGTGATGACCAGGCGTGCTCCCGCGTCCTCGATGCGGTCACGCAAGGACGGCGCGGAAAAACCGCCGAAAACGACCGAGTGCACGGCACCGATGCGCGCACACGCCAGCATCGCAATCACGATCTCGGGCACCAGCGGCATGTAGATCACGACGCGATCGCCCTTGTGGATGCCGAGGGCGCGCAGCGCGTTGGCGAACCGGCACACCTCGGAGTGCAGCTCGCGATAGCTCAGGCGCCGCGTATCGCCGGGCTCGCCCTCGAAGATGATCGCCGTCTTGTGCCCGCGTTCCTCGAGGTGTACGTCGAGCACGTTATAGGCGACGTTGAGGTCGCCATCGATGAACCAGCGGAAGTTCGGCGCATGATGGTCGTCGAAGGCGATCGAGAACGGCCGATGCCAGACGAGTTGTTCGCGGGCGAGGTCGGCCCAGAAGCCGACGTGATCCTGTGCCGCTTTGCGATGCAGGGCTTCGAGGTCCTTCGGCTTGACGCGCGCGCGGGCGCGAAATTCGGCGCTGGGTTCAAAAAGCCGCTCCTCGTGCAGGACCGATTCGATGTTCTTTCTCGCCATGGCGCTCGTTGTCCTCGGGGTCAATGCCGGCTGGGGTGTGTCCATCCGTTCGCGGTTCGAGAATAATCTGGCCGGTAAACCTTTTCGACCCCACACCCATCCAACCCCGAAACTCGACCAGGGGAAGACTTATGTCCAAGGGATTGCAACTTGTGTTGTGTGCGCTGCTGAGCGCCCTGGCATTCCTCGCGGCACATGCCGATGAGTGCAAGTTCACCGCCGGTCGCAGTGGCAAGGTCTCGGTGGCCGGGGCCACGCGGGTCGAGATCCGTGCCGGGGCGGGCGACCTGAAAGTCATGGGCAAGCGCGGCGCGGGCGAGGTCTCGGCCACCGGCCGGGCGTGCGCCTCGGCGCAGGAGCTCCTCGACCAGGTCCAGCTCAGGATCACGCGCGAGGGCGATGTGATTCACGTCGACGCGCAGATGCCAGATTTGAGCGTGATCAAGAGCAACGCTTACGCGACGCTCGATCTCACGGTCGATCTGCCGGACAACCTGCCGCTGGTGGCGATCGATTCCAGCGGCGATGCCAAGTTCCAGCGCCTGGCAAGCGCCGATATCAGCGACACCTCCGGTGACCTCACCATCGAGGATGTGACCGGTGATCTCAAGGTGCGCGACAGCTCCGGAGATCTGGAGGTCGAGCGCGTCGCGGGGAACCT
>Ga0326726_10001064_pt1 | contig 25311 bp, 20 predicted proteins | sample MHFenrmetagenome_2_FD_207603 | JGI IMG/M metagenome (GOLD analysis project Ga0326726, IMG submission 207603) | Lab enriched peat soil microbial communities from Michigan Hollow, Ithaca, NY, United States - MHF15MN | ecosystem: Environmental > Terrestrial > Soil > Wetlands > Peat | place: USA... | reverse complement strand
ATCCTAAAAATGTTACCATTTTCGGTTTCTCTGCAGGTGGCGTTTCGATACATACACTTCTTACCATACCATCCGCGAGAGGCCTTTTCCAAAAGGCAATCAGTCATTCCGGCGGTGGCCGGGATGGCGTTTTGACCGGTAGACCAATAAGTAAAGAAAATGCAAGTCCATACTATCCTGTATCAGCGGAAACGATCGGGAAAAACTTTGCCCATAAACATGGAATTGAGGGAACAGATGCTGCCGCACTGGCCAAACTACGTGCGCTGAAAGTTGAAGAGATTGTGGATGGTGGACAGGAAAGTGATGGACAAGGTGGTCCGCGTATCTATTCAGGTCCTATTCTCGACGGGAAATTTGTTGTAGAGACTGCTGAGAGTGCATATAAGGCAGGCAAACAGGCACGCGTTCCGCTAATGATCGGGAATAATAGTGCGGAAATAGGCGGACCCTTTGTTAATGCCAGTAGTTCAAAAGAAGAACTGTTTTCACTGTTCGGTGAACTGAAAGATGAGGCAAAAGCTGCATATGACCCTGATGGTAACAAAGAATTCGCCGAGGTACAAACTAGGTTTAACACTGACAAGGTATGGGCTGAGCCTGCCCGTTTTACAGCAAGTATGTTTGCCGCAAAGGGCTATCCGGCCTACATTTTTCTTTTCTCTTACGTACCTGCTGGCATGAAGGAGCGGATGCGGTTTGGCCCCGGACACGGAACCGATATCTCTTATGCGTTCGATAATCTCAGAGCTCCAAATGGATCCACCGTGGCACCCGAGGACAAAGAGGTCGCCAGGATGATGAACGCTTATTGGGTGAACTTTGCCAGGACTGGCAATCCTAATGGTATAGGTCTGCCGAAATGGCCCGTTTACACTCCTCAAAGGAACGAGATCCTCGATATCCAATCCGATGGTAAACCAGTCGGTAAACCTGATCCAAGGAAAGCGAGACTGGACGTGATTGAAAAGGCAGTGAACATGGGGGATAAACTACAACCAAATGGCATTTAACCGGCAACGTGAAGCAATGAAAAAACACTAATTGCAGGAGTATAAATTAACCATTTGGAATAAATTGTATACATGTCAAATATCAGAAAACAAAGGATCTATATGAAGCTCATAATACCTTTACTCTTTGTTGGTCTTCCATCTTCTTTATATGCACAAAAAAATGACAGCACCTCCAAAGTATATCGCTTTGGAGGTGCTGTAACCATACAAACTAAAGGTATCTCAACAATTCCAAACCTGACGTTAGGTAAACCTGCAGCTGTCTTTGATATGAAAATGGGAAGGAAACTGACGTTCGAACCGCAATTTCGTTTTTCTCTTGATGGAAAACCCTGGGCAATGGTTTTCTGGTGGAGATATTACGCATCGTTCGGTAGTAAGTTCAAGGTAACCTTCCATGCAAATTATTCCTTAGCCTATAAGCCTGTCACCTATTATACATCTTTGGGAACTTCTCAGGAAGTTATCAGAACAACCAGATATCTGGTGGGCGCTGTAGGTTCTAATTATCAATTCAACAAATATATAGGCGTTGGTATATATCTTTTTTATAACCGGGGCATAGAAACTTATATAGCAAGAAACACCTATATGGCTTCGTTCCGGCCCAGTTTTTCAAATATTCCAATCACAAAGAATATTGCTGCCAGGATTGGCCCGGAGATATACTACCTGAAAATAGATGATAATGATGGTGTGTATTTAAATGCAACTCTTTTAATCAATAAGAAGAATTTCCCGCTTTCAGTTGCGGCATTGATTAATAAACCAATTGAATCAACTATTCCATCTGAATATGATTCCCTTTGGAATGTAGGCCTGATTTATACTTTTAACAAAGAATATATTGAAAAGCGATAGATCTTGATTATACTCATTACAAGAAAGCGATGCCAGTACCATTTCGTGTTAGTTCCATGTTTTTTCTTTTTAAGGACTATCGTTTAACCTTTATATTATTTTAAATTATTTTTATCTGACATTAACAAGTTCCATTATGAAAAGAATTAATCTCCTCTTCACTCCAGTTGCTTTATTCGCTTTCATTTCGAATATCTGCGCACAAGACTGGCCCCAGTACCTGGGACCAAACAGGAATAGTACATCTCCTCAGAAAGGCAATCTGCGAACCTGGCCAGCAACCGGACCCGAAGTCCTGTGGATAGTAAATGTTGGCCCCGGATTTGGCGGTCCTGTCATCAAAGACGGGAAAGTATATTTACTCGACAGGGATGATAAGGTAGGCGATATACTACGGTGCTTTGACTTCAACAATGGCAAAGAATTATGGAAGTTCAGCTATGATGCACCCGGATCAGTTATGTTTCCGGGTTCACGGAGTGTACCAATTGTGGATGGCAATTATGTTTATTCATGCGGTCACAATGGCGACCTGTATTGCATTAACGTCAAAACACACAAGCCAGTCTGGAATAAAAACATCTGTAATGATTTCGGTGATCACACCAAACCGCCAATATTGTATAATGGTTATTTTTATGCACAATTCTCAACCAATAGTAAACGTGATGGTCTGGCTTGCATGGATATGGATGGCAAGGTTATGTGGAAAACAGGACGGAACCCTCTTTTCGATAAGGGCAGCATGATACTTGCTGACGGACTGATAATAGCTACCGACGGAAGAACAACTTTGTATCTTATAGAGCCTTCACCATTGGGATTCAAGCCACTTGCATCAGCAGAGTTGCTTAAAGAAGGAGGAATAAGCGGAGATGATCCAATGGCTGCAAGAGTTGGAGGTTCAACTCAAAACTGGGGAGCTATGGCGCTTGCTGATGGCAAGCTCCTGATACGCGATCAGACACGTTTAATGTGTGTCAAAGTCGCAAAATAATATTTTTATAAAATAAGTTAAATAACAACGCTTAAACTTTTACATTGTATTAAATATTTATTTGTATGAAAACAACAACATTGTCACTAATTCTTTTATTGATTTTTTCTGGCAACATAAAGGCACAGAAAATCAATGAATGGCGCCCGGAAAACCGTACAGGTGTTTCAGCTGAAACAGGACTTTTAAAGTCATGGCCGGCAACGGGTCCAGACCTCCTCTGGTCCAATCTTGAACTTGGCAAAGGTTACTCAGCGCCTTCGTTTGGACCCAAGATTATATACATAACAGGAACCAAAGACACCGTCGATATTCTGTACACATTGAGCATGGAAGGGAAAATTCTGTGGCAGACTGTTATGGGCCGTGCCTGGAAAGGGTCCAACAATCCTGAAAGCAGGGCCACTCCAACTGTTGAAGGCAATAAAGTATACACCTGTAGCGGAAGCGGAGACCTTGCCTGCATTGATGCGACTAACGGAAAAATAATCTGGTCATATAAAGCCAGTGAGCTAAATAAGGGGACCTTTGGCAGATGGGGTATTGCGGAATCGCTCCTGATCGATGGTGATAAACTTTATTATTCTCCGGGAGGACCTGAGACAATGACCATTGCTCTTAATAAAGCAACCGGAAGTGTAATATGGAAATCATCAAGTCTCAATGACAAACCCGGCTATGCATCTCCTATCCTCATTAATTATGCAGGCAAGAAAATGGTTATCGGTGTATCGCTGGGACATATTTTTGGTGTTGACGCCTCAAATGGCGAGATACTATGGAAGGTCGCCCATGAGCAGTCAAGCGATCCTAATATGCGAGCATTTGAGCTTATAAAATGCACAACACCTTTATACAAAGATGGTATGGTTTATGTTACCGGCGGCTACGACACAGGGGGTATGATGGTCAAGATTGGTAGTGACGGAAAGAGCGCAACTGTAGCATGGACTGATCCTGTTCTGGATGATCACCATGGAGGTGTAGTACTCGTAAACGGCTATATTTACGGCTCAAACTGGATCAACAACAGTACAGGAAACTGGTGCTGCATCGACTGGAATACCGGAAAGAAAATGTGGGAACAGGCATGGATTTGTAAAGGATCCATAATATCCGCTGAAGGCATGCTATATATTTATGAGGAAAAGAATGGAAATGTTGGTCTGTTAAAAGCCACTCCCGAAAAATTCGATCTTGTCAGCACTTTTAAGGTGACCCTTGGCGATGCAGGACCATTCTGGGCCCACCCTGTGATCCATAATGGAATCCTTTACCTGAGGCACACCAATGCTTTGATGGCTTACAATATTAAAGCAAAATAACCTGTATATAAATTTTTAACTCTGTTTCACACCAAATAAAATTAGAAGAGTTGAATAATAATCGTAACACTGGTGAAGGATACGAGAAAAAGATAACTGAAAGCAATACTGTTCCCTGTCATTCACGGAAAATCCCGTTATGGTTAGTCCTGCTGGATAATATCCCGACATTACTACTGTTCCTGCTTGGTTTCCTTATCATTTATAAGGTTTCGCTCGCAGGGACAATTGTTTTCGAGACTTATGCATTGTTTAGTATAGTATGGCTCTGGCCAAAACCATTTATGAATGCCGAAAGCTTGCTGAGATCGCCAAAGAATATAATGTTGTATCTCAAATGGGAAACCAGGGTCATGCCAGCGAAGGAACACGCATTTTGTATGGCGCGGCTTGTGGGATTATGGTACAGATGTAATGGGTGACATGGGAGCTCACATTTATGACGCACCTTTATAGGCTCTGAACCTGGGCAACCCGACGAAGATCCAGGCCACTTCCACTCCCTATAATAATGAATATCTTCCTCTTGCCCAGACCGTATCATACGATTTCCCGGAACGCTTTACTACCGGTATCGGTTATATGCCTCCGGTGAAGGTAAAATGGTGTGACGGGGGACTTCTTCCTCAGCGTCCCGACAAGCTTGAAGATGGCCGTCGTATCGGAACAGTTTTTTATGGGGCTAAAGGGGTTATAATGGGAGGTAATGCAGTTATGCCTTCACTGGTCCCAGATCCCGATTTCAAGGGTCCTGAACCCTGGCTTGAAAGAACTGGAGATAATTTTGAGGATTGGATCGGAGCCATCATGAAAGAGAAAAAATCAGCTAATGATTTCTCCTGGGCAGCTATAGTGACAGAGATCATGCTGCTGACAAATATTGCCGTTATGACACAGCGGTTCAATACCACGCTTGAGTATGATGCAAAAAACATGAAGATCACTAACCTGCCAGAAGCGAATAACTACTTCCATTACGAGTATCGGAAGGGATGGACTTTATAAGGTTTTCACCTGTTTGCGCTGAATGAAACTGTATGAGAATAAAACAGGGCTATTTATCTGGATCTGGATAGTAATATAACAATCATTCTATATTCACAAGGACACCTCTTAACTGTACAACAGGTTGTGCCCTCCCTGCAGGACCCATAGGTATTGATGCTGTTTTTGGTCCAATATTGACTCCTATGGATCCGTTTCTCTCCGTAAACTTGCAGACAATTGTCTGTGATCCAATGCTTTCTTCCACAAAACGAGCTGTAATTTCAATTGTGCCAGGATCAGTCCAGTCATAACTTGCTCCAACTTTTACTGATGCCTGAGGTACTGAATAATTTGCGTCAATTGATTTTGAGGGTATATTCCGTGCAGGAGCCAGGAGGGATGTCAATTTTGAATTTGTTGTCTTCCAGCTTCCTGAACCAGCTTTAATCACAGATATCTGGTTATTTCTCTTTATGGCAAAACTGCATTCATCTTTATTAAAAGCAAAATAAACTGATTGAATCTGGTAATCATTATCATCAAGAATGAACTCCTTACCTGAAATTTTCGCTGGAAATCCGGATTCTGATTTCTGAGAAACCTGTGGCTTCAGGTACAAGCCCGATTGTTTCTTCTGTAATTCATTATAAGATCCGGGGTCAGGAGGAATAGCTTTGCCGGATTTAATAGCCGGGATCAGATAATTATGGACCAGGTTTAGTTCTTCCTGTGTATTTCTTGCGTTTGCAGTCAAAACAACAATTGCATCCCTGTCAGGAATTAAGATTACAAACTGACCTCCCATTCCGTCAAGCCGGACAGTATTATTTCTTCCCCGCCACATCTGATAACAGTATCCCTGTGCCCAATCATTCCTGTCCCTGGGCATCTTATTTGAAGGATCATTGCTTTCAATTTTAAATGAGGTGGCTTCTTTTATCCATTCATCAGGTATAAGTTGTTTATTGTTCCATTTGCCGTGCTGCAACAATAATTGTCCGAATTTTGCCATATCTTCCGTACGAAGCCTGAGACCCATCAAGCCCAGATTTATTCCCTGAGGATTCTTATCCCAGTCAATTCCACGAATAGATAAAGGATCGAAAATTCTTGGTTTAAGGTAATCAAACAGCGTCTGATTGGTAACTTGCTGGACAATAGCTGAAAGTATGAAAGTTGCCATATTATTGTACATGAAGACCGTACCCGGTTTATGGACCGGTTCATTTTTAAGAAATACGTTAATCCAGTCCTCATCACTGCCTGCTCCCATACCAGCAGGGTCCTGACCTACCGACATGGTTAACAGATTCTCAACAGTAAGTTCCTTCATATTTTTGCCGATGGTGTCGGGCAGGGAATATGGAAAGAAGGAAATAACTTTGTCAGTCAGCTTTAATCTGTTTTCCGCTATAGCGAGTCCTACTGCCGTTGCAGTGAAAGTTTTGCTCGCAGAATACATAACATGCCTGTAACCAGGGCCATAAGGATCCCACCATCCTTCTGCTATTACTTTACCATGCCTCAGAAACATGAAACTGTGAATTTCCTGCCGGCCGGTATCAATTGCGTTTAAAAAATCTATAATTCCTGAGGAAGAGACACCTTCCAATTCGGGAATACTCCGCGGTAATTTGTCAAAGTTCTGTCCTGACAGATTCGACATGAATCCGGAAGAAATCAGCAGAATAAGAAAAACGGCAAAGGTTTTTTTCATATCAATTGATGTTTTAGAAATACAATATTTTTTAACGATAAACAATTCTGAAATTATCAAATAAAGGTTACAGTATAGCTTTTCTTGCTTGTCTGTCAGGATCATTCTTTACCTCGCAGACATCATCCAGTATCATTGTTTCGCCTTTTTCAGAAGTATATCTTTTCCACTCCGGCAACCCTCCTCCATTTGGATCTCCTGTCTTCATGAACCGGGCAAGAGCACCGGACATTTTTGCGGATAAATTCCGCGGACGTGCTCCACCTCCGGTATGAGATATCTGAACATCGGTATTATAAAACCAGAATGAAATATCCATTGTATGAAAGGCTCTTAATCTTCCGTCAAATACAGGAGGGTTCCAGCCGAACCATGCAAGGTATACCGGGGCTGCCTGTTTGGATTTTGAATCACATAATTCTATTGCGTTCTTTCTGTTACTCAGTACCATTGCCAGAATTTCTATCGGCTTCCTGTCGGGAAAACTCTTTGCATATGCCTCAACAATTGCTGTAGCATTATCCCCCAACGCAGGTCCGAATCCTCTCGTGGTTTTAGCAAGCTCTTTTGCTTTGTCAAGTGAGATGTTTTCGAGTGAGGAATCAAATGAACTGGGCGATCTCTCATAAAATGTGCTGCAGACTATCATGGGAATATCTGAGGCTAAACCCGAAGGATCCGGAGAGAAGGGGTGCTGTATCACATAAGTTCCGTCAACCACCGGATTAAATCCTCCCATCATACCTGTCACTTTAGCTTCTTCCCTAAATTTCGCACTTGCCTTTCTGGTTAATCCATAATAGTCCCTCCAGGGTATCTCCTGTAACTTGTCTATCTGGGAATTGGTTAATCCAGCTTCTTTTAAAACATATGAAGCAAGCTTATCTGAATTACTCTTCTCTCCGACTTTCAGGGCAACTCCGCTCAGTGCCACCGCTCTGTGAAACAGGCCTTTTGCTGAAGGCATAGCTGTCAGAGTACACACCTTCCCTCCACCGCCTGACTGACCTATAATGGTTACGTTATCCGGATCGCCGCCAAAATTCGAAATATTATCCCGGATCCATTCAAGTGCTGCCACAATATCAAGCATACCCACGTTTCCTGATGCTGCATATCTCTCTCCTCCAATAGAGGAGAAATCAGAAAAGCCCATGGGCCCGAGTCGGTGATTAAGAGAGCAAAATACAACATTCTCTTTACGACTCAGGTTTTCACCATGGTATTCAGGATGTTCAATAGAATTGCCGCTGGTAAATCCACCTCCATGAATCCATAATATAACCGGACGTTTTATGCTGTCATTATAACCAGGAGTCCAAACGTTTATACCCAGACAATTCTCACTGACATCGTCATAATGCCAGTAATCAGTAAATGCAAGGTACCTGTTAGCATAGAAATTTTCCAGTACCTGAGGCGCTGCATTGGGCCAATAGACTGCAGGAAATATATCTGTCCATGGTTCGGGTTTTTGTGGAGGCATAAACCTGTTTTTTCCCTCGGTGTTTGCTCCATAGGGAATTCCCAGGAAATTATAAATATCCTTATGGATAAATCCTCTCACTTTTCCATGAGTTGTTTCGGCCAGAGCAATATTATCACCTATAAAAATGACCTGCCCGTCCTTCTCATCCTTCCCGGATGAAGCGGATTTGCAGGATGAAGTCGAAAGTGCAGTAGTCCCCATTGTAAGTCCGGCAGCACCGACTCCCATAGTCTGTATGAATTTACGTCTGTTTGTTTTCATAATTCTTTGTTTTTAACTAATATCTCGAAGTTATCGCGGAAATGTTGATTCAGGATGTTAATATGTTTTCATCTTTAAGGAGAATTTCAAGGTTTTTTATAATCAAGTATTCATGACCAGGGTATGAATCATTTGCATTCATTGCTTCTTCTTATTCAACCTTATCCAGAAATATTAAAAGTACTGCAACTATTATTAAAAATCAATAAAATTTGCACCCTACCGTCAGAAATTGTTGCCACTTTTAATTATCCGGAGTACAAAACAAGTTTCAGGAAGTAATATACCGAGATATCTAATTAATGTTAATGCATCTTACTCATCAGTGCTCCAGATTTATTTCCTTAATACAATACCATTGGCTCCGTCTTTGCATTCCGCGTGAATGGGCTGCTGGTCCGGGTTTTGATCTTGATTGATTCAGAACACTTACCAAAGAGGGCAGAGTATTAACTTAATTTCAGAACCAGTTTTTTGAATATTAAACTCTCAAATCAGTTCTATGGAAGGTTTAATCCTCAAATCTACTATTTAAGAGTGGATGAAAAAGACGGATTTTACGTCAGCTCATCACTGACTCCGGTTAAAAGGAATTTCCGGGTTTCGTTATCCTCGATGATTACTGTGCCGGTTCAGAGTAAGATCACGGTGAGCAAAAGCGCTCTGAAGTCAGTATATCACTCTGTAACCTGAATTGTCAGTTCACCGGTTTTCAGACCCTGAGATTCAGCCATTAGCGTTACAATACCTCTGCCTGACGGACGGATAATTGCCTGAGCTCTTCCTTTGAAAGTATTTATCTCCTGACGGTTCACGCTTCCCATATCCTTAGGATTTGCATTACCCGAAGCTGCAAGTTCTCCAGAGCCTGATAATGTCAACTTTATTGAGATTGAATCCTGAGGAACAAGACTACCATTATTGTCAACGACTTCAATTTTTATAAAGGAAAGATCATTACGATCGGCTCTGATTTTATCACGGTCCGCGACAAGTCTTACTGCTGCGGGCTCCCCCGGAGTTCTTAAAACTTTAGAAGCCACCTCTTTCCCGTTTTCCATTATTGTTGCTTTTAGTTCACCCGGCTGGTAAGGTACTTCAAAGACTGCTGTATATTTATCATCAGGCGAAAGATTTTTTTCACCGATTGTTTTTCCATTCAAGTCGAGTCTTACCTGTGGAGCTTTAGTGAATACTCTTACCTGAAGTGGTTTGCCTTCACTTCCTTTCCATCTCCAGATCGCCCATTCGCGTGGCCATCCCCATCCACTGATGTTTTCAGCATATCCGTCGGGTATCGGTTCGTGTACAGTGATCTCAAGCTTACTATTGTCCCATAGTACATTACGGTAAAGGATTTGTGATTTTCTTTCTCCGGTTATATCAATATCTCCGCATCCGGCTACGAAATAAGGCCAGTTGGCAGGTCTTTTTGCCATCATATCAAAAACATTAATTCCTGCAGGTAATGTGAACCCTGATGGTATTGTAAATGTTGTCTTCTGTGATTCAGGAACATAACCTGAACTTGCCAGACTTACTTCACCCAGATAATCCAAAGATGTCCACACAAAATCTCCGATAACATATGGTAAGTTCTCAGTGGCTTTCCAGGAATCGTAGGCTGCCAATGGATATGATTCTGACGCATACATTATACGCTGGGGATGCTGCTGATGATCCGGTTCATAGTAATTCCATTTATACTGGTAGCCACAAACATCCACTATTTCAAAAACTGGAATTGTATTGTTCCACCCTCCTGGAATAAAAAATTCAGAAACTGCCTCTGTAACCGGCCTGGAATCATCAAGGGCTTTTACGCGGGCAGTAAGCTGCTTTGCTATTCTCAATCCACTGGTGTCGCTGCTTCCAATGACTTCATTTCCAATGCTCCACATGATGATACTGGGATGATTTCTGTCGCGCATGATCATATCTGTCAGGTCCTTATTCCACAATTGCCTGAAAAACCTCGAATAATCCTGCGGATTCTTGTAGGCTTCCCACATATCGGTAAACTCATCGATGACAAGCATCCCCAGTTTGTCGCATGCGTCAAGAAATGCTGACGAGGGGGGATTATGCGCACATCGGACAGCGTTATATCCATTAGCTTTCAACAGCTCAACTCTTCGTTCTTCCGCCCTGTTAAATGCAGCCGATCCCAGCAAGCCGTTATCGTGATGCAGGCAGCCTCCTTTTAGTTTAACCGGTTTCCCATTTAACAGGAAACCTCTTTCAGCTGAAAATACAAGCGACCTGATCCCGAATGACTGATTGCAATGGTCAAGAATTTTATTATCCGCTTCGAGAACGATGTCAGCACTATAAAGATCAGGTGATCCGACAGACCACAGAAAAGGATTTTTCACTTCAATCTGCTCTTTAATAATATTCTCAGCTTTGCCGGAAATCAAAATATTACCCTTTGAAGTGCCGGCAATATGTCCGTTTTTATCTTTTAAATTGATGGTGAACTTTGCATTGACCTGCTTATCCAGTTCATTCCTGGTTGTAACTGCGATATTAACAAGTGCAGAGCTCTGATTCACTTCCCGGACAGATATATGTACCCCCCATTCTGAAACATGTAAAGGTTGGGTCACTGTCAGATGGACATTCCTGTATATTCCTGATCCGCTGTACCAGCGGGAGTTTCTTCCTGTATTATCAACCTTTACAGCAATAACATTTAGTTTCCCTGCACCATTTAACAACGATGTAATATCGAACCAGAAAGGTGTATAGCCATTTTTATGAATCCCTGCTTTTTTATCATTAACCCAAACTTCCGTTTCCATATAAACACCGTCAAAATTCAGAATCACGGTTTTGCCTTCATCAGCTTTGGCCAGGGTAAAACTTTTACGGTACCACCCGGTACCTCCGATAGTTTGTCCTGTTGAATTCCCGTATCCTCCAATCTTCTTTGAGAAGGGACCGATCTGATCAGGTCCGTCATTACCAGGTAAATCCATTATGCTGTAATCGTGGGGAAGGTCAACAGAAATCCATTTTGAATCATCAAAATCCGGCTGTTCAGCTCCCGGAATTGAGTCCCGGATAAACCTCCAGCCGCAATTGAATAACCGGTCACGCTCAGGAGTTTTTTCAGATCTGTTTTCTGAATATCCTGAGATTAAAAGACTTGATGAGATCAGAAATACAATATATCCGAAATTGATTTTGCTTTTCATAAGTTGACCGGTATTATATTTCAATTATATTATCTGTTTTCCATTATTCGTCCGCCTTTAACATCAAAATAGCTTATTGCTGAAGTTTACAGCTTATTTCTTATTTTCCTTAACCCGATTTCCTGTAGCATCAAACATACCCATCAGGCTTCCTTTTATATGATCCTCATCCTTTTTTTCCATCACGAGATTAATATCATAACCCTGGGTATTAAAATAAACTGTTACCTGATTTTCTGATACCTCTGTATTAGTGATTTTGGATATTTCAACACCAGTAGTGTCCTGGACAATTCCGGAAATTGTGTTATCTTTCTTCTCAAGAATAAAAACCATCCTTGCATCTCCGTTGGGCGTACCTGTAATCAGGACATTCCATTTTCCGAGAAAATAATCAACTTCGGTTTTGGTTTGTGAATTAGCTCCAATTGATAAAAAGAGGAATAATACTCCTGCAAAAATTACTTTTACTTTTTTCATAATAAAAAATTGTTTTTGTGATGATTAAATTATTTGAAATTTTGTTATGCTATTTGACTGATTTGTTTCCCCCAAATGGTTTTAAGGTTTTGATATGCTTATCTAACTCTTTAATTCCTTTCTTTGTACAAAAACCTCTGATATAATGTACTAAAGTATTTAACCATATTTCATATGGAGATACAGCGAATCTTTTAAAGTGTTCCGTTCGTACGACTGAGTTATATAAAACAGCTACGCCTTCCAGTACAACTTCCGGATAGATAATTTCTTTGAAGAGACCCTCTTTAATACCTTTCTCAATAATTTGCAGGATTTGATTCCAGATTTTGTGACCAATTGTAGCCTCTGTTTTTTTCTCAACTTCAGGATAGTAATAATGCAAATCGTGAAAGAATACCTTATTTACGCTATATTCTTTCTCAACCGCCATATACCAGATGTCGATAATTAAAGGAACAACATTTTGATCTGCTGACTGATTTTCCAGCAACTGGTATTGCTGATTATAATGAAGATCCAAAACTCCTTCCAATAACTCCTCTTTATTCTTAAAGTACTTATAAATCGTTTTGGTAGAAATGCCCATTGGTGCTATGAGTTTCTTTATTGACATTTCGCGGATTCCTGATTCCAAAAATTGCCTGAGAGCTGAATGCAGAATTTCATCCTTCATAAATGTAAATTTTAGAAAATAAAATTCCCTCGATATTTTCTCAACAAAGAAAATGGAAAATATTTAAATAATAATATTTTCCGAAGTGTTTTTTATCTGATTAAATTTTTGCTTTGAATTGAAATGTACAGTATGGGATTTGAAAATATTACAGATAAGGAAATGGGTAAATAAGGAATAAGGAAAAAAATTGTAATTTCAGGCAACCTAATGAGGATAGTTCCATTTCAATTTTAATCAAATTATACTGTAAGATCTCCCTTCAAAATTGCAATATGAAAAAGCCAACTAACAAACTCCTGATAACAAGCCTGACACTATTCTTATTATCCGTTCTTGCTCAGGCGAATGTCAAACTGCCTGTGCTGATAAGCGACGGTATGGTCCTGCAGAGGGATACTAAATTAATAATCTGGGGCTGGGCCTCTCCCGGGGAGAAGGTGCAGGTTAAATTCAATAAGAAAACTATCAGTACTGTTACAGATTCTGAAGGTAACTGGAAAGTTGGTTTGCCACCCATGAAAGCTGGAGGACCTTTTACCATGGAGGTGAAAGGGAAAAATACGATAATGATTAATGATATTTTAATCGGCGATGTCTGGTTCTGTTCCGGTCAGTCCAATATGGTCCTGAATATGGAAAGGGTAAAGGAAAGGTATCCCTACGATATAGCGACTGCAAATTTTCCTGAGATACGGAATTTCTTCATTCCAACGGCATCAGATGCCACCTCAATCCATAAAGATCTGCCTCCCGGGAAATGGGTGCCGGCATCACCGGAAAACGTTTCTGGCTTTGGCGCTGTTACTTTTTTCTTTGCCAGAACTTTATACAAAGAGTATAAAGTGCCAGTTGGAATTATTAATTCAAGTGTCGGGGGAACACCAATAGAAGCATGGACCAGCGAGGAAGGACTGAAAGAGTTTCCCCAGCTGATTTCCAGGATTGAGAAACTAACGGATACAGCTTATTTGAATCCGATTCTCAGGTCTGCAATAAGGAGATCTGAAACAGGTCAGAGACCCTCGGTTAACTCTAGATCGATGGATAAGGGTACCAGTGGCCCAAAGCCCTGGTACGATATTACATATTTACCGGAAGGCTGGCATAAATACTGGCTCCCCGGATATTGGGATGACCAGGGTGTAAAAGGTCTGCATGGGGTTGTCTGGTTCAGAAAAGAGATCAACGTACCGGTATCAATGACCGGCAAACCTGCAAAATTATTTCTCGGAAGAATAGTAGATGCAGATAATGTATATGTAAACGGAGTTCCTTCAGGATCAATAACATATCAGTACCCCCCGAGGAGATATAATCTGCCATCCGGATTGTTGAAGCCCGGGAAAAATATTATTGTAATCAGAGTGACAAACAATGCAGGAAAAGGCGGCTTTGTACCAGATAAACCTTATTGGCTTGTTGCGGGTAATGACAGCATTGACCTCAGAGGTGATTGGCTGTACAAGGTGGGGCAGGTATTCAGACCTGCGTTCAATGAACCTGGTACAGGTTATCAACCTATCTCGATGCAGAATGAACCAGCAGGGCTCTATAATACAATGGTTGCTCCTCTGATAAACTGCCGGATAAAAGGTATTTTATGGTATCAGGGAGAAACAAATTCAAACAGGCCCCAGGAATATAAAAAACTTCTTCCTGCTCTTATTAATGACTGGAGAAATAAGTGGCAGCAGGGAAATATTCCATTCCTTTATGTGCAATTGCCTAACTTCATGGAAGTTCAGTATTTGCCTTCTGAGAGTCAATGGGCCGAATTAAGATTCTCTCAGCTTAAAACATTATCAGTGGCGAATACAGCTATGGTCGTAACAATTGATGCCGGTGAATGGAATGACATACACCCGCTTGAGAAGAAAGTTGTTGGGGAACGGTTAGCCCTGGCGGCACAAAAACTTGCTTATGGAAATGATAAGATCGTCTACTCTGGTCCTATTTATAAATCATCCGTTAAAGATGCTGACAGTATAAAAATCGAATTTGATCACATTGGCAGTGGTTTGACAATCAAGGGAGGAGGTGATTTAAATCATTTTGCAATTGCCGGAACTGATAGAAAGTTTGTCTGGGCTGAAGCCAGAATTGAAGATAACCATGTCATTGTCTGGAGCGATGAAATAAAAGACCCGATATATGTCAGATACGCCTGGGCTGATAATCCTGAAGGCGCCAATCTGTATAATAATGAAGGATTACCTGCTTCTCCTTTTGAAGCTGTTCTGAACAAGTAAAATTATCTTGGGTTGATAGTATTTTTAGAAATCCCGGTAACATTGCCGATCCATGCTATGAAATCCTCCGGGTCTTCATCAGCACCATGTCCTGCATCCCAATAGAGCCTGGTATTTACATCCTTCTTCCGGTTCTCAAGACTTGTGGCCAGATTGGCAAGGACTGTCTGTGAGGTGTGGGCGTCAGATGTTCCCTGACGAAGCCACCAGTATCCGGCACAGTCGCTGTTGTTTTGTCCGGTAAAGTACATCGCATTCATCAGGTTCACCAGAGTTTTTACTTCACCGGCAATCTCAGCGCTCTTATTTCCTGAAGCTTGCCGCAGACTGAAACTGGAAAAGTGTCTGGATTCAGTTGTCTTGTCGCCGAATAAATTTGGTTCGGGCTGCCTCATGTCAAAATCGTCAAAAGCCGGAAGCCCCTTCATTCTGCCAACATGTGTAACATAGTCTGAAAAGGTGAACATGGCACCTTTATCAGACCAGGTGATCCATTTGTTATTTCCTAGATATTCTTTACGTTTTTCATCGGTCAGTCCTCTCAGGAACTTATTTGCCGATGGGATAAGGTAAAACTGCAGCAGGTACTTATCGTAGTTGTCAGCAGTGATGGTTCCAAATCCGTTTTTACCCTGAAGATTCAGAGACTTCTGATAACCCGCGAAGGAGGTACTCAATTGTTTTGAAAGCTCTTGGTCTACCAGGCCGGATCTTGTCGGAGAGGTTCCATACATCCATTCATAGGCACCGTCGGCGTGTTCCAGGTCGGTGATCGGACAAAAGCAGGCGCTGCCAAAAACATTGTCTGCTGCATCGGCTGCACCAATCTCCTTAAGATAAGAGTCGTACAGATGGCTGTTGCCTGAAGCACCGAGAAGTGCCGAGAGTGCTCCGCCCGCACTGACTCCTGTCGAGAAGATCCAGTTGACGTTCCCGGGTATAACACCCTGATTATGTCGAATGTAGCGGACAGCTGCCTTCAGATCAACGATGGCAGCAGGTGCCTTGCCATAATAGGTACCATCGGCAGCTTTATTATCACGTCCGCGACATCCGGGCGATACTACCACATAACCTGCGGCCAGTGCCAGGTCAGCGTTACCGCGAGAGTTGCTTGAACCTGTGCGCGCGTTATTTACTGACATATAGCCGCCGACACCAATAACAAAGAGAACAGGTGCATTGGTAGCGTTGATAACGGCATCATCAATTTTGACAGGCACGCTGACGTTAAGGCTCTGATAATCTTTGTCCACAGGTTTTGCAACATAAGGGATGTGCATATACGAGCGATAGGTGACTTTCTTTTCACCAGCTGACGTCTTTACGGTTTTAGTCTCCACTGTAAAGTTATCCTTCGGGAACAAAAGTGGATCTTTCGTCTGAGTGAAAAGCCAGTCACTCACTCCTTCAATGTTAAAGGAAGCTTTTGCTAGGGAACCCGCTACTACTAGAAAAAACATTAAAGTGGATATTGATCTTCTCATTTTTATTTCCTCCTGTGCTATTGTTTCGGCTTATCCATCTGGTGGCATTTGGTGATATCATCAATATTATCAATTAAACAACACTTCTAAGATATCTTAATCATACTTTGTATTCCATCTTAAAATCATTATTTTTCTACCAAAGATAATCTGCCAATTTACTTTTGTTATAAAAGTTCTTTAATCCTGATATTCTAAAATGTTGCTGGTTATCTAAAAACTGGTTTTGCATTTGATAAGGAGTTTAACTAAATTCACAGCAATTGAACAACTCAGCCGAAATACAGAGATAAAAACAGGCTAAGCAGATTCATGTCAGATATTTATGTTATTACTAAACTTTAATGAATATGCATTATTCAGCTGATATAAACCGGTACAGCCAAATGACATACAACAAGTGCGGAAAATGGGGATTGAAACTTCCTGCCATTTCCCTTGGCTTATGGCATAATTTCGGTGGAGTTGATATTTTCGAGAATGGACGGGCAATGTGCCGGCATGCCTTTGACCTTGGAATTACTCATTTTGACCTGGCCAATAACTACGGTCCGCCTCCCGGATCGGCTGAAGAGAATTTCGGCAGAATTATGCAACTTGATCTGGCTCCTTACCGCGATGAACTGATTATTTCGACCAAAGCCGGCTATCTTATGTGGCCAGGACCTTATGGCGAATGGGGCAGCCGGAAATACCTGCTCTCGAGCCTTGATCAAAGTTTGAAAAGGATGAAACTCGGCTATGTTGATATTTTTTATTCGCATCGTCCCGATCCCAACACTCCGCTTGAGGAAACGATGATGGCCCTTGATCAGGCTGTTCGCCAGGGGAAAGCACTATACGCCGGCATCTCGAATTATCCGGCAGAAATGGCTGCCGGGGCATTCCGAATATTGAAAGAACTGGGAACGCCATGCCTTATTCACCAACCCAAATATTCGATGTTCGAACGCTGGGTTGAAGGTGGCCTTTTGGATATCCTTGAAAAAGAAGGAATTGGCTGTATCTCCTTTTCACCACTTGCACAGGGGTTGCTATCAGATAAATACCTGAACGGAATTCCTGAAGGCTCAAGAGCCTCTAAATCGTGGGGTTTCCTGAAACCGGAACAGGTTGAGCCAGCAATTGAAAAAGTGAAAAAGTTGAATAAAATAGCCCTTCAAAGAGAACAAACACTGGCACAGATGGCTCTTGTATGGCTGCTCAAAGATCCAAGGGTAACTTCAGTTCTGACCGGAGCCAGCTCGGTTGCCCAGATTGATAACAATGTTACCGCCCTCAGGAATAATCAGTTTACAAAAGCTGAACTGGCATCGATCGAACAGATCCTTTCGGATAAAAACAATTAGCAACTTAAAGAACACGAGGAGTTTTTTCTTAGAACCATCAATTTGGCCTAGGAGGTGAATAAAATTAATCTCAAAGGCCATTAAGATAACCTGTAAGGATAAATTTAAATCGTTGTTGAATGGTCATTTAAAACCAAGTCATTTCAAAATATTATGTATAACTTTAATCTGATTTGTGAATAGTGGAAGTCAGGCATAAGCTTTGTTGCATAAGACATAAGGTCGCGGCAGATTATACTTATGTAAGTGACGAGGCATTGTCGTATAATGGCTCAGGACTCAGGGCGCAGGGCACAGGACGAGACAGGGGCACTCCTTACCAACCCCGGGACTGTAAAAATGGTTGGTAGTTTAAACAGAAAGTTAATCAAGGTATCACAAATTGTGATACTTTTCAACATGAAATGAGTAAGGTAAAAAAAGCTTATCTTTGAATTATGCGTATCAAAGATGAAATATCAACAAAACGAGATGCCTTTATTGTTCTGTGTAAGGACCACAAAGTAAAATACTTATATGCCTTTGGGTCATCTGTTAAAGGAAAATTTGATTAAAAAAAGAGTGATATTGATCTTCTTGTAGAAATTGATACTAATGACCCTATAGAAAAAGGTGAAAAACTTCTTTCATTATGGGATTTATTTGAAGTCTTTTTCAGCAGGAAAGTTGATCTTCTTACTGATTCATCATTACGTAATCCTTATTTAAGAAAGAGTATTAATAAGACCAAAGTATTAATTTATGACGGATCAGGGCAGAAAGTTCTTATCTGCTATCCTGCGGGCTATTGATTTGATTGGCTCTTTTACTTCTGATTTAAAAGATTATAACAGTTATGTTTCTGATTTAAAGACTCAGAGTGCTGTCGAAAGGCAACTTGGAATTATAGGTGAGGCAGTCAGCAAGTTTGAAAAACTATTCGCTGAATCGCCTCTGAGAATGGCCGTAAGATTGTCGGATTTCGCAACAGGCTGATTCTTACATATGATACTGTTGATCCCACGATTGTTTGGGCCATCATTAAAAATCATCTGCCACCTTTAGAAAAGGAAGTTATTTTAAGGCTCAAATAGTTTCTTTTTCTTAAAATTGAAAGAAAGTTCTGCTCTTTACAAGACCGTCATCCTATAAATAATTTTCAATTATATTAGCCAAACGGATGTAAATTTATGTATGGGTTATTCGATGGAAAGAAGATTAAACTATTATATTAAAATGTAGTCAAACATAACTCTATCTGGCCAAATGAATCACTAAAAAGTAATTTTTCTGCTACCAAAAACAAGTTAGCTGCCAGATGGACAATCAATTTTAGCATAAGCACCCATTTTTTAAATCCCAAATTGTTAGAAAATGAAAGGTTCAATGGATTTATTTGGCCAAGCATTTAATGATCGCTTCAATGGTAAAGTTTATCCTTTTTATTTTGAAGTGAGTGGAGAGAAATATGAATTTAAACTTGATAGATATTTTAGAGACTTTTCGAACTTATCAAAAGTTGAAAATAAGTTAATTAATATGTGCTACGGAGATATTCTTGATGTTGGATGTGGGACAGGAAATTATTTCCCTGCTCTTGAAAAGAGAGGTCATGCAATTGGGATTGATATATCAGATAAAATAATCGAAGTTTCGAGAAAAATGGGTATTAAAAATTGTTTTTCTGCAGATATTTTTTCTTTTAAATCAGATAAGAAGTTCGATACAATTACATTGTTCGAAAATAATTTGGGCATGGGCGCGACAATTGAGGGAACAAAAAAACTGCTAAGAAAAATTTCAAGTATTTTAAAAGATTCAGGGCAGCTTTTAATCATTTTATCTGGTAGGGCAAAAAAAGCTAATTATGTAGAAGTAGAATTTGTGCCAATTTACCACGATATTAGAGGGGAAAAGTTTAAATGGATAAGTTTTAACCCAAAATTTCTAAGAGAATTATGTTCTGAAATTAAATTAAATATGAAGATAATTAGTGCTAATAGATATTACTCGTTTATAAAAATATCTAAAGAATAATTATCAATAAATAATGGAATACTAAGACAACTTTCTACATCAAGACTGTTTAAAAAAATCCGTCAGCTAACACGGACAATATAGGTAAGTTGTTTCCCGCTTTTTATTGAAAAAGCGGGACAGGTTGTCACACTTTTTGTTTTTCTGCCTGCCGGCAGGCAGGCTTGCACCGTGACAGTTTAACGGCTAAAGTACCAGGTCCCGATAGCTATCGGGACTGCCCGGTGCTTGCATCGGGTAACACAACCTCCCCATATTGCCGGGCCGTTAGCATTCATGCCGAGTGCGTAACATAGGACAATCAAATAAACTTGAGAAATACTGAATCTATAGAACAGCACGAATGCTAACTCACTGAATAATATAGTAATAAAATAGTTATAATGAATTATTTTCAACCACCCATTTATCTAATATGAAACGTAAACCTTCTGAATTTGCTGTGAATTCCTTCGCATCCATGATGTCGGTACTACAATATGATGATCTTGACATGATTGCATCACAGAATATCTTTAATGAGGATTATCCATGTCATATTTATATGATTTGTAGGAGACCGAGAGTAATTGTTTTACCTGAAATGTATCAAAGTGTTGATGATTCGTTGTTATTCACATTCAATATTCAGAAAAAGGATGGATTTGAAAAGAGAGAAGTTAAAGTTAATAATCCTTTTGGTACTGACCAAGCTCTAATTGAAACCAATTATCCGTATAACACCTTCGTTCTCAAATGTAAAGGTGATGAAATAAAAATTAAATCAGCTTCATTATTGCAAAATTTCCCAAGACACCATTTTGAAGGTGACTTTCTAGATTTAGAAGTATTATATATTGGTCAATCATATGGTATAGATGGTGCAAGGACTGCTCCAGAAAGACTAAAAAAGCATGAAACTTTACAAGCGATTTATGCAGAAGCTTTACAAAAAAATCCAGATCAAGAAATCTGGTTATTGCTACTCTCCTTTGAGCAAATCGGAATATCTATGTTCGATGGGAGAACGAAATTTTCTGAAGATGAAATAGAGAAAGACAAACCAAGAGCATTTGAATTCTTTAAGACTTTCTCGAATGGAGGAATAACTGAACAGCAATTCATTAATTTTACAGAAGCAGCATTAATTCGTTATTTCAGGCCACCATTCAATAAAGAATATAAAGATACCTTCCCAAATCCTGCTCATAAGACGTACAAAGAATGCTATGATTTGGATATCAATTCAGTCTGCTTTGAGTTGGGAACCATGGATTCTGTTAATATAATGATCTATTCTGACCAAATAGAAAAATGCCCTATTCATTTTGGTAATTTCCTTCTTCATAGCAAAGAGGAAAGGGTAAGTATGTTTGACTTTAGTAATTTTTATAAATCATAAAATAAAGTGTGCAAGGGCCTAAATAATAGACTTTTAAATAATAAAATTAAAATTAGCTTGAAATAACAGCATAATTACAATTGCTTGGATTACTAATACTAGGATTAAACATTAAATAGAAATAATGAAAAGGGAGCCAAGATCATACGCAAGGCTGGGATTAGTTGAGACTTTCCTTGAAATTGCGGTAGACAGTTATATTGATTTTAAAAAGGACAAAATAGCATTTGAGCAAATTGTTTCTGAAGGAGGAATAATGCATGATGGAATCATGATTTATAATAGAGAAGATGACTACTTAAAACATCAGGATAATTTAAGAAAAGATACAATTAAGATAATAATTTTTTCAACAACATTTCTTGAATCATACATTAATGATCTGGGAGGGATTGTATTAGGAGACACATTTGTAAAAGAACATCTTGATAAATTGAGTATAATTAGTAAATGGATTGTTATACCAAGATTAATTACAAATGAGGAAATCGATAAAAGTAAATCCTATTTTCAAGGATTCAAGGAATTAGTTCAATGGAGGAATAATTTGATCCATCACAAAACAAAAGACGCTATATCACTTTTTTCATCTCCAGAAAATATAAATCATGAAAAACTTAAACCGATATATGAATTATTCGATGTCTCAAAAAGTTTCATCATGATAAAGGAATTATTTGACGAACTAAATCGAATCGATCCTCAAGGATCTCATACACTTAGAATTAAAGGGGTCTTAACAAGAATTAATGAATAAAGGACATGGAAGAAAAATACTATTGTCGTACCTGTAGGGGACAGCGTAAACATAAAACTCTTTTCGAAAAAGTTATACGAGGTAGTGATTCGGGATATAACTATCAGTGGATTGATAAATATTTTGTTATTGAGTGTGCTGGGTGTGAAACCATCTCATTTGTAGAAAATTACGGAGATTCAGAGATGTATGAAATTGATAGTGATGGACATACCGAATACTATGAAGAAACTACCGTATTTCCCAAATCTCTTGAAATGGGTTTAGAACTGCAGAATACACATCTTTTACCAATCAGTATAAGAACAATATATGATGAGACAATTAGTTCTTTAAAAGCAGATTGTAGTATATTATCTGCAGGAGGATTCAGAGCAATAATTGAAGCAATCTGTAATCATCTTGAAGTAAATGGGAAAGATTTATCCATCCGAATTGATTCCTTATTTGAAAACGGATATTTATCTAATAAAGAATCAAATCGTCTTCATTCTGTTCGGTTTTTAGGAAATGACTCGCTTCATAAAATCGAAAAACCAAGGAAGGAACAGCTTCAAATAGTTCTTGAGATTATTAATCATCTATTAGAGAACTTGTTCATTCAAGATAAAAGACTTGAATACAACATTGATGTTATGATTAAAACCTATGAGGATTTTATCAAACTCATTAGAAGACACATCACTCAGGAAAAAATAGGTCTGACAGTTAGCATAACCGACATCCTTGGTAAAGCAAAAAGACAATTAGGTAAGCAAGACTTTTTGAGATTTGAAAAACAATTGTTAAGCGACATTAGAGTAAGGAAATTTGATTTTTTAACCATTTCAGATAATTCTCAAAGAAATTCTAAGAAATTTAACGTAGTAAAAGTACCGGAACCCCTCTTTGATTGGTAGTTAGTTGAGTAATAGAAGAGCTAACATTGAGATAATTAACATTGGCACGAAATGCTAACACGGACAATATGGGTAAGTTGTTTCCCGCTTTTTTATTGAAAAAGCGGGACAGGTTGTCACGGTTTTTGCTTTCCTGCCTGCCGGCAGGCAGGTGCTCCTGCTCCCAAGACAAATTTGTAATGGCCGTTGCACCCGGACAAGCTCATCTGCACGCAATTAAAATCCTACACCGTGACAGCCTTATGGCTTCGAGATAAATTGTACCGCGACACTGCGCCAGTGCCCGCAACTAATATCCTGCACCGTGATAGTTTATCGGCTCCGATCAAATTTGTACCGCGACCGCGCCAATACGCAATAAAATTTGTACCATGACGGCAAAAACACGCGCCATACCCTCCCTGCCTACCGGCAGGCAAGGCTTGCACCGTGACAGCTTCGCGGCTAAAGTACCAGGTCCCGATAGCTATCGGGACTGCCCGGTGCTTGCGTCGGGTAACAGCCACCGCCGCATTCTGGCTCCTCGCTATTCCGACATAAAATGTCGGAACTTAACGCTCGGCCCTCCATATTGCCGGGCCGTTATGTGGCATAGCAAGTCCAAAAAACAAGTTATCAGCATTTTAGATAATTTATCTTGACAAGAAAATTCTACATGTTTATCGGGACTACGCCATCTATTAAATTTATCTTGACATGACCTGTTTGCCCCAACGCTCCTTGCAAATTGTAATTCACGGTTTTGTATTTTTAAATTTACAAAACCGGCCCATGAGCACAATTTGCAAGTTTTGCCTGCCCTTCGCTAACCTATTTTTGTTCCGTTTACCGGGACTTTAAAAATGCTACACCACATAACGGCCAATATGTAATTCTTCACCCAGACAAATAACTACAGTTTTACCGAGACAAAAAGCTATACTGAAAAGCAGAAAAGTTTATTTTAGCACTATGATTAATCTAACAAAAGATCGGATCAAAGAGATTGCCGAGCTACTTGACTGCGGGATGAGATGCTACATTAATAAAGAAACAGGTATTATTAAATCTACTCCTGATTTTGATAGTTGGCTAACAGATGACACAGAACCATGGGCAGATGAATTAAATGAGCTTGATGAAAATTGGGATAAATATGTCGAGATAGAAAGAATGGAATCCCATGAATCATTTGAGATAATGGCGGACTTTGCTGAAAATGTGGATAGTAGAGAATTACGGGAGAACCTAATTAATGCATTAAATAAAAAGCATCCTTTCCAAAACTTCAAGTGGGTTGTGGATAATTCCGGACCATATCGTCAGAAATGGTTTGACTTTAAAAACCAAAGGAATATTGAGTGGGTTGAAAATAAGGTTGGCGAAATAAATTCAATCGAAGACTTCAAATAAAAGATGAATAGATGGAAGATGAGATAATTAAAAAGGTAAAACATGTTCTGAATGAATGGAATCCCCTTGGGGAAAATGCAAGTAAAATTGAAGAATTAAATGAGTATGAAACTGAAGCAATTGATATTTTATTTTACATCGATTTGGAAGTAACATCAAAAAGACCAGTTGAGGTGAAGAAACAAATTCAAAAATATGTTAAAGAGATACTTACGGAGGCATTTAACATTGACTTGACCAATGAAGAATGTAGAGAACCTGCAGAAAAGATATATCAAATACTTTATGAAAATTAGCAAGGTTTCTATATGATACGAAGAAATTGCTACGACCACATAACACGGACAATAAAATTAATAGGTTCGTCACGGTTTTTGCTTTTGCTGCTGCCCTCTTGATAGCTTTGTAACTGGTGATAAACCCAGACCACACCACTGCACCGCATAAAATTTGTAACCGGGGATAAATATATGGTTCGCATCAAATTTGTACCGCGACACACGTATTGCTCAACCAACTTTGTACCTGGACTGCAAAAACACCTGCCGTACCTTCCTTGCACCGTGACAGCTTTCTGGCTAAAGTACCGGGACTCTGCCCGGTGCGGCGTCAGGTAACACCTACTAATTTTATTGCCGGGCCGTTAGGTGGCATAGCTCGCAAATCCCGAGACGGTCTGCATTAGAGAACATATCATGACACAAACATATCATCCATTTACCGAGACTTTAAAAAAGCTACACCACCTAACGGTCTAATTTATTAAAGT
>Ga0326726_10001063_pt1 | contig 25313 bp, 25 predicted proteins | sample MHFenrmetagenome_2_FD_207603 | JGI IMG/M metagenome (GOLD analysis project Ga0326726, IMG submission 207603) | Lab enriched peat soil microbial communities from Michigan Hollow, Ithaca, NY, United States - MHF15MN | ecosystem: Environmental > Terrestrial > Soil > Wetlands > Peat | place: USA... | reverse complement strand
CCATGCTTACGTGAATCGTGAGCACTGCGGATAATGTGGTCGGGAACCTTTTCTCCGACCTTCGCTTTCCAACAGGCGAGTACATGGGTACTGGCCGGGTTAGCAAAGAGAAGGATTCCCGAATCATGAACCCGCATTGTCGGGTTGGGGTTTTCTGCCGGGAACAAGGCCACGGAATGAAGCTCGATCTCCCTTGTGGTAAGCTCATCAAGATTTTGCTGAAGCTCTTCCTGTGTTGCCGTGAGTTCTTCATTGAGAGCGTTGAGGTCTTCGTTATTCCGGACCATCTGTGCCTCAGCCCGCATACGCTCTGATACTTCCCGCTCAAGGTCAGTTTTCGACGCAGTAACATTCCTGAGATCAGCAGTCATCCGGTTTAGTGCATGAGAAATGTCGCCGATCTCATCATCTGCGCCTGTTGCAAACGTGTAATTGAGGTCACCTGACCCGATTATCTTTGTTCCTTTGTTGATTCCTGAAATCGACTTCAATGCTCGACGGTAAAAAATGAAGTAACTGGTGAAGAGGAATGCGATAAAGGCCCCCATCAGCGCGAATATGAGCAGGTTTCTTACCTGCATCAGTCCTGCCGATTCCTCATGGAGAAGGTGCGCAAGTCTCCCGGCATCAAAGACCATCCCCTGACTCTGGACCGCCACCCTGCTCCACGAGAGCTGGACAAAACCTGTGTCTGGGGTCCTGCCGGGCTGCACGGGACTTGACATGATATCATCAAAGACCAATCTGGTGTTCCGGAGGTTTGCCTTAAGGTTGCTGACGATTGCCATCTGCTCCGGTCGGTCGACAGAAAGACCCGCAATATCATCAGAGACAGAAGCAAACTTCGTGTTCCACCGATCTGCCTGCTGGGGTTCCCGGAACAATATATAGTCATTTGAGAGGTAGCCAAGTTCGCCTGCCTCGAGTGCTATACTGTTTGCTCTGTCCTCCTGGGAGACGAGTTTCTCTATCTGCTGGTTTGTTATTACTACGAAACCGGCAATAATCAGGAGTAATACGCTGAAAGTAACGACACTGGCAATCAACAGCGTCCTGATCTTCATTGTTTTATTCACCTCACCTGATGATGCGGCATGTACCGCGTTTGATCTTTTTATTGTGTTGAGAGAGATCCCGAAGGAAAATTTTCCCTCTTACCAGATTTCTGTCCATCACAAGCTGCCTCACCTGATGATATTGACCGAACCGGATCTCACAGTTTCCATAGCGTCTGTGTAAATATACTGCCGGAAATCCGGTACCGCAGTTGCATTCGTCAGGTTGTTTGCGATCATCCATCGGGCCTCATCCTCCATCGCGAGGACGAGTGACTGATCAAGTGTAAGGGCGAACTGGTTCTGTTGCCAGACCGTATCCATATACCCGGCATCAAGGTTCAGCCGGTTCTGTACGATGGCCCGGGATTCGACCGGGTGAGTCTGGACGTACTCCTCAGCCTGAGCCAATGACCTGAGGAACCTGCTGGCAGATTCCGGATGCTTTGTTATCCAGTCGTCAGAAGAGATTACCAGCGAAAACAGGGGCTGGCTGCTCTGCAAGGGCCAGACTACCGCATTATTGCCCAGGCGGTCCCGTGCTGCATTGGCATACGGCTGGGCAGTCGCTATTGCATCGATGTTCCCGTCAGCAACATCATTCACCCATCCCGCAGGGGTTTTAACGTCAGTCAGGCTTATGTCCTGCAGAGTCATGCCATGCAGCGTAAGAAACCTTCCCAGATGGAATTCTGCCACGGTCCCTGCAGCAGTCCCGACCCGGGTTCCTTTAAGGTCGGTTGCATTCCTGATCTGATCCTTCCGGGCGACAAGATAGACAAATTCACCCTTGTCGATGTTTCCCATCGCACGGACTTGTGCATTCTGGAATGCTTTCCTGACAAGGGGGAATTCGGTTACTCCCACAGCAATGTCTGCTTCTCCATTGACAACCCCGTCAAGTGAAGCAGCGCCGGAATCATATTTCCTGAGTGTCAGGTTGATGCCATTCTGTTCGAAAAAGTGTTGGTCTTTTGCGATCCAGAAGAGAGCGCCCGACTCAAACGGCGAGTACGCAACGACGATTGAATCACTGGTTTCTGGTGAAGGTATCGAAGGAGTCTCAAAATACCACGCGCCAATTCCCACCAGTATTAAGATAATTGCAGCTGTTACTGCAATGGATTTTTTATTCATGGTTCCGGTACTAAGAACCTTCCTATTCACTTGAAAAGCGTTTCGCTTTTTTCCAATTTTTGAAACACTTATGAAATAGGGTTTCTTCGGATGAAAAACAAGAGTTGCATCTCCAGATGTAAAAAAAAATAGAACATACATTTCAAAATCTGAAATATACCAAAAAAATTAAAAGATCCATTTTCTTATGGGCGTGCATGACGCAGGGTTTGAGGACCGCAGTTTTTCTTTTTCTCATGATCGCATGTGTTGTATTGGCAGGATGCAGCGGAAATCCTGGAACCAATATGTCGTCGGTATCACTATCGGTAACAACTCCCGGAACCGAAACTGACCTGACCAACCAGAATTCTCCTCTGGCTGCCACATTCCGGAATGGCGTATCATTCACGACGCTGGCTCCTCAACAGCCAACAATTGGTCTGGAAAAAATTGCAGGAGGTTTTTCCTCCCCCATGATGATCGCTCTGCCACATGACGGTTCCGGGCGGATGGCAGTCGTGGACCAGATCGGTATTGTGAAGATGATAGGTCCTGACAAAAAGGTCTCTGTTACGCCGTTTCTGGACGTACGGGACCGCATGGTGAAACTCAACACAGGTTATGATGAACGCGGCCTGCTCTCCCTTGCTTTCCACCCGGATTTCAGGAACAACGGTCGTGTATTTGTGTATTATTCCGCACCGCTGCGGCCGGGGGCTCCGGCAGGCTGGAGCGCTACAAACCACCTTTCTGAATTCCATGTCATGCCGGGAAACCCAGATTCCGTTGATATGAGCTCGGAAAAAATCCTGCTGACTGTTGACAAACCGTTCTCCAACCACAACGGTGGGCCGCTCCTCTTCGGGCCCGACGATGGTTACCTTTACCTTGCTCTTGGTGATGGTGGTGGCGCCGACGACACCGGCACCGGTCATACACCGGGCACTGGCAATGCGCAGGACGGGAATACCCTCCTCGGGAAGATCATCCGGATTGATGTCGATAAAGCCGGTGAGGGAGGGAAGAATTACGCGATCCCGCCGGATAACCCGTTTGCAGGAACTGCGGGATTTGCCCCGGAGATCTACGCCATGGGGTTACGGAACCCTGCGTATGCATCATTCGATGCCGGCGGGAACAATACCCTGATTACCGCCGTGGCAGGGCAGGCGCTTTTCGAATCGGCCTTCATCGTTGACAAAGGAGGTAACTACGGCTGGAATATCCGGGAAGGAACGCATTGTTTTAATCCCGCCGATAATACAAAACCACCCGCCGGTCCATGCCCGATCTCGGGAGCCCGCGGGGAACCATTGATCGGGCCGGTCATTGAGACGGGTCATGACGTGGGCAACACCATAGTTGGCGGATATATCTACCGTGGCGCTACAATGCCGGACCTGACCGGGAACTATATCTTCGGGGAGTGGAGTACCGGATTTACCCGTGGGGATGGCAGCCTGCTGGTCTCAACCCCTCCTGACGAACATGCTACCAGCAGGTATCCTCCCGCTGTAAGCGACATCACGCCACAGGACAACCGCATGTGGACAACCCGGGAGTTCAGGATCCCTGGCAATCCCAACGGGCGCATGAATACGTTTGTCAGGGGATTTGGTGAAGACGAAAACCATGAACTCTATGTCCTGACAAACATGAAGAGCGGTCCTGATCCGGCAGCAGCAACGGGCGAGATCTGGAAACTGGTCCCGGGGTGAGGCGATGAAACTGATGAGTCTGTTATCCTCCTACAAATTCGGCGGCATGACGCTTCGAAACAGGATGGTGATGGCGCCGATGACACGCTGTCGTGCGACTGAAGGCAATATTCCCCATCCGCTTGCGGTCACCTATTATGCCCAGAGAGTCTCAGCGGGTCTGATCGTCACCGAAGGTTCCCAGGTAAGCCCGCAGGGCGTGGGATTCAACCGCACGCCGGGAATTTATTCTCCGGAACAAGTCGCAGGCTGGAAAAAGATTACTGATGCAGTACACAGGGATGACGGGCACATATTCCTTCAGCTCTGGCATGTCGGACGGATGTCACATCCCGATTATCTCGGCGGTGACCTTCCGGTCGCACCGTCTGCAATCCCGGTAGAGGAAGAGATTCATACCCCAAAGGGAAAGAAGAAGATTCCGGTTCCCCGGGCACTGCGATCTGAAGAGATCCCGGATATCGTTGAGCAGTTCAGGTTAGGGGCAAAGAATGCAAAGAAAGCAGGTTTTGACGGCGTTGAGATACATGGGGCAAACGGCTACCTGCTGGATCAGTTCCTGCGGGACGGGTCAAACCGGAGAACCGACGATTACGGGGGCAGCCTGGAGAACCGCATGCGGTTCCCTCTCGAAGTTGCCAGGGCTGTTGTACATGAATGGGAACCGCAACAAACAGGTTACCGGCTATCCCCTCATTTCTCCATCCATGGCATGTCTGACACAGATCCTGCCGGAACCTTCTCTGCCTTTGCATCGGAACTGGAGGCGGCTGGAATAGGGTACATACACCTGGTGGAAGCTGTCGGAGGCAGGCTTGGTGCAACCAGCCCCGATGCAGTCATCGCACCGCTTATCCGTGCAAAGTTCAGTGGGACGCTTATGCTGAACGGGGGTTATAACGCTGCCAGCGGCAATGAAGCGATTGAAACCGGGCTCGCAGACCTTGTATCGTTCGGGATCCTGTTCCTTTCCAACCCTGATCTTCCCGATCGTTTTGCAAAGCACGCCCCTCTTACTGCTGAAGATCCTTCGACGTTTTACACAGGTGAGGAACGGGGATATACCGATTATCCGGCACTGGGATCTGGTTCTTCGGAAAAGAAGTCAGTGTGAGAGACTATAAAATCAATTTTCAAACCATGTCACAAAGTTTGGAAACTGGAAATAGGCATATCTCCCCCCGGCGAGATGGGATATTCGTCCGGCTATCCGGACGAAAAGGTGACGAAGATATGATGCAACACGAGATGCAGCCTGGTATGCAGCAGCACGACACGCTTATGATGGAGATGTGGGAGACGCTGTCCGAAGACCAGAAAAAAACCCTGATGAAACGGATGCTTGATTCAAAGATCATGATGAAAGAAGGCATGATCAAGCATTTCCAGTTCAAGATCGAGACCATGAAAATGATCAAGACCATGCTGAGTTAAATGAAACGATGAAGAAATACCCTTCACCAGATCCTGGAACTCATCAATACCTTGGAAATAAACCTTTTTTGCCGGATCATACCGGACAAAACGCACTCTCCGGATAAAAACAGAACTCCTCGGTACTGTTGAAATCCCCGGGAAATTTATTTAATACCCCAGGGATTCCCTGACAAGGATCAGGGTGATACGCCCTTCATTTCTTTCGTTGGCAAGGATGACGCATTTTCCTATCATGCTAGGTATCCCATAGACTTTCATCGCCCGCACGTTCTCCAGCGGATAGGCATAGTGCCGCACACGGTTCAATCCCTCCTCGAGGGTAGGGACGATCTTATTGATGCCTACCACCAGGATGAGATGGCCGGCGGCAAACGGCCATGCACCTACGCGGCTTCCGCTTGCATCACAGGCAATGATCTCTCCGGTGCTGGCAACTGCATTTGCACTGGAGAGGAAATATTCAGAAGCGACCGATTTCCTTCGCAAGTCAGCTCTCCGGCGGTCATCATTTTCAGCAGTAATCCGTGTATGGACAAGGTTCCAGTCTGACTGCCCCTGTGAAATATACTCCTCATACCCGATCTCAATCAGGGTGGTAGAAGAACCGCTCATCACTTCAGCTCCCCGCGGGATGATGGTTTTCAGGAGGGAGAGTGCTTCTTTTCCGTCTGCTGCGGGTATAACTTTTATGCCGCGCTTCTCGACCGCCAGTATTGTTTTAGCCACTACATCCTTATCGGGTAAGGTATTCCATTTTCCGGGATCCACGCCTGCTTCTGGAATGAGATTTATCGCACTGAATTGCGTGATTTTTGCCATAAAGACCACTTTTTATTGTTTTAGCCCATCGTTCTTATAAATGTTAATCTTAATAACGTTAAAAAAGAGAGTACGGTATTCCAAACCATTTTTGTATTCATTCCGCAATTTGACCATCCGGCTATGTGTATCATTCCACCGGCATGGGAAATGTCATGTCCCCGGGTATCTGACCTTCTTCAACAGTGCTCTGGCGAAGGTATACTGTTGATTATGCGGAAGGAAGAAAACTAAATAGTAAAAAGTTTATCATGAAAAAGATAATTGGAACAAAAATGAAAACCAGGAAGAAAACTACTGCCCCGGTGACTGATGAACAACCCCAAATCACCGTAATAAAAAATGGCCCGTATCTCGTTTCCGGTGGAATTCCACTTTCTGAAAGAATTATCTCGAAGGACAAGGAAGGATATTCCTACACATGGCTCGAGGGAAAAAAATATCCGTTACAGGAAAAGTACTCCCTGTGCCGTTGTCGTAACGCAAAAACCCTGCCTTTCTGCGATGGGATGCATGAAAAAACCGGCTTTGACGGTACCGAAACAGCGGACAAAAAACTTTACTGTGATCAGGCTGAGCGAATAAAAGGACCGGGACTCGACCTCACGGACTTTATTGACATATGCGCCTCTGCCCGGTTTTGCGACCGTGCCGGCGGGATATGGAAACTGACCCGCAATTCTGATATTCCGGTGGCAAAGAGTACCGCTATCACCGAGGCGGAAAACTGTCCTTCCGGTCGTCTGGTTGTCTGGGATAAAAAAACTCATGATGCGATTGAGCCGGAATTCAAACCGTCCATCGGGCTGATTGAATATCCGGACAAAGCCGGAAAGGGTCCGATTGGGGTTCGGGGCAGGATCCCGGTTGAATCTGCAGAGGGTACACTCTATGAAATCCGTAACCGTGTCACGCTCTGCCGGTGCGGCAGATCCGAAAACAAGCCATTTTGTGATAGCAGCCATCTTGAACTTATGGAAAAATGATACGATAACCCCGCTCAATAATTATTCTGAGTCGGTATGATCACTACCGCCTCATCCATTATTTTTTGAATTGACTGCAGCTGTACAACTGTTTACTTCTTTTTCGGCTTAATGATGTCTTTCGTTAAATGCTCCGTTAATTTTTTCGGCTCATTTATCATTTCCTGCAATTTTTTTTTCTCATGTGACTCCGGGAGGAAGAGCTCCTCAAATTCCTTGTCCGAATGGCAGACTTTTTTGGGTTTTGTCTCTTTTTTTTCCATGTTTCAGATTCACCTCAAATCCGCTGCACCATGTGAAGATTTAATTCCTCCTTGAAATAATGCTTTTTCTTGATCCATACAAAACCATCCCGTTTCGAGATAACCGCTACATCAACAGGACCACCAACAGTATCGGCCTGCAGGGAAACCTTTCGTTTCAGCGAGGTCAGATTTACCAGGGATTCTGCCATCGCGGCAAGTTCGGCTTTCGGGAGCGATATAACCACGTTGATGATGGGGACAGTGTTTGATGCACGATAATTATCGATATACGTGGAAATACGCTCAATAAGTACATCGCTTTGGGGCTGGAATTGTTTCTTCAGGAGAGATTTTTCATCGTCATTCAAATTTTCAATACTATCCACGATCGCATTCGGGTATTCATGGAATATTTCCGACAGGCTTTCCACCAGAGCATCGGTAAGGCGGGGGTCGATGCCGGACATGAAGATATCGACCATCTCCCGCTGTGCAAAGGGGATCACATATGCTCCAGTCTGAAGGGAGATTTTTTTGTTCTCGGTTTCTTTATATTTCAGGGCACCGGAGAGTCTCCCTTCTATTGCGTAGGTAACAAGCGAAGGGAAGATCTCTTTTTCCCCAAATCCTGCAATCACAATACCGGAAAAATTCTGAACCATCGGATCAAGAAGTCCCGAATATTTTCCAAAAAACAGGAAGGGGATCTCCTTTAACTGTGCCCGTGCAGGATCCGGTATCGGGAGTTGCTCCAACACCTCCGAAATCACCCGTGTTGTTATATCATCATAAGCAATGCTGAGTTCCTTTATGCGGGATTTATCGATACCCGGAACAGAATCGGCATCGCTGATTTTTGTGTAAATTTCATTAATTTTGCCGGCTACGATCTCACCGATCTGGTCTTCAGAGATCACACCCTGGACCCGTATAATCTCCATTGAGTTATGCTGGAAGATCTGTCGGAAAGAGATGTAATAGGAATAGATCAGGGAAGTAAAATACTGCTTTTCAATATCAGCGGTTATTAGTTCCTGTTCGCTTTTCAAAAAACTCAGGAACCGGTCGGCGTAGTCTGTAAGAGCCGGGAGGGGAGCAGGACCGAGGGAATCTCCAAACCTGGTAATGATAGGTTCCCACGGAATCCCCAAAAATGCAGCATTGTTGAATATCATGAATGCTACGGTATGGTTATTGGAGAGCCGGAAGATTTTATTTGCCGAAGTAAAGATCTTTTGCGGATTTTCATCCGGCCCGGTCACCAGGCTTACGGCACTGTCTGCGGCAAGTGCTACTGCCTCTTTGTTCATGATAACGATTTCAGCGGTCATTTTTACAGGTCAATGGAAAATTCATCCTTCTCAACCGTTACGATATAGGAAGGTTCAGGTTTTTTTGCCGGACCTTTTACTACTTCACCACTCCTGATGTTGAACACCGATCCGTGGCAGGGGCACCGCACGGTTTCACCTTCGAGTTTCCCGCTGGAAAGTTTGCACCCCCTATGCGTGCACTTGTTCCCCATCGCAAAAATTTTTCCAGCAGCTTTCACGATGAGAATCTGTTTACCATCAAGCTCGACACTTTTCATCGGATTATAGTCCAGCTCTCTGACAAGGCCGATTTTTCGTGCTACCATGAAACCTTATACACCTCATTACAATCTGGCAAGGAATTGTATCGCTATACCCTCCTGCAATGTGTCTGGTTTCATACATCGATAATGCTTTCCTTCACAGATTGAATACACGGAACTGATGACCGGCACCTTTGTGGCTATGTAAAAACGGGATTCTTGGACTCCTTATTTCCTCTTTTGTGATCGGGGAGGTGCATAGCTCTTCACAGGCGTCAGGTAATCCTCAAGGTTACTCGTGGCGTTCTGGCACATCGACCCCCTACGGGACGTTAATTTTGAAAAAATGTTTGGTCATTACTTCAAAATTCCTTGGGCTCAACCGTTCAGGTGCAGAAAAATAACCAGTTTCTATCCATAGTTCTTATGGGGTTCTCCTGAAGATCCACGGTTAATCATGTTAAGTTCTAAAAATTGTAAACTATACAAAGAATTATCTTACCAACAGAAGGAGTTTCACATTACCTCATAAGGTGATGATACATGAAAAACACTACACTTTTCTTCCTTTTGCTGGTACTCATTTCGACACTATTCGTTGCCGGATGTACCCAGCAACTGCCGGTACAGCAGCAGACTCCGCAACCAACAACGGTAAAACCAGCTGATACGGTGAGAACAGCGAACAGTTCCCTTGGTACTATCCTTGTAGATTCACAGGGAAAGACCCTGTATTACTTCGCAAATGATATTCCTGCCAGCGGTGCCAGCTCCTGTAATGGACAGTGTGCAGTTGTCTGGCCGGTATTTTCCACAGGTACTATAATAGTATCGTCCCCACTTGACCCGGCGGACTTCGGAACCATAACACGAACCGATGGCACGAAACAAACCACGTACTACGGGTTGCCCCTCTATTATTATCAGGCTGATACAAAACCGGGCGATGTAAATGGTGAAAACGTGCTCAAGACATGGTTTGTATTCAAACCCGATGAGAGTGTCCTGATTGCAAATAATAAAGACCTCGGCTTCTATCTTACGGATACATCCGGAAAAACGCTCTACTACTTCATGAAGGATACACCTGGGGCAAGCACCTGTACCGGTACCTGCCTCAGTTTATGGCCGGCGTTCAATGCCGATTCGGTAACAGCTCCGTCGGTTTTGAATCCGTCTGACTTTACTTCTGTAACCAGGTTTGATGGGGTCAAACAGACGGCTTTCATGGGAAGGCCGCTTTACTTCTATTCAGGTGATACAAAACCAGGTGACACGAAGGGACAGGGTTTCAATAACCTGTGGTATGTCGCTACTACGAATGGTACCACACCAGTGGTAACAACCCAGTCCACAACTGTTCCGACAACAATTCGTACTACAAGCCCCTCATATGGCTATAGCAGCGGTGGGTACTAACCCTTCAATTTCACCATTTTTTTATACTGATACCGGACCAGATAGTCTGCGATTTTGCTCATCATAGAAAATCTGGAATGTCCTTAAGGATTATCATTCATCTCTATAGACTAAGATTTTTCCCGGTATTTCGGATCCGGTAATCTGGCAGGAACATTTTTCCTTCATGCCTTCAGGGAACTTTTGTCCATGTAATCCCATGATATTTTCTGGTCATTTCAAGGAGAATTTTTCCTATTACGTGAAGGGGAAAAATAGTATCAGAACCGTTTTGGATCTGTTTCCACGTCGATAATTACCGGGCGTTTATGGGACATCGCAGTAAGGAGCGCGGGGCTGAGTTCTTCAGGACGGCTGACATGGATACCTATGCCTCCGCATACCTCTGCATACCTCGCAAAGTCCGGGTTGAGAAGGTCGGTCGCATAATTCGGGTAATGTTCCATCATCTGCTCGACCTGGATCATGCCAAGCTGATGGTTGTTCAGTACAACTACTACGATCGGGAGATCATATTTCACTGCCGTTACGAACTCTGCCATTGCCATGGAAAATCCTCCATCACCGGTAATACAAAACACGGTCCGGCCGGGATAGGCAATTTTCGCTGCAATTGCCCCGGGTAAGCCAAATCCCATGGTTGCAAGGTAGCCTGACATCGCAAACCGCTGGCGTTTCATGCGGAAGTTCCTGCCAAACCACCACTGGTTTTCACCGACATCAAGGGAAATCACCGCATCGGGGGGGATCACCTCTGAAAGCACCTTCATGATGAATGGCGGGCGCAACGGTGCCGCACTGCTGTCCGCTTCTGCATCATGCTGCAGGTCCCATTCTTTTTTTATGGCAGCAAACCGTTTTTTATTACCCACCTCTTCCTGTTCGTGAAGGAGAGGGAGGAGTTTTGGGAGGACGAGCCTGCAGTTTCCCCAGAGCGCAATGGTCTGCCTGTTTTTCCCAAGTTTCAGGGGATCGATGTCGACCTGAACGAAGGGTTTATCTATCGGGACATTGGTATATTTTGAGAATCCTACCCCGAGCGTGATGATAAGATCAGCCTCATTTACCAGTATCCGTGCCTGGGGTGATCCGACATTTCCAAGGATCCCGATCACCCACGGATTATCTTCCGGGAGTATCCCTTTTGCCCGGAACGTGGTAAGGATGGGGGCTTTGATCTTCTCTGCGAGAGCCAGCACCATCTCCCCGTCAGGGTAAGCACCCCAGCCTGCGAGAATGACCGGCTTTTTCGCGTTGTTTATTGCCATGACAGCGGTTTTTATCAGCTCTTCAGAAGGCAGGATATCAGGACCACAAATACAGGACTCACGGGAGCAGAACCGTGAATCCAGGGGTTGTTTCTGGATGTCATTGGGAACCGAGATCTGTGCAACGCCCCGATCAATTTTCGCATACCTGAGAGCCCGTGTCAGCAACAGGACGGCAAGGTTTTTTTCATAAATGGTATTGTTATAAACTGCTATGGGGCGGAAGAATGCATCCTGGTCGATTTCCTGCACGCCGCCGGGGCCGGTATACTGTGCTTCTACCTGCCCGTTCAATGACAGGACTGAAGCATGATCTTCCTTTGCATCGTAAAGTCCGGTGGCAAGGTTGGTTGAGCCAGGGCCGGCAATCGTAAGGCATGCAGCAACGTTGCCGGTCAGTTTATTGTAGGCTGAAGCAGCAAAAGCTGCATTTTCTTCATGCCGAACGACAAAATACCTGATACCGGGGGTTTTCCGGATTGCCTCAACAAGACCGAGCGATGAAGTGCCGGGAAGACCAAATACGACATTCACTCCCCATGCAACGAGTTCTGCAACCATAACATCAGATACGGTTGTTTCTGAACCTGCATGGATATCTTCTGTGGGCACTTTCCTGAAAGCCTCCTTCCCTGCCCCGCAGACCGGGCATGTCCATGTATCAGGAAGCTTTTCAAACGTAGTGCCCCCGGGTATTCCAGCCTTGGGATCCCCGGTTGTTTCATCATAGATATATCCGCATACACTGCATTTCCATTGCGCCATCCGTTCCCTCCCGATGTAGTATAATAACCTTCATCTACATGAAAGATACGTCCCTTCGCTATACCATGAAATGCTTACAGGATAAAGTTCTTCATATCCCACGCCATTTCTGTTTTTTGCAGAAAAAGACAAACAGGATGAGATTGACAGTACAGAAGGCAACAGTTGGCAGGATAGTATGGAGGAACGCTGGTCGCTACCGGATCTGGAAAGTGCGGTTCAATGGTGCAGGGAAAGAAACACGCAGCACATCCGATGCATCGTTGCCATAATTGCGGAATATGCAACGACTCCTGAGGCATCAGAGAATGCCCTCATATCCCACCTTGAGGGGATTTCACTGATCGGAAAACGGTCACCGGGTACCTCCTTTTCCGCAAAACCTTCCGCTATCGGAATCCTTCTTGATTACCGGCACTATATCAGGAACATATCTCTCCTTGTTCATGAAGCACGCAAACAGGGGGTACCATTCGAGATCGACATGGAAGGCCGTCCTCTCGTTGATGATACCCTCAAATCAGCTATCGATCTCGCCCTGGGGGGAGACACGGTTACCCTTGCCCTTCAGGCATACCTTGATCGCCGTGCGCCTTGTCAAGGGTGCTTATAGAGGAGATACCAATGACTTTACCATAATCCAGAAGCGGTTCCGGACACATGCAGAAACCCTCATTCATGCCGGTATCCCTTTTTCTGCAGCAACCCATGATCCAGAACTGATTAACTGGCTCAAAGACGAGATGCTCAATCACAAAAATCACATTGAATTCGGCTTTTTGAAGGGGCTTGCTGATGGGGCAAAAAGCGAGTTGTCAGCAGAAGGATGGAAGGTAGCCGAATATGTCCCGTACGGATTGGAGGGGCAGGCCTACTATCAACGACGAGCACAATACATGGAAACCCTTTCCCGTCTTGGCCGGTTTCCTGTACCTTGAAGAGGCAAAGGTTTTTGTTCCGGCTTGATTTCGGGCTGCACATAACGAGGGGATGCAGGAGAACAACCGTTTCCAAACAATGGAGGACAGGCCAAAAAAAGGTTGGTTTTTAAAAAATACATTACTGAATGCGGGTTTGTGCCTGTTCCCGCATATACGACATCAGGTAATACGGACCACCCACACCTTTCCCTGAAGACCCGCTTGCCTTCCAGCCACAAAATGGCTGGGAACCGGGCCATGCCCCGGTAGTAGCTCCGCCCCGCCGGTTTGCATAGGTCACACCTGACTGGATAGTATTAAAAAAATAGGCAACCTGGTCATCATTTTCGGAAAAAATACCGGCAGTTAACCCGTAATCCGTGGCATTGGCTTTATCAAGCGCCTCTTTGAGAGTGGAGAAGGTTTCAATAATCAGGATTGGAACGAACAACTCTTTCCTTGTAAGCGGGTGCCCGGAGGTCAGCCCACTGACTACGGTGGGTTGAACATAGTGCCCGTGCGAATACATTCCTTCAGCAAGCACAGACCCTCCACAGATGATCCGCCCCCCATCCTTTTTTGCCAGGTCGACAGCTTCCCTGTACGTCTGTACCGCCGTCTCATCAATCAGCGGGCTGATAAACGAGTCCTTCTCCCTTGGATCACCAATGATGAGGTTTTCCACTTTCAGGCGAAGGTCGTTTATAAACCGGTCCTCTACGGAATCGTGGACATATATCCGTGATGCGGCGCTGCATTTCTGGCCGCTGAATCCAAACGCTGATCTGAAAACGCCTTCAACGGCTTTTTCCATATCAGCATGCTCAGTGACAATAACCGGGTTCTTGCTTCCCATTTCTGAGACTAAAGGTTTCACATACCGTTGTTTTGCTGTAAATGCACGCAGGAGCACCATCCCGGCATCACGCGAACCGGTAAATGCTATGCCACCGACATCCGGGTGGGCGGTGATGATCTCCCCGAATATTCTTCCCGATCCGGTGACAAACTGGACAGCATCCGGAGGTACGCCGGCATCGATGAATGCATGATAGAGTTTCAATACGGAAAAAGGTGCAACACTGGCCGGTTTCAGGACAATCGTATTTCCGGTGATGAGCGCTGCTCCAGCCATCCCTGTAGCAAGGCCAAGGGGGAAATTAAAGGGAGAGATGACTGCCCAGACCCCGTACGGACGCATAACACTCCTGCTCTCAGCCCGGGGACTTTCAGGGCGGGTCAGGACTGCGAAGCCCTTGTTTTTTTCATAGATCTCTGCATGGTAGCGGAGCATGTCTATTGCTTCACCAACCTCTGCAACAGCCTCGAACCTGTTCTTCCCGCATTCATACGTTACCAGAGCTGCAAGAAGGAATTTTTGCGAGTCCAGGATCTCTGCGGTTTTCAGGATGATCCCGGCACGTTCTTCCCATTCCCGGTCCTGCCACGAAGAAAAACCCTGGTGTGCGGTGGCGATTGCTGCCCTGATCACGGCGGGTGTTGCGGTTTGAAATTTCCCGACTACTATCCTCTTGTCAAACGGAGAGTGAACCTCAAATTCCGGTGCAGAGAAGACCTCGGAGCTACCGATCATTATCGGATGTGAGTGTCCCAGATCCGGCCTGATCAGATCCAGCCCTTTTTCATATCCCGAATGTATCTCCTTGTCAGCGAGGAGGTCAATGTAGGTGAGCTTTTTTCCTTTTTTCATGGTAATCCCTGGTATCTTTTCCTGCAGGTCATCCTGCAACCGCCGAAAAGGAGCTGTCAAGGATTGCAATTCCGGTATCAATATCATCTGTTTCGATCGTGAGAGGCGGGCAGAACCTTATAACAGATTCTCCCGCAGGAAGAAGGGCAAGTCCGTGTTTAAATGCATGCCAGAGGATTTTATTTCTCTCCTTTTGAGCAGGTTCCCTCGTATCCCGATCGGTGACAAGTTCGAGGCCGGTCATAAGCCCGATACCCCGGACGTCGCCAATGATATCGTAGTTTTTCTGGAGGATGCGAAGGTTTTCACGTAAATATTTTCCCATCTCCAGCACATGTGCACCAAATCCCGCCGGTTTCATTATCTTCATCACTGCAAGACCCGCGGCACATGCAGCATTATTTCCCCCAAATGTGCTCGCATGGGATCCTGGGGGCCAGGTCATAATCTCATCTGATGCAATAGTAACGCCGAGCGGCAGTCCTCCGCCAATGGCCTTGGAAAGGCACACGATATCAGGAGTTATACCAGAATGAGATGAAGCGAGAAACCGGCCGGTTCTGTAGCAACCGGACTGCACTTCATCTGCAACCAGCAAAATACCATGGGCATCGCAGAGTTTCCGGAGTCGTTTGAGAAAGCTTACGGGAGGGACAATGTACCCTCCCTCTCCCTGGACAGGTTCAACGATGATCGCTGCAATTTCATCGGGGGCCACCTCATATTTAAAAATCTGCTGCTCGATATACTGCAGCACGTCATGGTCACAGGTTCTCGGCTCAAACCCGAGAGGGCGGTATGGGTTTGGATAGGGGGCATGGATCACCGGCAGGAATGGTCCGAACTGCTTTCGCTGGATCACTTTTGCTGCAGTCAGGCTGACTGCACCATAGGTTCTCCCATGAAATCCTCCATAAAATGAGATGAAGTATTTTCGTTTTGTATGGTGGCGGGAAAGTTTGAGCGCCGCCTCTATCGTCTCGGCACCGGAATTGGAAAAATAAACCCTGTTTAATGATTTTGGGAGAAACGTGAGCAGTTCTTCTGCAAAACGAACTGGCAATTCAGAACAGAAATCAAGGAATGCCCCGTGGGATAACCTTCTGATTTGGTATTCAACGGCTTTGACAATGTCAGGATGGTTCCAGCCGACATTCATCACCGCGATGCCGGCAGAAAAATCCAGATACCTGTTTCCGTCCACATCCCATACGTTGAGACCTTTTGCATGATCGATCACGAGAGGGTACTCCCGCACCATCGACTGAGAGATTACCTGCTTGTCACGTTTCAGGATGGCACGTGCTTTTGGGCCGGGAGGTGGAGTGGTAATCCGGGGTTTCATGTTTTTTACTCTGTGCATGACATAAAATACTTTGGCACATGGATAGACCGTCAGGTGAGGAGCATGGACACTGGATTACCATGACCAGAGTAAAAAAATCCCCAGATCTTTTACCGGGATCATCAGCCGCTGTGATCTCAATTCAGAGACCAGGAAGGAATACCTCGGGTTTCTCTGCCACGGGGGATTCCTTTTCTTCTTTGAAAAACAACGAAAAACCACGTATATTGCGACAGAGCCTGAAGCTGAATATAGTGCACTCTTTGGCCTGCTTTACCAGACACTATGAGAAAGACCGGACAAAAAGGAGTACTCTCTTGTCTGAGGTCAGATTGTACCGGTCTTTTCTCCGGAATCAATGCCACCCTTTTTCTTCCTGAAGGCTTCCATGGTCTCGCTGATACGGCGCTCAAGCCAGCGCTCATCAAATTCCGACGGGTAAACAAATTTTACCTGGTTTGAGACCTCCCAGTCCTCCCATTTCCGGAGATCGGCAACGCGGGCAAAGAGAGGTGTTCCGGGCAGAGGGAGCGGAATGGTGAACCAGGCTTCATCAAGCGGGAGCGCCAGGACAAGGGCAAAGGTCTTTTCGATCGACTCGACAGTCTCTTTCGGGTACCCGACCAGAAAAAATCCGGCAGTGCCGATGCCTGCTTTGGAAAAAAGGTGTACTGCCCTGATTCCCTGCTCAACCGTGACCTGTTTGTTCATAAGCCTGAGGGTTTCGTTACTTCCCGATTCGAGACCAAGATAAACCCGTATGCACCCTGCACGCTTCATGAGGGCAACAAGGTCGGGTGTGAGCCGGTCGACCCGTGACAGGCATGTCCAGCCAACCGGCACCCCCCGCCGTATCATTTCACGGCAGAAGGTTGTAAGGTACTCACTATCGAGCGTAAAGCAGTCATCTGCTATCCAGATGCTGGTATAACCAAGCGACCGGATCTCTTCAATTTCCCGGAATACTTTTTCCAGCGGTGGTTTCCTGAACAGGTCACCCCATACTGGTTTTGAACAGAAATCGCACGAAAACGGGCAGCCGCGGGTGACGATAAGGCTGGTCTGTTTAAGACCGGTATTTTTTTCCATCGCTGACTGGTACTGGCAGTGGTCAAATCCCGAGCGGTCCGGAAGGGGAAGCCGGTCAAGGATTTCTGAAGAGTGGTGTACTGGAGGCGATGATTGTACCTGACCATCTCTGTTCATATACAGACCCGGGTAAGATGCGGGATCCAGGATTTTCAGATCATGGGGGGAACTACACGATGAAAGGTAATCCTGACAGAAACGCGGGAAGGTTACATCACCTTCTCCACAGAATACCATGTCAAATCTTCCGGCAAACATCGCCGGATTCACGGTGGGAAGCGGTCCTCCGGCGACAAAGAGAGTTCCGGGCAACCGTTCCTGCAGTTCCTTAAGCAGGTCAAATGCATTCCTGCTCATCGTGACCATGATGGAAATACCGACGATGGCAGGATGGGATTCTGCAATCCGGTTAACTACTTCATCAAAGGTCTCAAATGTGCAGTCTTCTACGGTCATTGGGATCCCCCGTTCCTTCAGCTGGCTCGCAAGATAGGCAATTCCCAGCGGGGGAAACAGTTTTTCGACCGGGTCTTTACACCGGAAGTAGGGATAGATCAAAGTAACACCGGTGAGGGACGAAGGGGTCACCGTCACTCACCCTGTGCAAAACCGATACTGTATCGTACCCCGGGTAATTCCTGCGAACCATCAAAAGGACCCAGTTCAATACAGAACCCCGCCCAGCAGACATCCCCGGTTTGTTCTCTCCCCCTATAGATGGAAAGTGGCACATTTGAGCTGACTGATGGCTTGCCGATAAAGAACCGGACTCCATGTACCGGGTCAACAAGGGAAACGGGCAGCTGGGCGGAGCTGACTTTTTCCCAGCCGGGAGGGGGAGATACCGGTCGTGCCCCGTCCCATCCCGCGGTGAACCATGCAGCACTGAGCTCGTTTAACAGGCAAAGAGTATCCTGCGGCATCACCGGTGTGCTAATTTCCACCTGAACCTCAACATTATTCCCGGTAACCCGATATGCGAAAGTGACCTTCCCACGGGAAGGTACGGTTTCGAAGAGTGGGTGGATTCCAAGCAGGGTGCTGATAAAGGGTACCGGCAGCATGATACTACGTTGGAACCGGGGGATCTGCATATAGGCGCTGATACCGCATTCGATCCAGCGGGTAAGAAGATCTGATGGTTTCCCTCGTATGCTCCACATCATGCGGGTGTCAAGGGTAAAAGTGCGTCTGAGAACTCCCGCTTCCGATGAGTCTGTCCATGACCGGGAAAAATACGTGCATTTGTGGTCCCTGATCGCAATACTGCCAATGCCCATTCCCTCACCGGTAAGATTCTGGTCACCAAAATACACCAGCAGGCCGCGTGCCAGTCCCTTGCTGATCCCCTCTCCCTGATAGATACCATCAGGAATAATGCGGATTTGCTTCATGATACCTTTTTTTAGTGAACATTGGATGGTGTGCATTAAATATCCTGCCTGAAAGAGCAGGTTTAATTGTTTTAACCGGATAGGGTAATCATTATGGCAGGGAACAGCAGGCTCCGGAAACTGACAGGCAGCCGGGAGCGGATCGGCCTTGGGGGTGAAGGTGTGCTTCGCACAGAAGGACGCAGACAGGAGGCACTTGCGATGCTCACTGCAGCATATGAGGCTGGTATCCGGTACTACGATACAGCACCGGCATACGCCGGGAGCGAGCGGTATTACGGGCTCTTCTGGGCACAGCACCCGGAGAGAAAGAAACTCACGTTCCAGACAAGCAAATCAGGACAGAGAAGTGCAGACAGGGCATCGGACGAGCTTGCACGAACGCTGACCCGTATGGGACGTGACCACCTGGGGCTCTGGCAGATCCATGATGTGCGGGACACTACCGATATCCGTGAGATCGAGGGCCCCGGCGGTGCCCTTCGTGCATTCTACGAAGCCCGGGAGACCGGAACAGTCAGGGGTATCGGGGTGACCGGGCACCATGACCCGGCAGTCCTGCTCTATGCAGTAACCCACTGGGATGTCGACTCGGTACTCCTGCCAGTAAGTCCCGTTGAAGCAGCTATCAGGGGTTTTTCTGACCAGGTTATACCAGCGGCACGGGAACGAGATATCGGGGTGATCGGGATGAAAAGTCTGGGTGCGGGAAATTATATCCATCCCGAATCCGGGCTTACACCGGAGACCCTGATCCGGTTTGCGCTGTCACAGGATGTGGATCTCGTGATCGTCGGGTGCTCAACAGCGGACGAAGCCCGGTTTCTCGCCCGTATTGGTCAGGAGCATGTGACAATGGGAGAGGAGGAGCAGAACCGGCTTATTGAGACCGTCCGCCCGTATGCCCATCGACTCGCGTACTATCGCGGGGTTATCTAAAATATTGTACGGTAATAAGATACTTCCTATCTCACAACGATGAGACCAGCCCGGTGAATTTCCCCGGGCCTGTCAACCTGTCAAAGAAGAGCCAGAGATCAAAAAGATCCTGATACAGGAAGTGCCGGATAGTAAGAGTGGATGTCTTTCCCCTTTCCTATCATCAACGAAAAGGATTTTTCTGATTTTTTTGCAGGGAAGTATTATCAGGAGTCACGCCAAGGGGGTAAAGGAGTGATTGGCTGATGTTACGTCCGGAAGATGCTGATAAGTTCCTTACGACGCACGATCTATCCGTGTATCTCAAAGGCATTGTTCAGAAAGAAGATTGTGATTTAAAAATTGACATTGACTATGAATCCGGTGAATTATTCATCAATTGCCCGGGCTTTTCCCATGGACTCTCAGTGACGACCGATCCGTTCGGCGTATGGGTGATCAATGAGGTGATCTCACAGGAAAATGACGGGGTGTTTGCCCAGAGCGGAAACTTTCACAAGACCGAAAAAACCATGACCGTGATCAGGGCAATCGCCAGCTGGATCCGCGATCTCGAAGACAGTACCCGGCCATGCTGAAAAATTAATCTTTTTAAAGACATATTCGGATATCTCAAGGTTTAGCTCATTTATAAAAAGTAACTCTATCCGTTCATGCGTCCTGATTACAGACGTTTTACCCGGTTACAGTAAACCCCGGGCTCCATCAATCAGCTGAATGCTGTAGTGGTGGGGATACTCACTTTTCTTAAAGGCAAGTGTTCCCAATATGTAAAATCCAAAACGGGTCTCCCTGATACGGTTACTGTATAAAAAATTCAGCATTGCACTGATCGATTGGGAAGATTTGCCAGACAGGTGATGAAATTGTGCGATATCCCGTGCTGTGACGTCTGCACGGGTGATATTATTTCGGAGTAAATATGCACAGATGAGACGAGCACAATTATATCGCCTTGTGGAATCCATCCGAATGTGTCCCATATCCGACTCCTGTTTTCTTTTTATTAATCATAGTTGATTTTTCAGGGGAAATAGTTACGTATTATTATTAAATTCGAAAAAAAATTATAGAAATGCCCCGGAATACCAGGGCAGGAATGTCAGGTTTGAAATTATTAAAAAAATCACCATGCCGCCATACCATTCGGACCTTTTTTTTGGTTTGTGCATAATTCTTTTGCAATGCTAAAGGATAGCGCAATGATTATCAAAAAAACAAACGCACAGTCCTTGCCACCGCAGGGGACTTCAAATGATCATGCCTTCAATACTGACAGCGATCCCGGACTTCATGGGACAATTTTTTTGGGATGGCATAAAGAAGAATGGGTTGTACCGTATTGAATCTTCCCTGCGAATAAAAGCCCGTTTCCTCCCATCATACTATACACTCAGGCAACCAATACTACTATAATCACAAACGATTTTGGCACCACAGCCGTTCCTATCGGGAAGCCATGAACAGGCGGTTAACTCCCTTTACCCTGCGAAATCCTCTTTGTTGGTAGTATATGATCAAAAAAACCGGATTGGGACAGTTCAATCCGGTGTAAAAAAACATAAAGAATGATACCATGACAAAATTATCGTTAAAACAAGAGATTATAGGAACAAGAACCGGGTACGTTATCCGGTTCACCTGTCCTTCCTGTCTTCATGACAATGCGATTATCAACAAAACCCCCAAGGAGTGTTACCGGGAGGCACGGGATGCCACATGCCACCAGTGCAAGAAACGTTCCACTGTCCTGACTCCCGGTATGTATGAAAAAAAGGTATATTCTCCGGTGTAGTTCTCCTCTACGAGCAGACCGGCTTGATGAATATCTCCATCACGTAGGTCTGCGGTAAACCCGGGTATTTCGTGAAGGTTAAAAATATTCGTTGAGCCATCTGGCTGATGAATTGGTCCCAGCGGCGTTTGCATTACCGTTTCCCCGTATGGCAAACAGGGAGACAGTGAACGATTGAGCTTTTTGAGCTGAATTTCTCAAGGAGCTGGGGGATGATAACAGTTACCAGACCATAGGATAACTACGGGGAGATCCCCTGAAGAAGGAAGTATAAGAGACCACAAAGTCTATCCTGACCTGCAACCCCCTTAAGGATATGACATTTTTCACGGGTTCCGAAGTCCGTGGAAGTCTGCATTGGATCATTGCACCTGCAGGACTATTCCTTCTCTTCTTTCCTATCGTTTGTATTGCATCCACGCTACCCGTCCAGCCGTCACTTCTCTTTGAGATCTCGAATCTTTCTGCACGTCAGAATACCACTGTCACACTCTCGGTTACCTGGAACGGCTACGTCTCATTCAATAAACCCCCGGAACAAATTATTGTCGAGGTGTTTTCCGTACCGGATGGTTCACGGCTGGGATCGTTCCCCCTCCTAAAAATGAAAGATGCATGCGCATCAGAAAATACCTGTATGTACCACACATCTATCGAAATTCGGGATTTTCCGTCTGGTACACTCATGCTGATCGCCGAAGACCCACTCTCGGGAGCAATTAACCGCCGTATTATTTCTATCCCTTTAAATGGCAGGGGAAATAGTGAATATTTTAAAAAATTTGAACATGAACGGTTGTTTTCGGTAATTTCCGTAATATGTGGAGCATTTCTTGTATTTGTCCTTGCGATCCTGGTCAGAGTGAAAACCTGACCAGGGTAATACGATCAAAGTATACCTTCGATTAGGTTTCTTGGGTTATGTCCTCCTTCACACTACTCCGAGTCGATTGCTGAAAAAGGTTTTAGTCAAACATGGGCAACACTTCTTTTTTTTGGAGGGAAAAATACCAATCCAACACCTGAAATTTTTTATTCTTACGATGACTTTTTATTAAAAAATTTCGTAACGACAACTGAGATGAAAAAAAAGTGACTATGATTTCAGACATCACTTTTTCGTTTTGATGGTCCCCGCCTTCAGGTCAATCACATTGTGGGGGTCACCCTTGCTGTGGGGGATCGGAGCTTTACTGGAGCCCCCAGAAGCGTGATAATATTTGATTGGAGTATTTTTTTTTTAAAAATTTTATGAAAAGATCCAGGACTAAAATAGCATTTTACCCTTTTTTAACATATCAAAAGGAAAAAAAGGATTATGCATTCTTTCAGCATATTTTTGTTTTCATCCATGTTTTCATAAGATGAATATCGAGCACCCCGTTTTTTAACGTTGACTTTGCTCCTTTATCGGTGACCCTTGAGGGGAGAGAGATCTCACGGCATAAAGAACAGAGTCGCTGTTCCGTCAGGGAAAAACCCTCCTGTACGACCGTTTTCACTTCCTGCCGATCGCAGGAAATTTTTAAGGTTTTTTCATTGATAAGGCTACAGGAAAATACCGTATTATTAACGCCAGGAATCAAATTAACGGTCACCATTACTTCATCACTAAACTCGGTCACTTCCGCGTCCAGGAAGGGAGGGCACAGGCTTACGGGATCGGACATTTGTCCTGAAGGCAACAGCGGTTCATCAAGTGGTTCGAGAACAAGCCGGATCAGGTAGTCCATGGATGCTCTCAGGTCATCGAGTTCATCATAGATTGATCTTCGATAATTTCGTACCATTTGTCTACCTCCTTTTTGTTTGTTGCCCAGGTGCTGATCCACCTGGTTACAAGGACGATTGCTGTTGTTCTCAATATAGATATCGATACATCGGAGGAATGATCGATACAGGATTCCAGGTACCTGTCGATGATTTGAAAAATACCTTAGAGAGATGAAAATTTCAGGAACCGGTTTCTCGCCACTATGATGAAAACCTGGTAAGAATATACTGGGTCAGGACCTTTCCGGTAAGACTTCTTGTTGACGCATCAATCCTGATAAAGAATAGTTCTTCGTTGCCAATGCTGACAAAGACCGGCTTGTCTGCAGGCTTGACATGGATGTGGCAGAGCATCCGGCCGGAAAGAGAAGGGAATGAGAGGTGAATGAACCGGCTTGCGGTATTAAAAATCTCCGGCAGATATTTCTGGATAATAGAATCGACTATCATTCTCCGGTACCCATCAGGATTCCGGTCCTTTTCCTGCAGTTTGCTAAAATCCTCTTCGATTCCTACGGCATGAATCGAATTTTTCATCCTGTCCTCCTCTACACCGATTATGAGGTCTCCCCCGTCAGTATTCAAAAAACCGGCAATCGAACGTGCGATGATGAACTTTGAAGCATTATTCCGGTATTTCCGTATTTCGGAAGATTCGGTGGCCAGGATTTCCTCCCTGGTGAGATCCGCACTCCACAAGGACTGTAGTTTGAATTCTATGTGATTATTCTCTCCTGTCTTAAACATGGTACGAATCGCTTCAGCATCATCCTCGGGCGGAGCAGGAGTGGAGGTCTCTCGGTGCTTCAGAACAATTGCCGCTGCTGCTGCAATAACGACAAAGAGCAGTGCCTGAAAGAGTATCCCTGCCACTGCATAAAGTTCCGGAACTACAAAAAAAGCAGCAACAAACGAGTAGGCAACTCCGCAGCAACAGGCAACATACATGCTACGGTCAGGATAGAAATAGGCGGTATAGATGATCGGGATGTAGAATAGCTGGGGGACGATCGTTCCAAAACCTGCTGACATCGAAACATAGGCAATCCCGATAATCGAAACGATGAACGCTACAATCACCCAGAACCTGACAAGATCGGTGTGCGACCAGTGTACCTGCAGCGGATTGGCGTATCCTGTCATACCGGATGACTGGTTCATGGAATATGTTGACTTTGGTCGGATTGTTATAATATAGTATCTGTACGTTTTTATGATGATGTTCCTTCTTTTCAGGCCGCGAGGAGCAAAACACCGGCCGGAACCAAAAAGAGCCGGATTCAGAGGAAGCAGAATACAAGTTCAGGTTTTAAAATCCGGGATAAAAATCCTGTTGTGTGAAGAAAATCAGGTCGGCTTTTAAAATCAGATGTGATCTATCCCGGTTTTTTTGCCAGCTGCCGGTTACATTTATTGAATCCTGTAAAATCCCGCTATTTTCAGTGCCCAGAATCAGAGATCTTGTATGCCATGCAGTGGTGCCTTGCCACACTTAATGATAATTTCGATCGTTAATCAGGTATTGACATTTTTCTGGAGTGGGGTGAAAAAATTAACAATAAATTTCGAATCCTGGTATCAGGTTGTCTGTTGGTAGTACTAATTTCGGTATGTAACGTCTGTGCTGCAGATATTGATACGGCCAACAGTTCCGGAGTGCATCTTGCCTGGGATAATGCAGCCGTAGATCGACCGATTGCCGGTGACTGGAATGCGGACGGAAGAACCGATACCGGTGTGTACCGACCCGGGGCCGGGTTCTATCTCAAGATGGACAACGGGAGTACCTGGAACCCGTCGACTGATGTATATCTTCCCTGGGATAATGCTGCCATAGACCTCCCGATTGCCGGTGACTGGAATGCAGACGGGCGATCCGAGACCGGTGTATATCGACCCGGGGCCGGGTTCTATCTCAAGATGGACAATGGAAGCACCTG
>Ga0326726_10001062_pt1 | contig 25326 bp, 22 predicted proteins | sample MHFenrmetagenome_2_FD_207603 | JGI IMG/M metagenome (GOLD analysis project Ga0326726, IMG submission 207603) | Lab enriched peat soil microbial communities from Michigan Hollow, Ithaca, NY, United States - MHF15MN | ecosystem: Environmental > Terrestrial > Soil > Wetlands > Peat | place: USA... | reverse complement strand
GGATGACCTTGTGGCTGACGACGATGTTCTGTGTAACCGGGTTGATCTTGACGACCCTGAAGTCCATCGTCCTTCCGACGAGGGCATCGAAGTCGCGGACCGGCTTGACATCGATCTGCGAACCTGGGAGGAACGCTTCGACGCCGGACAGTGAAACCGTCATGCCGCCCTTGACCCTGTTGATGATCTTGCCATTGATGATGGTGTCGTTCTCGATTGAATCATAGATCTTGTCCCAGATCCTGAGAACGTCGGCTTTCCTCTTGGAGAGAATGAGCTGACCCATCTTGTCCTCGATGTTCTCGAGGTAAACTTCGACCTCGTCTCCGACCTTGATCTCGTCTTCGTCCCTGAACTCGAGAAGCGAAACGATACCTTCGGACTTGAAGCCTACATCGATGGTCACATCCTTGTTCGAGATCGAGACGATACGTCCCTTTACGATCTCCTCTTCGGTGATTTCGGAGAGGGTGCTCGTGTAGAGCGACTCCATCTGCGCGAGCTCGGCAGGTTCGTAACTGGCGAAAATCTTGATCTTCTTTCTACCCGGCACAACTTTCGGCTGCGGCTTGTCCAGCGTTAGTGTTTCTGACATTAAATGTTTTCCTTCCTCTCTTGTGATTTACCGGCAGCCGCGAGAGATTTAAGCTGCTGGTTTTAGGTTATTGATACGTATACAAAAAAATCTTCCGAAGATAACACTCCTTCGGCTTTACTCCCCAACTATTTCCATGGCCAGACCGTAAACGCGACCAACCTGCTCCTCTATGGTCGTGGTCGACGTGTCGACCACTATGGCATCGGGATGGCGTTTCAGGGGCGCATGGGTTCGCTCCTCGTCATCGCGGTCACGCTTCCTGATCTCCTCTTCGAGCTCTTCGACGGTCGGAATTCCGGCGCTGCCACCTTTCAGCGAGAGCTCCGCATGCCGACGTCTCGCCCGCTCATGCGGATCGGCAACAAGGAAAATCTTGAGTTCGGCATCCGGGAACACGACGGTGCCGATATCCCGGCCATCCATTACGATTCCCCGAGCCGCACCCATCTGCTGCTGAAGTTCACGCAGCCTGTCCCTTACCGGTTTAAGCGAACTGATGAAACTGACCTCCCGGCTGACCGTGTTCTCCCTGATCGCTTCGGAAACATCCTCCCCGTCCAGAAACACGCGGTCGCCGCGGAATTCGATCGTCATATCGTGCAGCAGACCGGAAACCCTGGAGGCATCCCGGCGCAGCTCGTCGAGCAGCCCTGCCCGTATCACCCTGAGCGTCACTGACCGGTACATTGCACCGGTATCAATATAGATATAACCCAGCTTGCCGGCGAGTATCCTGGCCGTCGTGCTTTTACCCGACGCGGCCGGACCGTCTATGGCAATAATGATATTTTTCTTTCCGATATGGCTCTCCACAGCATTTTGACTTAGCCTGTAATTTTATAAAAAATATTTGCTTTTTCCAAACATATTGAGTACATGTTAAAACCGCAGAAGATGCGGTCTTTTCGTCAACAAACGCGCCCACCCATGTCACTTCGCTGCGGCATTGTCGGTTTGCCCAACGTCGGCAAATCAACTCTTTTCAATGCCATCACGGCCAAACAGGCTGAAGCTGCCAACTATCCGTTCTGCACCATCGAACCGAATGTAGGCAGCGTTCTGGTTCCGGACCATAGACTCAAAGAGATTGCCAACGTCGTCAAGACGCCGGTGCTCGTACCCGCAGTGCTGGAAATCGTCGATATCGCCGGCCTCGTCAGGGGCGCAAGCAAAGGCGAAGGGCTCGGCAACCAGTTCCTGTCGCATATCAGGGAGGTCGATGCGATCATCCATGTCGTGCGCTGTTTCGACGACCCCAACATCATCCATGTCGAAGGAAAGATCGACCCGGCAGGCGACATCGCCACCATCGAAACAGAGCTTATGCTCGCCGACCTCGACAGCATGGAGAAGAGGATGGACAAGCTCCGGAAAGGAGCCCGCAAGGAGAAGGAGCAGCAGCAGCTTGTCGATCTGGGCGAAAAAATCGTTGCCGGACTGGGCGAAGGCATTCCTGTACGCCGGATCCTCGAAACCGACGACGAGCGCGAAATGGCAAAACAGTTCTTCCTGCTGACTGCCAAGCCGGAGCTGTATGCGGCCAATGTATCCGAAAACGACCTTCCGGACGGAAACGAGTATACCGCAAAGGTCGCGGAGATCGCGGCTGCTACCGGTTCGAAGATGCTGATCATCAGCGCGAAGGCCGAAGCCGACATCGCGGAGCTTCCGGAAGAGGAGCGCCCGGACTTCCTCGAGAGCCTCGGTCTCGAAATGTCAGGCCTGGACCGTCTGATCAGGACAGCCTATGACCTGCTCGGCCTGCACAACTATTTCACGGCAGGCGTCAAGGAGGTCCATGCGTGGACAATCCGCAAGGGTGCCGCTGCACCGGAGGCCGCTGCGGCGATCCACTCCGACTTCGAAAAGGGGTTCATCAGGGCTGAAGTCATGCACTACGCAGACCTGATTGCCCTCGGCTCCGAGCAGAAGGTCCGGGAAGCCGGCAAGATGCGTTCCGAAGGAAAGGAGTACATTGTCAAGGACGGGGATGTCATCGTCTTCCGGTTTAACGTGTAAGATAGGGACCAAAGGGACTCAAGGGACATAAAGGACAAAGAGGGAGCTGTGCTTCCTTTGCATCGCAACTATCTCATGCCTCAGCACAAGATTTCGCCTGACAGCCCGATCGGGATTTTCGACTCGGGCATCGGCGGCCTGACTGTCGTCAAGGCTGTCCAGGCTTGCCTTCCCTCCGAGAGGATCATCTATTTCGGCGACACAGCCCGAGTGCCTTACGGACCTAAATCCCAGGTCACCATCAGGAAATACGGGCTCGAGGACACCCAACTCCTGATGAAGCATCAGCCGAAAATGATCATCGTGGCCTGCAACACCGTATCGGCCCTCGCGCTAGACGTGGTCCAGCAGGCCAGTGGAGAGATCCCGGTGATTGGAGTCCTGAAGGCAGGCGCAGAACTTGCCGTGCGACAGACCCGTAGCGGGCGGATCGGTGTCATCGGAACCCAGGCAACCATCTTTTCAAACGCCTACGCCTGCGCAATCAACGAAATTGACCGGAACCTCGAGGTATTCTCGAAAGCCTGTCCACTGTTCGTACCACTCGCCGAAGAGGGCTTCATCGACCATGCGGCCACCCGCCTGGTTGCTGAGGAGTACCTTTCGGAGCTTCTCTCCAGACAGGTTGACACCCTGGTGCTCGGTTGCACGCACTACCCTATCCTCCGCGGCTTGATCGAAAGCATCAGCGGACCTGGCATCAGGATCATCGACTCGGCTGAAGCCGTCGCCAGCAAGGCCAGAGAGCTGCTGGCAGTTGAAGGCATGCTGAACTCCGGCACCGGACAGGCCATGCCGCACCTCATGGTCAGCGACCTTCCACAGAAGTTCCGTGAACTCTACCGCCTCTTCATGGGAACGGAGATGCCGGACGTGGAGCTCGTCGGCATGTAGGGGAAATGGATAATGAAATAAAGGTGGCTTGGTGGAAGTTTTCCGTCAAGTCAGCCTGGTCCATTTCGTCAACATTTCCCTTCTCTTTTCGTATCTTTACGCCTCAGAACCAGATTTAACGACGACCAGTCCCTTTTTGACCGACAAAGGCGCCAGTGAAAGTAAACCTTGACAGAACATCATCCGGATTCTGCATCGGCGTGCAGGGCACGATCCATGTAGCAGAAGAGAAACTCAGGGAGTCCGGCAGCCTCTATTCCCTTGGGGATGTTGTCCACAACGAAGTCGAAGTCCGCAGGCTCGAAGGGATCGGGCTCACAACCATCGACGAAAAGACATTCGACGAACTCAAGGATGCGAGTGTCCTGATCCGCGCCCACGGCGAACCCCCGTCGACCTATGAAACGGCAAGAAAGAACAGCCTTGAGATAACAGACACAACCTGCCCGGTCGTTTCGAAGCTGCAGAGAACGGCCCGTCTGCTGCACGAACTCGACTACCAGATCGTGATCTACGGCAAGAGCACCCATCCCGAAGTGATCGGCATCAACGGCCAATGCTCAAACCGTGGCGTCATCATCAAGCATCCCGACCTGTCGGATCCCGCGGAAATAGCCTCGCTCGACCTGAGCCGGAAAACAGCCCTGATTTCCCAGACCACCATGGACGTGCCCGGCTTTTACGAGCTGAAAACAAACCTCGAACACCTTTTCGCCGAAACCCCCATCGAAGGCCAGTCAGCAAGGACAGGATCGTGGATGGCCATAAGGGATATCGACATCACGGCCGACATGACCGGTGTCAGACCCATGCCGACCCTGGTCTACAAAGACACCATCTGCCGCCAGGTCTCGAGCCGCAACGACAAACTGCGTGATTTCGCACTCGCCAACAACTGCATCGTCTTCGTAGCCGGCAAAAAAAGCTCGAACGGCCAGGTGCTCTATCTGATCTGCAGGGAGGCCAACCCGCACAGCTACTTCATCGAAGACATCGACGAAATCAAGCCGGAATGGTTCACTACCGCCGATGGGCACCCTGTGGAGAGCGTAGGAATCTGCGGCGCTACTTCGACCCCGATGTGGCACCTCGAGCAAGTCGCCCAGCATATCGAAAGAACATACGGCCATGGCTCCCCTGACCCGCTCGCATAAGTGTTCGACGAGACAGCAGGCCATGACGCATTGCCGCAAGGCAACCATGAAACGACACTGACCATGAAACCCGTCACTCTCACCATCGACGGCCGCAGCGTATCGGTCGACCCCGGACTTTCGATCCTCGAAGCGGCACGTGCAAACGGTATACACATCCCGACACTCTGCTTCCATGAAGCCCTGCCATCCAGAGGCTCATGCTGGCTCTGCATCGTGGAGATCAAGGGACAGAACCGCTTCATCCCGGGCTGCAACACTGCGGTATCCGAAGGCATGGTCGTCGAAACCTCAAATGCGGAGCTCAATGAGATGCGACGCCAGAGCCTCGAGCGCATCATCGCCGTGCATTGCGGCGACTGCCTTGGACCTTGCGAGCTCTCCTGCCCGGCAGGTTGTAACATCCCTGGATTTGTAGCAGCCATCGCCTCGGGGCGCGACCTCGATGCCTTAAGGATTATCAGACAGACCATTCCACTTCCCGGGATCCTCGGCCGGGTCTGCCCTGCCCCGTGCGAAGATGCCTGCCGGCGGCACGGCGTGGATGAGCCGGTCTCGATATGCGCCCTGAAGCGCTTCGCGGCCGATCAGGCATCAGCAGATGAACCGTCGCTTCCGGAACGACAGGCTGCGTCAGGCAAAAGAGTGGCAATCGTCGGAGCAGGTCCTGCAGGACTTACTGCCGCCTGGTTCCTGCTCGTCGCGGGTCACGAGGTCACCATCATCGACGCCAATGAAAAGGCCGGCGGCATGATGCGTTACGGAATTCCGAAGTTCCGGCTGCCTGACGAGGTCATCGATGAAGACATCAAACCCATCGTGGGCATGGGAGCCCGATTCATGCTTTCAACCGTATTCGGCAGTGATATCGACTGGCCCCGGCTGAAACAGGATCACGATGCCCTCTTTATCAGCATCGGTGCATCCATGGCATCAAGCCTCAAAATCCCGGGTGAAGAGTTGGAAGGCGTGGTCAGCGGTATCGGCTTACTACGCGAAGTAGCGGGCGGCAAAGGCCGCAATCCCGGACGTTCGGTCATAGTTGTCGGCGGCGGCAATACGGCTATCGATGCTGCACGGACCGCCCTGAGGCTCGGAGCCGAATCTGTTACCGTGATGTACAGGAGAGGACGGGAAGAGATGCCGGCAAACCGCCTCGAAATAGAGGAGGCCATCGCCGAAGGGGTCGAACTTCTTCTTCTGTCGGCACCGGTTGAAATCGAAAAAACAGCCAACGGGCTTACCGTCAAAGCTGTCGCCATGCGTCTCGGAGAACCGGACGCCAGCGGACGTAGAAAACCTCTGGCTGTCGACGGCTCGGAGTTCACCATGCGGGCTGACACGGTCATCACGGCGACCGGCCAATACGTGCATCTGACTGCAGAGGCAGCACCCGGCATTGACGTCGACAGGAGCGGCAACGTGCGCGTCAACTTCGGTTCGATGCAGACTGATGTTCCTGGGATTTTTGCAGGAGGAGATTGCGTGACCGGCCCCGACCTTGCAATCAGAGCAGTGGAGCAGGGACGGCTTGCAGCCGGATCCATTGACCGGTTCCTCCGGGACCTTTCGCCAGAAAAACCAGTTCATGCGTTTAACTCATCCTATGGAGAACGGGACCAGGCGCCAAGACGGTTTTACGAACGTGCACGACCCGCGGCAAGGATACCGGTACCGGAACTTCCTGCCGTAAAGAGGCGCCGCAGCTTCAGCGAAGCGGTGTCAGGCTACGGGCCGGAAGATGCACGCAATGAGGCAATGCGCTGCCTCCAGTGCCGGTGCCGTGCGGTCGATGATTGCCGGTTGCGCGACCTGGCGACCGAATTCGGGGTAGCATCGTGTCCCGGATCTGAAACCCATGAGAATTTCAGCATCGACAGCTCCGGAGCAATCAGGTTCGAGAGGGAAAAATGTGTCGATTGCGGCATCTGTGTGCGCACCATCGAATCAAGTGCGGACGATCAGACCATAGCCTATGCCGAGCTGATCGAGAACTGCCCTACGGGTGCGATCAGCGAAAGGAAATCCTGAACAATGGCTGTCCGGTCATGAGCCCCATGCCCTGACCGGACGACTGATCCCGAGACCACCCCTCACTCCCGATCCTTTCCAGGCGTCGGGTCGTCGTGCTTGAACAACCCCCGGATCGTCTTCAGCATCCCGTCCCCCTTATGAACGGCTCCCTTGACCGATTGTTCGGCCTTGCTGGCTTTTTCCACAGGATTGCCACCATGCCAGGACACCCAGGCGATGTAAAGAACGGCGATGGCTATGAGTACAAGAATAAAATGGATGATCCGTTTAGCGAATGAAAAGACAATCATAAGCGAGATGATCACGGCGATACCAAAAATCACAGGGTTTCCTGTCAGAAAATCGATAACGTTTTTCATGGGACGTCGGTTAGAGGTATTCGAGCAGCACTGCGGCGACGTGCCGGGAGGGAGAATCCGAGGAGAGGCGCGACCGGGCTTCACGAAGCCCTTCCCGCATCTCCGAAGAAACCTTGCCATCCTCAAGGATTTCCTGAGCAGTCCGGCTTATTTCATCGGCATTGACCCTGTGCTGTATCAGTTCAGGGACAACCTGCCGCTCAGAAAGCAGACCGCACGCAACGATATTGGCCAGCGCGATATTCTTAAGCTTCACCAGCCGTTTACCGATAAAATAGTTCAGCGGAGCCGTCCTGTAGAGCACGACCATTGGCACCCCGAAACAGAGCGATTCAAGAGTCGCCGTACCGGATGTCACCAGCACCAGGTCGCTGTAATGCATCACCTCGTATGACGTGCAGGTCAAGAGCGTCAGGCCGGCCTTCCGAATGTGTCGCTCGTAGATTGGAAAGTCGATATGCGGTGCTGCACCAAACAGAAATGCTGTCCTGCCTGTTTGCTCAAGACGCCGGGCCGCACCGAGCATTTCCGGAAAGATTTTTTCGATCTCCTGTTTGCGGCTCCCCGGAAGCAGGCCGACCACCCGACACTGCGGATCAATGCCAATTTTGTCGAGGAATTGCTGTCTGGAAGGAAACTGGAGGTCAGCCAACTCTTCAACTACCGGATTACCTACAAACTCGGCTTTGATCCCGTGCCTGCCATAAAATTCAACTTCGAAATCAAAAATGACGAGCAGCCGATCTACGTATGCCCGGATTTTTTCGACGCGACGCTCCTTCCATGCCCAGACCTGGGGTGAAATGTAGTAGATCACTGGAATACCAAGCTCGTGCAGGAACGCTGCCATATGGAGATTCATGCCGGGGTAGTCAATCAGGAGGGCGGCATCAGGCTTCTCACGTTTCACCGCCTGCTTGAGATCCCTGATCACCTTGCGCAGAAAGGAAGCATGCCGAATCACTTCGACGAAGCCCATGAGGCTTATCTGGTCAGTCGTATAGAGCAGGTCGGCACCAAGTTCGCGTAGTCTGGTACCACCAACGCCGAAAATCCTGGTCCCGGGACGGGCCTTGAGCAGTTCGCGTACCGGACCTGCAGCATGAAGATCGCCTGAAACCTCGCCAGCGAGCACAAAAAGCTTCTTTTGGTGCATTTGCTGCTGAAATTGCATCATCGAACAGGAAACTGTATTTTAATATACGCATGCACCAGAGGAGGAGGAGAATAATCAGGCAAATGCACCCGTTTTTATCATCATTATATCAAATATACGACAGAATGCAAGTCAAATTCGGAACCGATGGTTGGAGGGCAATTATAGCCAAAGACTACACTTACGATAATCTTAAACTTACCGCCCTGGCCTCCGGGAAATATTTCCTCTCCCATCCCGACAAGGCCAATGGCGTCTGCGTCGGCTACGACACTCGATTCATGTCGAAAGAGTTTGCCCGGTATACAGCTGAAATACTTTCATCGATGGGCCTCAGGGTTTTTCTCTCGGATGCCTTCGTCTCGACCCCGGCCGTCTCTCTCTATACCCGCGACCACCGTCTTGCGGGCGGAGTCATGATCACGGCATCGCACAACCCTCCCATATACAACGGATTCAAGGTAAAAGCCTCTTACGGTGGGCCGGCCCACCCCGAAGTCATCGATGAGATTGAAAAAAACCTGCTCACGGTCGATCCGGCCCAACCTGCCGTCCCTGCGACGAACCTGATCACCATGACCGATATCAAGACGCATTATGTTGACTACCTCAAATCTAAACTCGATCTCGCACTGATAAGGGAGTCGCAGCTGAAAATCGCCCATAACGCCATGTACGGGGCTGGACAGGATATAATCACCAGGCTGCTCGACGAATCGATGATCAACTGCTACCACTGTTCGGTCAATCCCGGTTTCGACGGTATCAATCCTGAACCTATTCCGCAGTACATCGGCGATTTCGTTGATTTCTTCAATGAGGTCAAGACCGATGTCGCCATCATCAACGACGGCGACGCCGACCGCGTCGGTATGCTCGACGAGAACGGCGTGTTTGTAGACTCCCACAAAATGTTTGCCATCGTCCTCAAGTACCTGGTCGAACAGAAGGGTGAGCGGGGCGAGGTTGCCAAAACCTTCGCACTGACCGACGTCATCGACAGGATCTGCAGCAAACACGACCTCAAAATGCACCTGCTCCCGGTAGGATTCAAGCATGTCAGCCGTTTGATGACCACCAACGACATCCTCATCGGAGGCGAAGAGTCCGGCGGAATCGGCATCACCTCATTCCTGCCCGAACGTGATGGCGTCTACATCGGCCTGCTGCTGCTCGAAATCATGGCCCGCAGGCAGAAGACGCTCTCCGGCCTGGTCGAAGAACTTTTCGACGAGTACGGATTTTTCTGCTACAACCGTCTCGACCTGCATGTGTCCGACGCTAAAAAGGAGGCAATCATTTCAGCAGCATCGGGAGGCAAGCTCACCGCCATTGCAGGATACCCGGTAACCGGATTCGCCGATCTCGATGGATTCAAGTACCATTTCGAGGGTGGCTGGCTGCTCATCAGGCCATCGGGCACGGAACCGGTACTCAGGATCTATTGCGAAGCGGACTCACCTGAAAAAGTTGAGATGGTGCTCACTTTTGCATCAAAACTTGGTTGAACGGCGCATGGATCGGAAATATCAGTCGTCTAACAGGTAACATCATCATTCAGACAGCGAAACAAAGCTGCCTTCCTCCGGCATGTCGATACCCAGGCGACAGGGGGCAAGGAGCAGACCCACGCTAAAGTTCGACCATTGGAGCAACAGGCAATAACATCAGGAGAACGCTTTTTCAGCGATCTTGTCGCCGAGCATCAGGAGATGGTCGTCAATACCTGCTACCGATTCGTATTCAACCGTGAAGACGCTGAAGATCTGGCGCAAGAGGTTTTCGTCGAAGTCTATCGTTCGATCGACAAGTTCCGTGAAGAGTCCAAACTATCCACGTGGATTTACAGGATCGCGGTGAGCAAATCACTTGACCACCTGCGACGCCAGAAACGAAAAAAACGGTTCAGTTCGCTCAAAAGGATCATCGGAGTCGATGATCCTGCCGATTCGATAGCAGCCCCTGACCATGACAATCCTGCCGATGTGCTCGCAGACAAGGAACGGGTTGCCGTACTGCAGGAGGCGCTCGACTCGTTGCCGGACAACCAGAAAACGGCTTTCCTGCTGAGCAAGCAGGACGGATACAGCAATCAGGAGATCGCCGATATTCTCCAGACAACGGTCCCTGCGGTCGAATCATTGATCCACAGGGCAAAAAAAAATCTGCAGTCCCGATTGGAGCGACACTACCGGTCAAACAACTGAGTTGCAGGAAAAGCACAAGTTTCCGTGGACATTGTCGTCATATATTTTGAAACCTGATACCGATATGAACAGAAGCACTGAACAGAGAAACGCCGAGGTCGAAAAGACGCTCAGGATACTGGACGACATGCCACGGCTTGAGGTGCATCACCTTTTCAGGGCGCACCTGATGCAGCGCATAGACTCACTGGAGAGAACGAACACATTAGCCGTCGCATTCGCAGGTGGATTCAATCCCAGACTGGCATTCATGGGACTCCTGCTGATCCTGAACATCGCTTCGGCCATGCTGTTTTTCCTGCATGAAACTCCTCAATCGACAGTAGGCGTTTCCAGCGGACTGGCTGAATCGTTAAGTGAAGATTATGGTGGGCCCGCGCTGTCCTATTATGACCAGTCAGCTGCAGATCGCTGAAACGAGGGTATTATGATAAGCAACCAACAACACGCCGCATAACCATGGGCGATTGCCGTGCGGCTGCCTGAACAGACACAGGCAGCCGCAGCATGCGACGAAAATCTTAATGGTGACCGATGGATTTCCTTTCTTCGAAACGGTTCGTGACGATGGCACTGGTTGTGCTCGTCATGCTCAACATCACTATGCTGGGAGTGCTCTGGTGGCAGAACATAGCCACACGAAGCTTCCGCTCTGTCGAAGTCACCCAATATTACAGCAGAAACGCTCACACAGGTCCTGAACTGGCCCTGAACGAAAAGCAGAAAGCTGAATTCTCGAAACTTCGGGAGCAACATTTCCGCAATACAATGCCTGAAGTTCAGAAGATCATAGCCCTGAAAAAAGAGCTGATCAACGAATCAGTCAAACCCAATCCCGACCAGGCCAAACTGGGCTCAATCGCCGACAGCATCGGCAAACGCCAGTCAAAGATCGAAAAAGACCTTGCTACCCACTTTCATGAGCTGGCCGAACTCTGCACTCCTGCTCAACGTGATTCACTGGGCACACTCCTCAGCAATATCTACACCCTGCGGTACCAGCGGTCTGCAGTAGTAAGAGGCGGCCCGCCGGACGGTCACCATGGCATGAAACACCCCAAACCACCACAACCTCCTCCGGCTACGCCCCGCTGAGCTAATACCGTTCATGGTCAGGGCTGAATTCGAGTTAACGCCGTCATGGAATAAAGTTATACAAGGTAATGCGTCGACAGATCGCAACCGGTGGTCAGCGATACCGACAGAGAGGAGCATACAGATCCGGACGCCTGTCAGTGAAAATGTCGTTGAAATCATTGAAGCTCTTGTCCCGTGAAAGTCGGGGATCAATTTCTGATATAAGTACCATATCACCTGAGGAACCTGCCACTGCGACTGGTTCACCCCATGGGTCATAGAGGGCTGAGCGCCCCTTGAAAACCAGAGTTTCCGCCGCCTTCTTTTCGCTGCCCGCACGATTGGCCACAGCCACAAACAGTTTGTTTTCAATAGCACGCGCCGGCATGACCTTTATCCATGCATCGGTGACGAGGTTAGAGGGACAGGCGATAATATCGGCTCCTTCGAGGGCAAGCACCCTTGACACTTCAGGAAAACGCCAGTCATAGCAAAGCATGATGCCTACCGATACGTCGAGCCGCTCATCCCGGATAACCGGAAATCCGGTATCCCCCCGCTCGAAAACCATCGATTCCTTGTAAAAAAGGTGCGATTTGCGATAGACCACGGGCTCGCTGCCATCGGGCCTGAACACGAATACCGAGTTGTAGAAAAGCTGCCCCGCCGATTCGGCAAGGCCCGCGACGATTATCGCATTTTTTTCGACTGCGATCTGGGCGAATACCGTTGAAGCCTCCCCATGAACGTCTTCTGCAAGCGGGGCGAGTTCCTCCTTCGACAGAAAAAAATATCCGCTCGTGCAGAGTTCGGGAAGAATGATGAGGTCCGCATCGACCGGTTCGAGCAGGTTGCGAATCGCCTTGATGTTCGTCTGCCTGCAGCCGTGAACGGGCGTATACTGGACAGTTGCCACGCGAATCATTTTCTGCCGGCACCTCCTGCCGGACGAAGCCTGGCCTGAGCCATGCGAAGCACAGCCATGGCCTCGCTCCGGAAAATGAGCGTGCCAAGGCCAAGATAGACCAGCACTATGACCAGTTTCAGCATGAGAGCCATCCCGTCCCTTACGCCAAAACGTCCAAGGTACAGGATAAGGTCATCATGGTAGGCGGCAAACAACAGGCCTGCGGCAAGCAACAGGGAAAGCCTTCCCCAGTCATAGCGCAACGGATAGACCTTGAGGGAGAACCAGGCCATAGTCAGGCACATGACCGCAGTGCCGGCCAGGATGGCGATTGCAGCGCCATTCATGCCGCTCACCGGAATCAGTATCCAGCAGGCTACCGTGGTCACCGCGGCGCCGGCAAAGGTCACCACAGGAAGATATCGGGTATTGCCCGTGATCAACATACCAGCGGAAAGGTTGGTGGAGATCATGTCAAAGACATAGCTGAAAAAGATCCATGGGAGAATCGACAGTCCGATCCAGTATTTCGGCGGAAGCAGGTAGAGACGTCCTCCATAATGGTAACGGACAAGATCCGGGACAAAAAAGGTCGCTGCCACAGCAAGCACGATGACCATGATGGTCGAAACGTTGAGCACCTGCCTGAACAGCCCTTTGGCCTCGGGGTCGTCGGCATGCTGCAGGAAAAAAGGCTGCCACGCAAACCTGAAAACCTGGATGACGAGCTGCAGAACGACGCCGAAAGCGGCTACGCGCCCGTAGATGCCGGTAATATCTGAGGCCTGGAACCCGACGCCGTAAAGTCTTTCGATGTCGGTCTGGGGAATCCGAATGAGCAGGTTCCGGTCTATAAGGTGAATCAGAAGGCCAGCGATGCCTGTCGGCACGTAAGGGAGGCCGATGCGCAGAAGGGCGCGGTACAGATCGAACGAAAAACTGATCTTCATGCGCATCAGCACCGGCAACACCATGGCCAGGCTCACGAGGGAGCCAAGCGCTTCGGCGATAAACACACCCGCCAGACCAGCCTTGAGAGGAATGATGAGCACGAAGGCGCTCACGACCCCACCGACGACGCCCATAATCTTGGCAAGCGCGAACCTGACTGCTTTCCGCTTCAGCCTCATTTCGGCAAACGGTACGACAAGCATCGTATCAAGCCACAGGATAAGTGCTGCATAGCGGATAAACGTACCGGATTCAGGCGACAGGCCGATCATCGAGGCGATGTCCGGTGCAAACAGGACGATCAACAGGGCAAAGAGAGTCGAGGTGATCAGAAGGCTGATGAACGCGGTGGAAAAATAGCGCCGCTCATCCTCGTTTTTCTTGATGGCATCCGAGGCAACCTTCAGATAGGATGTTTCCAGTCCATAGGAAAAGAGCACGTTGGCCAGGGCGATATTGGCGTAGACGACAGCCTGTATGCCGTTGTCGAACGTTGAAAGCTTGTTGGCGTAGAGCGGAACAAGGATATAGTTGAGGCTCCGGGCAAGAATGGTGCTTGCCCCGTAGATAACCGTATCCTTTGCAAGGAGCTTGAGTTTTGAGAACATCCGTTGACCGTCTCGAAAATAACTTAGCTGTTCTCTTTGCGGGCCGGACCTGAAGCCCCGTTGGTCGGTACAGCTGCGCTCTCCTTCTGCTTCTTGACAGCTTCGTAATCAACCTGGAACTTGCCGTCCTTCTGGATCACCGGAATCTTGGAAATGACTTCGCGCAGATGCTGCTGGGCTTCAGCCTGCTGTTGCTTGAGCTTCTCGAGCTCTTCGCCAACGAGGCCGACTGGATTGTCCTTGTCGATCAGCGTATCCTTGAACGATTCAATCTGCATATTCTGCTCAGTCTTCATATAATGCACGAATCTTGAGAGGAAATAGATGAGCATGAAAAAGACCGACAATGCAAAACCGAGAATAAAAATCCAGCTCATAATGCACTCGTTATGGTTAACATGGACAGTTTTCAGGAGCGGGTCGGCCTGCACCGCTTAAAGTACCGGTATGCCGCACCCTGCGGGCAGAATCCGCATTGTTATGGAAAATAACGGTAATTTTCCTGATATATAGCGCTGAATATTGGATTAAAAAATCAATATTCTTTGTTTTTCCCGGCAATAGAAGATCGTATTGCTCAACTGAGGAATCAACCATGATGACTGAACAAACGCAGACCGTTACTGAAGGAAGAAAAATCCTCATGCAGGAAGCCGACGCAATCCGGAAGATGAGTGATCGGCTCGACGAAAGTTTTGCCAGGGCTGTCGAGCTCCTTCAGGCATGCAAGGGCAAAATCATCATCTCCGGCATGGGAAAATCGGGCATCGTAGGCCAGAAAATAGCCGCCACGCTCTCCTCGACCGGCACCACAGCCATTTTCCTGCACCCTGCAGAAGCCGCACATGGAGATCTCGGCGTGGTATCGAAAAACGATACGGTCATCTGCCTGTCGAAAAGCGGCATGACTGAAGAGCTCAATTTCATCATCCCCGCACTCCGGGAGCGGGAAACGACCATCATCGCATTCACAGGCAACAAGCGGTCGTTTCTGGCCATGAATGCACATGTCGTGCTTGATGTCGGAGTCGATCAGGAGGCATGTCCCTACGACCTTGCACCAACCACATCCACAACAGCCATGCTCGCCATGGGAGATGCCCTGGCCATGTGCCTGATGCAGAAAAAGAACTTCACCGACCTCGAATTCGCACTCACCCACCCTAAAGGTTCTCTCGGCAGGCAGCTGACCATGAGGGTCTCCGATGTCATGGTAATGGAAGAGGCGATTCCTCTGGTAAATGAAGATGCCCCGGTCTCCGACCTCATCCTCGAAATGACTTCGAAGCGCTACGGTGTAACCGGAATCGTCGACAATACCGGCCGGCTTACCGGAATCTTCACGGATGGTGACCTGCGACGGCTGGTCCAGGACGGAGGAGATTTCATGATCAGGAGGGCTTCTGAGGTCATGACCGGCAATCCCAAGACCGTTTCGCCGGAACTCCTGGCAAAAAATTGCCTCGAAATCCTCGAAACATACAGGATCACCCAGCTCCTGGTCTGCGATGCCGACCGGCACCCCGTCGGCCTGGTGCACATCCACGATCTGGTGTCACTGGGATTATAAGAAAAGGACCAAAAGAACTTAAGGGACCAAAGGGACATAAAGGTTAAGAAATATCCTTCTCTCCCCTTTTGGTCCTTTAAGTCCATTAAGTCCCTTTGGTCCCTTTCCTTGTCTTAAGGTCCTTTCTTTCTTTTCTACTTCTTTTACCTGCCCAGCGCCTTCAGCATGGTGGTTCCCATGTCGGCCGGGTTCTCAACGACATGGATGCCTGCGGCTTCCATGGCCTTGATTTTCTCTTCAGCCGTACCCTTACCTCCGGAAACAATGGCACCGGCATGGCCCATTCTCCTGCCGGGAGGCGCGGTACGTCCGGCGATGAATCCGACGACCGGTTTTTTGAAGTACTTGCGGATATATTCTGCAGCCTCCTCTTCAGCACTGCCTCCGATCTCACCGATCATGATCAGGCCTTCAGTCTCATCGTCCTTGGCAAACAGCTTCACTGCGTCGATAAAGCGGGTGCCGATGATCGGGTCTCCACCTATACCGATGCAGGTCGACTGACCGAGGCCAACCGCGGTAAGCTGATGCACAGCTTCGTAAGTCAGGGTTCCGCTCCTTGAAACGACCCCGATGGTTCCCTTCTTGTGTATGAATCCGGGCATGATGCCGACCTTGGCCTCGCCGGGTGTTATAACGCCGGGGCAGTTTGGACCGATCAGCACAGCACCCTTCTCCTTTACATATGCGTAGGCTTTCATCATGTCGTTGACCGGAATGCCTTCAGTGATACAGACGATCATTTTCAGGCCGGCGGCTGCAGCTTCCATGATTGCGTCAGCGGCAAACGGCGCCGGAACGAAGATGACGGTCGTATTTGCCTCAGCCTTGTCCACTGCTTCCTGAACCGTATCAAAGACCGGCACGGGACGGCAAAAGGTATCTTTCTCGTTTCCGTTATAGAGTACCCCGCCTTTCCCGGGAGTTACGCCGGCAACGACGTTGGTTCCGTATTCGAGAATCTGCGAGGTGTGGAATGTTCCCTCGCCCCCGGTGATTCCCTGGACGACCAGGCGGGTATCTTTATTGACCAATACGCTCATAAGCAGATATCCTGTTTGGTGAATGAAAAAAAGAGAGCCGTCAATTCGACGGAACTGCCTGACAGAAAGACTGAAGCCTGCGTGCTATGCCCAGCATCTTCCCCTCTTCGAAAAAGTTGCAGATCAGGTGGACACCTACAGGCAGGCCGAGGCTGTCGAAACCGACAGGCACGCTGACGGCAGGCATGCCGACAATGCTGGCCGGAACGGTGAATACGTCGGCGAGGTACATCTCAAGCGGGTTGTCCATCTTGTCTCCAATGCCGAAAGGAGGGTACGGCGAGGTCGGACCGGCGATAACGTCAACTTTTTCAAGTGCTTCCCGGTAGCGGTCCTGGAAAACCCTACGAACCTGCTGAGCCTTTTTGTAATAGGTGTCGTAATAACCGGCAGAAAGCACATAGGTGCCCAGCATGATCCTTCGCTTGACCTCTGCACCGAAGCCTTCGGTACGGGAGTTCACGTACATACCCGAAAGATCCTGCGAGTCAGGTGACCGGTAACCGTAACGCGCACCGTCATAACGGGCGAGGTTAGAGGATGCCTCGGCAGTCACAAGGATGTAATAAGCGGCAATCGCATAATCGCTTTCAGGAAGATCGATTTCGACAAGCTCCGCGCCTGCATCCTCGAGCTTTTTCAGGCCGGCCCTGACGACCCTGGAAACATCGGCGTTCAGGCTTTCGGGGAAAAATGCCGACGGCACGCCAACCCTGAGGCCTTCGAGGGAAAGATGATCCATCGATGCCCCGTAGTCTGTTACGTCATGGTGCGAAGAGGTGGCATCCCGCTCATCCAGCCCGGCGATCACGCCAAGCACAAGTGCCGCGTCGTCACAGTTACCGGCAAGCAGGCCGATCTGGTCGAATGAAGAAGCGAATGCAACAAGGCCGTAACGCGAAATGCGGCCGTACGTCGGTTTCAGGCCTACGATATTGCAGAACCCGGCCGGCTGACGAACGGAGCCACCGGTATCGGAGCCGAGGGCAACCATTGCAAGGTCGTTGGCTACTGCTGCCGCAGAACCTCCGGAACTTCCTCCGGGAACACGGGTTTTGTCGAAGGGGTTCGGAACCGGTCCTATCGCCGAGTTTTCGTTCGAGCTCCCCATTGCAAACTCATCCATATTGGTCCGCCCGACAAAAATCGCATCCTCGGCATGCATCCTTATGATGACCGTCGCATCGTAAACGCTTTCGTAACCGAACAGAATCTTTGAAGCGCAGGTCAGGGGCGCACCCTTCATGGCAATATTGTCCTTGATCGCGATAGGCATGCCGAAAAGCTTGCCCGGAGCTTCGCCACGTTGGAGTTTACTGTCGAGCTCCCTTGCGCGAACAAGCGCCTCTTCATGAAATACCGCGGTGAAAATATTATCATCACGGTGAGTATCGATACGCTGCAAATAACTCCCGATCACCTGTTCACAGGTAAGCTCCCGCGAGACCAGCCTGGACCGGAGGTCCTTATATCCACTAAACTGCACGTCTTTTCCGGATCTATTTTTATTGAAGATCATTTCTTTTCATGATGCAGCAGGGCAACAATTTCTGCGTGTATCGGTTGCCTCCGGCCGAAAGAGCATCGGACTCTGCCGTCATGAGGTTTGTATAATACTAAATTACTGTCTATAATTCAATTTGATGGATATTGCGATAGATGTCTGCTCGCGGCGCGTTCAGATGAAGATGACAACGATTGATGACCCGAATTCCCAACACATGGATTTTTCTTACCCTTTCATGCCTCAGTGGTTTAAATCAAAAATTGATCCCGAAGATACCCGCATCCAGGAGACTCTGAAGTCCTCCTGTGAGCTTCCCCGGCACATTGGTATTATCATGGATGGAAACGGACGCTGGGCGAGACTTAAAGGTAAATCGCGCATTGAGGGTCACATCGCCGGCGTCGAGTCGGTTCGGGATATCGTCGAGGCCTGCTCCCAACTTGGGATCGGGTGCCTTACCCTTTTCACATTTTCCATAGAAAACTGGAAAAGGCCTGAAAACGAAATATCGGCGCTGATGCGGCTCCTTATCAGGGTACTCAGGAAAGAGACCCGCCAGCTTCGCGATAACAATATCCGACTGCAGGTTATCGGCGACATGCACATGGTGCCCCCGGATGTGCGAAAAACACTTAATGAGACCATGGAACTGACCAGGGGAAATAACCGCCTGGTATTGAATATCGCGTTAAGCTACAGCGGAAAATGGGATATCACCCAGGCCTGCCGGGCAATTGCCGAACAGGTAAAAGCAGGAGCGATCGATACTGAACAGATAGATGAAAACCTTGTGGCATCGTTCCTTTCAACTGCTTCGATCCCTGATCCTGAACTCCTTATCCGGACCAGCGGAGAGTTCCGCATAAGCAATTTCATGCTCTGGCAAAGCGCCTATTCCGAGATTTATTTCACCAACACCTATTGGCCCGATTTCCGTCGTGTACAGTTGTATGATGCGCTCAGGGAGTTTCAGAACCGTGAGCGTCGATTTGGCCAGACAAGCGAGCAACTGCATGCGAACCCGTTTATACGACAGGCATAATACACAGAATCATCCAGCCTTTTCATGAAAAAAATACCGATTTCCACAGACAGGGTTTCAGCGCTTCTGATTTTCCTTGTACTGCTCAACAGCCCGCTGACTGACGCTTCTGCAAAAACACGGTCAAAAAGTGGTGCAACCAACAAGGGCAACTTCACTGCCCCTTCTGCAACTGCAGTACCCGCCGCAATCCCAGAGACGCGCTCCTTGACTGTCAGTCAGATCTCTTTCAGCGGATTGCAGACTCTTAAAGAGGCTGACCTCCTGAGAAGCCTGCCCATCAAGGCAGGTGAAAAAATCAGCATCCCGGGCCAGGAGATTCCCGGCACGATGCAATATCTCTGGAACCTCCAGTATTTCAGCAATATCAAGATTAATCAGACCGACCTGGGCAACGGTGCCATTAAACTGAACTTTACCGTCACAGAGTTTCCAATTCTCAACGAGGTACAGTATCAAGGCAACCACAAGCTTAACAGCAAGGATCTGCAGAAGACCTCAAGCCTCACCACTGGTCGCAGAATCAGCACCCAGGACCTGTTGAATGCCACGAACAAGATAGAGAAACAGTACTCTGAGAAAGGCTATCTTGCCGCCGGCGCGGAATACCGCCTCGAAAATATGGGCAACAACAAGGTGAAGGCGGTCTTTACTATCCATGAGGGGACGAGAGTCATCATCGAGAAAATAAATTTCCATGGCAACAAAGCGTTCAGCGAGAAAAAACTCAGGGGTGTCTTTAAGGAAACATCCCAGAACTCCTGGTGGAGAAAAATCTTCGGGCAACCGAAACTCGACAAGGACAAGTTTGAAGAAGACAAGAACCTGCTCGTCGAATTCTATCGCGACAATGGGTACCGCGATGCGCGAGTGCTCAAGGATTCCATAACCTTTACCCAAGACAAAAAAGGGCTGATCCTCGACATTTTTGTAGATGAAGGACCAAAATATTCTATCAGGAACATCACCTGGATCGGCAACACCAAGGATTTCGCGACGACTGAAACGCTCAACACGACCTTTGCTATAAAAAAGGGCGATCTCTACAGTGCCAAACGGATCAACGATCGCCTTAACTTTTCCCAGGACCATACCGATGTCAGCTCTCTTTACCTCGACAAAGGCTACCTTTCGTTCAGGGCAAAAATAGAAGAGCAGGTTGTTCAGCCAAATGCTGTCGACCTTGTCATCACCCTCACTGAAGGCGAGCCATTCACTCTGAATACCATCAATATCAAGGGCAACACAAAAACGAAAGACCACGTCATCCGTCGTGAACTTTATACCGTACCTGGAGACACGTTCAGCAGGAAAAATGTCGTAAGAAGCATCAGGGAACTCTCCATGTTGAACTATTTCGACCCTGAAACGCTGACCCCTGACATCCAGCCGAATCCCGATAACAATACGGTCGATCTGACATACAACGTTACCGAAAGACAGACTGACACCTTCAACGCCTCCGTCGGCTACAGCGCATCAAGCGGAGGAACAGGATCACTGGGCCTGACCTTCAACAATTTCTCTCTCGGCGACATACTCAATCCCTCAGCATACAAGCCGCTGCCCCACGGAGATGGGCAGAAACTCGCCGTTCAATGGCAGTTCGGAGCCGACAATTACCGGACGCTCTCCTTGTCGGTCAGCGATCCGTGGGCATTCGGCACCCACACTTCCGTCGGCTTTACTGCATTCAAAACGCGTCAGAGCTATGCCCTCACGACCGATACCAACGGAAATGCGTCTTCGATTAAAACGATCAACCAGTATGGTGCAAACCTCAACGTCGGTCGCCGACTGACCTGGCCTGACGACTATTTCGCCATAGGCTGGCGTTTAGGCTACCTGCATGACGAGGGTGGATTTGTGAGCTTCCTCAATGAGGCAAACATACCGGACAAAGCCGAAGAGTACTCCATTACCCAGACAATCAGCAGGAACAGCATCGATAATCCCATCTATCCGAGACACGGAAGCAAAAACGTCTTCAGCGCCCAGCTTGCTGGCGGCCCGCTTCCTGGAACGGTCGATTTCTACAAGTTTGTAGGAACTTCGAGCTGGTATTTCCCTATCAAGAAAAATCTTGTGCTCAACCTGTCAACCCAGCACGGTTATCTGGCAACGTTCAACAAAAACGACTACATCCCTTATACGGAATATTTCTACATGGGCGGCAGCGGCATGTCCTCACTTCCCACAATTCCGCTGAGAGGCTATCCTGACCGCAGCCTTGGAAATCTGTTCAAGGGCGAAACAGACCTGTATGGCGGCAAAATCTATTCGAAATTCACCTCTGAACTTCGCTACCCGCTGACCCTGAATCCATCGGCCAGCGTCTACGCCCTTGCGTTCTTCGAGGCTGGGAACCTCTGGCAGGATGCGGCATCGGTCAACTTCGGCGACCTGAAAAAATCGGCTGGCCTGGGCCTGAGGCTATACCTCCCGATCATCGGGCAGGTAGGTGTCGACTACGGATACGGCTTCGACGCTGTACCATCTGACCCGACAAAAAACAAGCAGGGCTGGAACTTCACGTTCACTTTCGGCCAGCCTAACGACTGACCTTCGCCATCTCAAAGCAGAAAAAGCCATGGAAATACCTCCTCCCATGGCTTTTTTTTTGCCCCAGACATCGCAAAAAAAACCGCAAAGCACCATAAACAGTAGCTCCAGCGACCACGACTCCCTGAAAAACAGGAACGTTATAGCCTGAGGACGGATTATTTTACCGTTGCAACCCGTTCTTTCGTGTGATCACTACGTGATTCGATTGATGAACAACCGATGTATCTGATGACTAAATTGGAGGATTCCATGAAAAAACATGTATCGATGCTGGCGTCTGCGCTGATTGCAGCCGGAACCTTTTCTGCTCCGGCATTTGCAGCGGAACACTATGTTAGTGGCAATGTCGGGATTTCCTGGATTAACGAGGTCGGTGCGGTTTCCGGGCCGAATCTTGAAACGGATGTCGGACTGAATCTGCTTGGTGCGATAGGATGCGATTATGGCACATACCGTCTCGAGGCCGAGGGCGGCTACCAGCATAACGACATCAAGAACAGTGGTGCTATAAAAGTGCTGTCATTGCTGGGCAACGGATACTATAGTTTCGATGCCGGCGGAGTAAAGCCTTACGTTACTGCCGGAGTAGGCCTGGCTGATGTAAGGCTGAGAGATGTCAGGTTGGGTACCCCTGTCAGATACAGTGATAACGAGACTACGTTTGCTTACCAGATCGGAGCAGGTGTGGAAATCCCTATCGCCAAAAAGGTCATGCTGGATGCACGTTACCGCTATTTTGGCACGACAGATTTTACGACCGGTATAACCGGAAACGAGAGTATCGACAGCAACGGTGTGCTGCTTGGACTCAGGATGAAATTTTGATTGATCTGAAAACAACACAAAAAAGGGAGACCGTCGTCTCCCTTTTTTTGTCGCCTGTTAAAATCAATCTTCGTTTCCTTCCCGTGCCTTCATCCGGGAAAGCTCATCCCTGATCCTTGCCGCCTCCTCGTAATCCTCACGATTGATGGCATCTTCGAGCTTCCTGTTCAGTTCTTCAGCAAGCGTTTCCACACTCATCACCTCTGGCTCAGGCTTATCGATAATCTCTTCTGCTGGAGCCGGCTCCTCCTCTTCCTTCTGCTGCTCTTCGACGATTCCTGCCTCGTTCATGATCTCTTCAGAGACAAAAATAGGCGCGTTGAACCTCACTGCGATCGCAATGGCATCACTCGGCCTGGCATCGATCTCATGCACTACGCCACCCATCTCGCAAATGACCTTGGCATAAAAGGTTTCGTTGTGAAGCTCGTCAATATACACTTCGTTAACCTGGAGACTGAACGCATCTGCAATATGCTTGAACAGATCGTGAGTGAACGGTCGAGGCGGCTTGATGTTCTCAAGTTTGAGGGCTATGGCCTGGGCTTCAAATCCACCGATGATAATCGGCAGTTTGCGCTTGCCTTCGACCTCATAAAGAATAAGCGCATATGCGCCGTTGGTATGCGGGCTTGTAGAAAGTCCGAGGATATCTACCTGAAGTTTATCCATGGTTCGGGAACATTTGTCGTTTCAGCGGGGCCGTAATCACCCCGTGACTATTAACAGTAAAGTACCTTTAAACATTTCTTCTTCAAAAAAGAGACCAGAATTCTCGCCGATCACCAGCGTTTTTCCTGACAGGGCGACATTTGGAGAGGACAACAAAAAAGCCGCGTGCTGCGGCTGTTTTGTTTCGTCGATGTGCCCGAGAGGAGATTCGAACTCCTACACCTTTCGGCGCTACCCCCTCAAGATAGTGTGTCTACCAATTTCACCACTCGGGCATCGTCTCTATAAATTCAGGAAGCTTTTACGCTTTCCGGTGAGAATAGAAGGACTCGAACCTTCGACCCTCTGCTTAAAAGGCAGATGCTCTAACCAACTGAGCTATATTCTCATCCAAGCTTCAGCCGTCTAAAGGGCCTACTTGTTTTGGTACCTCAAACGCTTCTTGTGCCGGTTCTTACGGCGCATCTTCTTGCGTTTGTGTACGGCCATTTTATGGCGTTTTCTTTTTTTTCCGCAGGGCATGAATTTAAGATCTTTCCTCTGTTTTTAAAGGCAAATAATATAGAGACTTTGAACCACAGTACCAACTAAAAAAGCATCGGAGCCATTTTTTCTTCTTTCTCCCATGTTCGAATATACAACGCCATCGTTATTAATCGTAACGATTTGAGCGTTAATCAAAACAACAGGATTTCGAGCACCGACCGACGACGACATCAGGACACAGAACAGGTCGACAACTGTATCAAGCGTTCATGTACTTGAAGAACTCCCTGTTGTCCTTGGTCTCGACGATCTTCTCGCGCATGAACTCCATGCATTCGATCGGGTTCTTGTCGCCAAGGTACTTCCTGAGCAGCCAGGTCCTTGAAAGCTCTTCCTGTGTGAACAACAGCTCTTCCTTTCGCGTTCCGGAACGGAGAATATCGATGGAAGGAAAGATTCGGCGTTCGGACAGGCGTCTGTCGAGCGCAAGCTCCATGTTGCCGGTACCTTTGAACTCCTCGAAAATGACATCATCCATTCGTGAGCCGGTATCGACAAGCGCTGTTGCTATGATGGTAAGGCTGCCGCCCTCTTCGATGTTCCTGGCCGCACCGAAGAAACGCTTTGGCTTGGTCAGTGCATTGGCATCGATACCACCCGACAGGATCTTGCCTGAATGGGGAATAATGGTATTGTGAGCTCGGGCAAGGCGGGTTATGGAGTCGAGCAGGATTACCACGTCGTAACCGACCTCTACCATTCGCTTTGCCTTTTCGAGCACCATATCGGCCACCTGCACGTGCCTTTCGGGATCCTCGTCAAAGGTCGAACTGACGACTTCAGCCGGAACGGTCCGCGCCATGTCGGTGACCTCCTCGGGACGCTCGTCGATCAGGAGTACGATCAGGTAGATATCCGGATGGTTCTTGATGATGGCGTTGGCGATCATCTGGAGCAGGATGGTTTTACCGGTTTTCGGCTGGGCGACGATGAGACCTCGCTGCCCTTTGCCGATTGGGGTAAAAATATCCATGATTCGACCTGAATACTCGTTCTGCCGGGTCTCGAGCTTCAGTTTTTCATGGGGAAACAGCGGAGTCAGGTTCTCGAAAAACGGACGCTCCCTTGTAACTTCCGGATCCTTGTTGTTGATCGTGTTGATCTTCAGAAGCGCAAAAAAACGCTCGCCCTCCTTGGGCGCCCTGACCTGGCCCGACACAGTGTCGCCGGTCCGCATGTTGAAGCGCTTGATCTGTGAAGGGGAAACGTAGATATCGTCAGGGGAGGAGAGGTAATTGTAGTTCGATGACCGGAGAAAACCGTAGCCTTCAGGTATGACCTGCAGAACGCCGGTATTGACCATCACCTGCCCGCTCTCCGGATCCGTGTTCTTGAGTGACTGGGCCTCGATGATCTTGTAGATCAGCTCCTCCTTGCGAAAACCGGCAGTCATCACACCGAGTTCTTTGGCTATGGCATTCAGCTCATGAACCTTTTTCTTCTGGAGCACATTGATGTCCAGACCTTTGTCCGGAGCTTTTGATACCGAATTGTTCGACATTGTGGGTTGTTCAACGCTTAGTGGTTAAATATGCAGCAAAAGAACTGCCTCATGCGTGGTCGCTGTGGGGTAGAAATCAAAGCTTTATTGA